>Ga0105048_10006708_pt1 | contig 18557 bp, 15 predicted proteins | sample MAT05_FD_78382 | JGI IMG/M metagenome (GOLD analysis project Ga0105048, IMG submission 78382) | Freshwater microbial communities from Lake Fryxell liftoff mats and glacier meltwater in Antarctica - MAT-05 | ecosystem: Environmental > Aquatic > Freshwater > Ice > Liftoff microbial mat | place... | reverse complement strand
TGGGTGGGGTGGGTGAGGGATCAATACGAGAAGTTGGCGTTGGGGTGTGTCGAGCCGGTGGAGTCGGGCGCGGAATCGGTCGTGATCGCGGCACTGACCACGGCGGTGCGGTTAATGATTGGCCCGACGACGTTGTTGGCGTCGATGTCCCAGTTGCGGGTGGTGTTCCCGGAAGCGGTGTTGCGGATGATGATGTGGGTCGGTCCGGTAACCCACAGGCCGCGAACGTTGCCGTTGAAGCTGTTGCCCTCGATGCGAGTGCTGCTGTTGCCGTTGACAATAATGCCGGCGCTACCGTTGTTGTGGCAGGTATTGCCGCGAACGTTGCATGAGCCCTGGACACTGATACCGCTCAAGTCGTTGCCGCTGGAAGTGCAGTCGAGGATGGTGGTGCCAAACTGCCCGTTGATGCCCGACCGGGTGTTGAGGGTTGCGACGCAGCGGCTGATAGTGGAGTTACCAAATGCGATGATGCCGTTGCCGCCGTTGGAGCGGGCGATGCACCCGGTGATGATCGAGCCGCTGGCGGTGTTGATTCCATCCCCGCCATTGCCCTGAACGACGCAGTTCTCGACGAGGGAGCCGGTGGTGGCCAGGATCCCGTGATCCGCATTATTGCTGGCCGTGCAGTTCTGCACCAAGTTGGCGTGGGAAATGCCGCGTCCTCCGTTGTTGAAGACGGTGCAGTTTCGCACGGTTCCACTGTGGGCGAAGATGCCGTCGCCAGCGTTGCTCGAAGAATGGATTCTCTCGATGACGAGATTGTTGCCGCCGAACGTGCTGGTGCGGATACCGTCAACGCCCCAGTTTGTGATGAACCCGTCGCCAATATGGATGCTGGTACGTACGGTGTCGAAGGCGATACCGGAAAGCGAGCCCGCGACGCCGAGGAGGTGGAAACCGCTCAGGTCGAGGGTGACACGGCTGGAACCGATCTCGATGCCGCTCTTGCCCAGGACGCCGGTGATGTTGCCGGTGAGATAGTAGGAACCGGGCTGGGTGATCTTGAAGAGCGAGTCGGCGTCGCCGGGGGTGTTGGTCGCGTTGATGGCGATCCGCGGCTCGACCTCGGTGAGCGTCTTGTGCGTCGAAGACACCGGCCCGGCGGGGGGGTTGATCGGCCCGGCGAGTGCGCTGCCGACGAGCCACAACGCGGTGGCGGCGGTGACGGTTGAGACGGCGAGGGTGCGGAGGTGGCGTGTCATGTGCTTCTCGGTGAGGTTGTGGATTGGCTAATGCCGGAACATCCGGACAAGGCCCTATCAGACTTCATGCGAGGCCGACGGCTCAAGGGGCCAGAAGAAAGCAGCATTTTCCTTGGTCCCGCGAGGGTCGAGGGGCAAGGGGCCAGAACTGAGGGGCCAGAAGCGAGGCGCGAGGGTCCAGTGGCGAGGGGCGAGTTATATCATTTTCGATTCACTAGTTGCCGTCACACTCGCGCACACGCCACACGTAAGACTTTTATTTATGCCGCCATGAGCAGCACCGACCGCCCTTTGCCCGCCAAGCAACCCCGCCCCTCCCTTGCAAACGCAATAGTCCTTCTTCAAACGGCCGCGACGGACGACCGCATCGCCGCCGAGCAGCTCTCGCCGCCCGTCTATGAGCAGTTGCGGGCCCTCGTCGGCAGCCAGTTCAGCGCGCAGCCCGGCGTCAATAAAGGCACCCCCGAACGCGTCGACCTCACGATCGTCGAGGCCAGCACGCCCGCCGTCGCCTCGAGCACGCCCGGTAGTGCCTGAAACTCTGCACACGTGCGCTCAGCATCAGCGTTCCGGCAAGCTGGGTCGTCAATGTTCCACGTGGAACATCCGCCGGCACTCCTAGGCTCCGCCCGTGGTCATCCGCCGCACGCCCGAGGACTTCCGCGTCGTCGAGGTCCTTCGTCCAGAGGCCCTTGCGCGCGTCACGCCTGCGCAAGAGGGCGTACCGCCCGGGCGGCGCGGGCTGTACCTGCTCACCAAGCGGTCAGTCACGACCCTGGACGCGACGGGCGCGATGGGCCGTGCCCTTGAGATCGGCACCGACGCGGTCCGCCACGCCGGGCTTAAAGACAAGCACGCGTTGACCGTCCAGCACGTGCTCGCGCCCGCGGGCGAGCGGGCCCTGCCCGCAAGTGTCGAGGGCCCCGGGTGGTCGGCCAAGGTGCTGGGGCTGATCGAAGGTGACCTGACCGCGGGCGACATTGACCGTAACGACTTTGTCATCACCGTCCGGGGCCTGTCGCGCGCCAGCAACCAGCGGCTGTCGGCGCACATCCGCGCGCGGCTGGGTCGCGACGCGACTGGCACCAGCATCATGACGCTGGTCAACGCGTTTGGCGCGCAGCGCTTTGGCTCGGCCCGCGCGGGCGAGGGTTGGGTCGCGCGAAGGCTGATCGAGGGTGACTTTGTCGGCGCACTCAAGCTGGCCATCGCGACCCCTCACCGTAAGGACAGCGGCGTGCAGCGCGACTTTGCCCGCGCCGCCGCCAAGCTCTGGGGCGCGTGGGGTGAGATGCTGCCGTTGCTCCCGGCGTGCCCGCAGCGAGCGGCGATCGAGGCGCTGGCCGCGGGCCGACCCGAGCACGAGGCCTACGCCGCGCTCCCGCACTTCTTGCAAGAGCTGCACGTTGACGCGTATCAGTCGTGGATTTGGAACCATGCGGCGGCGCTGGCGAGCGGCGCGAGCGTCGATGCCGAGGGCGTGCTGCACCAGCCAGCGCCCGAACTGGTGCGGTCACTGGCGGCGCGGCTTGCGGCCTCAGGCGGCGCGAGCGCCGAGCTGCCGACGGCCTCGCCCGAGTTGGATGCTGGCCACGAGTTTGCGCCGCTGGTGCTCAAGGTGCTGGCCGGCGAGGGGCTTGAGCCGCCGGGATTGGTGATCCCGCAGCTGCGTCGCCCGCGTTTTGAGGGCTATGGGCGCGCGCTGCTGGTGCGTGCTGAGGGGTTCGCGATGGACAAGGCCGAGGGTGACGAGCTTGCGGAGGTGCCGGCGGCTGGCGCAGGCGCAGGTGCGCCTGTGGTGCTCAAGCGCGTGCTGCGGTTCAGCCTGCCCAGCGGTTCATATGCGACGGTGGTGCTGGGGGCAATCGAGGTTTGGTGACTGCTGCAGGGCCTGCGACCGGCCACTACGCTTTGGCTTGTTCGCGGTGCCATCCACGGCGGCCGCGGTCGGCTGGAAGCATGACATGTCGATGCCTCGGCGGCGGGAAACTGAGCTGATGGACGACCCCGGGCTTGACCCCGCGGCGCACGGCGCTGCGCTGCGCGGGCTGGCGAGGATCAATCGATTAAGTGGCTCATGGCGCGGGCTTTGGCGGCCGCTGGCGGGGCTCGCCCGTGAGCTTGACTGCACGCCGGCGCGCCCGCTGCGCGTGCTTGATGTGGCGACGGGCAGCGCGGACGTGCCGCTGGCGCTGGCGGCGGCGGGGCGACGCGCGGGGGTGGCGCTGGCGCTGTCGGCGTGCGATTTGAGCGCGACGGCGCTGGAGGCGGCGCGAGCGCGGGCTGAGGCGGCGGGCGTGTGGCTTGAGCTGCACCGCTGCGACGTGCTGGGCGCGGTGGAAGATGATGCGGGCCTGCTGGCGGCAAGCTCGTTTGACGCGGTGGTGTGTTCGCTGTTCCTGCACCATCTTGACCCGCCTGACGTGCGGCTGGTGCTGGAGCGGATGGCGCGCGCCGCGCGGCACATGGTGGTGGTCAGTGACTTGGCGCGGTCGCGCCGCGGGCTGCTGCTGGCGCGGGTTGTGCCGCGGTTGCTAACGGCCAGCGCGGTGGTGCATACCGACGCGGTGCTCTCGGTGCGGGGGGCATACACGCGTGGCGAGCTGCTTGAGCTGGCGCACGGCGCGGGGCTGGCTGGCGCGCTGGTGACGCGCGCGTTCCCGCAGCGCTTGCTGCTGACGTGGCGGCGTGCCGGGGCCGCGGCATCGGGCGGGGGCGCAGCATGAGTGGCCATGTCAGCATGCAGCAGGCCGGCGCGGGCGTGTGGGACGCGCTGGTGATCGGCGCTGGGCCTGCGGGTGGCGCGGCGGCGACGCGGCTGGCACAGGGTGGTGCGCGTGTGCTGTTGGTAGATCGCGTAGCGCTGCCGCGGGGCAAGGTTTGCGGGTGCTGCCTGGGGCCGATGGGCGTGGGCGCGCTAAGAGCGTTTGGCGCTGAGGGCGTGCTAGCTGGCGCGCGTGATGTGCGTGATGTAATGCTGGTGTGCGGCGGGCGCGGCGCGGGGCTGGCGATGCCGCCGATGGCGGTGATCGGGCGTGAGGCGCTGGACGCGCGGCTGGTTGAATTTGCGCAAGGCGCGGGGGCGAGTGTTCTGTGGTCTGTGTCGGCGCGCGTGGAGGCGGACGACACGGTGACGCTGACGGACGCAGATGGATCGAGCGTGCGGGCTCGCGCGCGGGTGGTGCTGGTGTGCGACGGGCTGGCTGGAGCTTCACTGCGTGAGCGGCCCGCGATGGCGGCGCGGGTGTCGTCTGATTCACGTATCGGGGTGGGCGCGGCGGTCGAGGCGGGTGCTCGCGAGCTCGACCTCGTGGGTGAGGGGCTGATGATGTTGGTGGCGCGGGGCGGGTACTTGGGCGTGGTGGCGCTACCTGACGGTAGAGTTGACCTGGCGGCGGCGCTCGATGCCGAGGTGGTGCGGCGGGCGGGTGGCACGGCGGCGGCGGTTCAGCGAGTGATCGAGGAATGTTGCTTAGTTGACGGCGGTGCGGTGCGGACGAGAGTGAAGGGCTCTTTGGTGAGTGATGATTCTGGAGGGAAAAATGGCGAATTTCTCGTGTTATTAGCACGTACGCTGCTTGCGCTGGTGGAGCGCGGGGCTGAACGCAAGGTTTGGCGCGGGACGGCGGCGCTGACGCGGAGCCGGGCCGTGGTTCAGTGCGGGCGGCTGGTGGTGGTGGGTGATTCGGCGGGGTATGTCGAGCCGTTTACGGGCGAGGGGATGGGCTGGGCGCTGGCCGGGGGCGCGGCGGCGGGAGGGTTGGCGCTGCGTGCGATTGGCAGTGACGACGCAGGCGTTGAGCGCGTGCTGGGCGCGTGGCCTGGTGAGCTGGCGGCGCTGGTGGGGCGTCGGCGGGGCAAGTGCGGGGTGGTGGCGTCGCTGGCGCGGCGGCCACGGGTTGTAAGTGCGCTGGTGCGGGTGGCGGCGTGGTCACCCGGGGTGTCTTCAAGTTTGATCACGGGGCTGGGGTTGGCGGCGCGGATGCGCGAGCCGCACTGGAGCGCTGCTTGAAAGTTCGGCTGATGTCGATTGGTACGGCGACGCCGGCGGGTGTGCTGGAGGCCGCGCGGGCTCTGGAGCTGGCGCTGGCGCTGAAGCATCCTGAGGCAAGCGCGGCGCTGATTCGGCGGCTGCATGCGGGCTCGGGCGTCGCGCGGCGCGGGGTGGAGATCATTGGTTCTGACGGCGGGCTGCAGTTGTTTGTGCCCGGTGAGCGGCCGAACCCGACGACGGCGCAGCGGCTGGCGTTGTATTCGCCGAGCGCGGGGCGGCTTGCGGTTGAGGCGTCACGGCGTGCGCTGGCGGGGGCGGGGCTGGGTGCGGGCAAAGATGGCGGTGCGGGATTGATCACGCATGTGGTAACGGCTTCGTGCACCGGCGGGCTTGCGCCCGGGCTTGATCGGCGGTTGATCGACGAGCTTGGGCTGCGGGCGGATATTCGCCGTACACATGTGGGGTTCATGGGCTGTCACGCAGCGATCAACGCGCTGGCGGTGGCGGCGGCGTTTGCGCGTGCCGACGGCGGGCGCGTGCTGGTGTGCTGCGCGGAGGTGTGCAGCGTGCACATGCACCGTTCAGCGCGGCCGGACCGGCTGGTAGCGAACGCGTTGTTTGCTGACGGCGCGGCGGCGGCGGTGCTGGCGGTGAGTGACGATGTGCACGGGCCGAGTGTGGAGGTTGCCGAGTCGGTGGTGTTGCCGCAGACGCAAGGGCTGATGGCGTGGGAGATCGGTGATCACGGGTTTGAGATGACGCTGGACGCGCAGGTGCCGCGGGTGCTTGGGACGCTGGTGCCTGGGTGGCTGAGCGGTGTGCTAGAGCGTCAAGGGCTGGCGCGGGCTGATGTGGCGGGGTGGGCGATCCACCCTGGCGGGCCGCGGGTGGTGGGTGAGATTGCGGAAGGGCTAGGGCTGAGCGCGGGGGCAACGGGGGCGTCTTTGGATGTGCTGCGGGAGCATGGGAACATGTCGAGCGCGACGGTGCTGTTTGTGCTGGCGCGGCTGCTGGGTTGGGACGGCGATGGTGGTGGTGGGGGCGCGGGTGTTGTGGGCGGGCCGTTGGTGATGGCGGCGTTCGGGCCCGGGCTTGCGGGTGAGGTGATGGTGTTGCGGGCGGGCTAGTTCGCGGTCTTTGTCGAGGTATGCCTGGCGGTGGGCCTAGGCGCGGTGCGATTTGCCGCGGCGGAGTTTATTACGTCGGTATTTGATGTTGAGGTGCGTAAGCGTTCGAGCGGGTGATGGTCTTTGTGAACCTGCTTGAGGCGCGTGCGGTCTACGTGGGTATAGACCTGGGTTGTGCCGATGTCGGCGTGGCCGAGGAGCTCCTGGACGACGCGGAGGTCAGCGCGGCCGGCGAGCAGGTGTGTGGCGAAGCTGTGTCGCAGCGCGTGCGGGTAGGCCTTGGCGATGCCGGCGTTGCGTGCGGCGGCCTTGACGATGTTCCAGACCGAGACGCGTTCGAGCGGTCGCCCTGAGCGCGAGAGCAGCAGGCGGCCTTGCGCGAGTGCGGGGCGCGATTCGAGCGTGGGGCGCGCGTGATGCAGGTAATGGTCGATGGCGTCCCACGCGGGCTTTCCTGCGGGGATCATGCGTTGTTTGTTGCCCTTGCCGGTGACGATCAAGACGCCAAGGGCGGGCTTGAGTGCGTCGAGCATGAGTGTGGCGGCTTCGGAGGCGCGGAGCCCGCAGCCGTAGAGGAGTTCCAGCAGCGCTCGGTCGCGCAGGGCGAGTGCGTGCGTGGCGGCGGCGAGCTTGGTGGCGGCGGCGAGCTTGGGCTCGCTGACGGCCGCGGGTAGAGCGGCGCTCGCTTTGGAGTGTGGCGTGGGTGCGTGGCTGTTCAGCAGTGCGCGGGCCTGGCCGGGGCTAAGGACGGTGGGGAGTTTGCGCCAGCGCGTTGGGTTGTCGATGGCGCTGGCGGGGCTCTTGTCGAGCTTGCCGGCGGCGACGAGCCAATCAAAGAACACGCGGAGCGTGGCGAGGTGGCGGGTGACCGAGGTGCCCGAGAGGCGGCGGGCGGTCTTGAGCGATTGCAGGTGCTCGTGAAGACGGCGTGGTGTGACGGCCAGCAGGTTGATGGGCGTGCCGTCGAGGGTTTGGCCAAGGTCGGCGAGCAGGTCGCGGAGGTCGGCGGCGTAGGCGAGCTGGGTGTTGCGGGCGAAGCCGCACTCGATACGAAGGTAGGTTTGGAAGGTGCCGAGCAGTGGGTGGTAGAGGCCAGCGCCGGGGCGTGTGGATGGTCTGCCGCGCTTGCCTGAAGCTGGTTGCGCGGGGGGGCGCGCGTGTGGGCGCGGCGCGCGGGGCTTGGGTGAAGGCATGGAGGTGGGGATCGGCAGTGCGGGGCCGCGTGGGACAAAAAGAAAGCCGCCCGGGGTTGAGTCCGGACGGCGCGAGGAGTCAGGTTGTTGAGCGCTGCGGGGTTCGCTTACCGCAGAAGCTGCAGGGCCGACTGGGGCTGGCTGTTGGCCAGGCCCAGCGAGTTGCCGGCGGCCTGAGAGAGAATCTGGCCGCGGGTAAGCGCGGCGGTCTCGGCGGCGAAGTCGGCGTCGCGGATGACGCTCTCGGCGGCGGAGCTGTTTTCGAGCGAGACGTTGAGGCTGCGGATGGTGGCGCCGACGACGTTCTTCTGGAAGGCGCCGAGTCGGCCGCGGAGGCCGCTGACCTGCTTGATGGCCTCCTCGATGACCTTGCCGGCCGCGATCAGGTCGCCGCTGACGACGTTCTTGTCCTTGCCCGAGGCGAGGTCGCTGAGGTTGCCCAGGGCACTGTTGCCCAGCTTACGGCTGGAGACACTCTGGATGCCGACGGAGGTGCGGCCGGAGAGGTTGACCTTGGAGTCAAGCTGGAAGTTGGCACCGCCACCGGTGATAGTGAGGGCGGCGAGGCTGCCGGGGGCGCTGGTGGCCTGACTGGCGGAGAGAGTAATCTCAACGTCGAGGAAGTCGTTGGCGACCTTGAGGGTGCGGCCCTTGCCGGTGGCGAGAAGGCCGTTAATAGAGCCGGCGATGTCCTGGCCTGCGTCGCGGACCAGGGCCGAGGCGGCCAGTGCGGTAGAGGTGCCGGTGTAGTCGTCGGCATCGGTGGCGGTACCTTGGACGAGCGCACCGGCCACGCCGGCGACGTTGACCACGCGAGCTTGGACGAACTGTTCTGAGCCGAACTCGGTGCTATTGAGAGTCAGGCCCGAGGCGTTAACGGAGGCGGAGACGCCGGTGACGTCCCTGAACTGGTTGATGGCGGTGACGGCCTGGGCGGTGGTGGTGCCGTTGCCGAAGGCGAATTCACGCGAGCCGGTGGCGCCGGTGATCTCGACGGTGAAGAGTGCGCCGCCGGTGGTCTGGATGGTGGCGGAGTTGAGGTCAACCAGGAGCGAGCCGCGCTGTGCGGAGGCGGTCTGGCTGGTGGTGATGGCGAGGCCGCCAGCGCTGATCTTGGCGGAGTTGATCTTGAAGTCGCTGACGGTGGGGTCGACGCCGGTGGCGGTGAAGTCAAGGTTGCCGTTGAGGAGCTTGACGCCCTGGAAGTTGGTGGCCTCGCTGAGGCGGTCGATGGTCTGGATGATCGAGTCGATCTGGAGCTGGTTGGCCTGCTTCTCTTCACCGGAGAGGCCGGCGCTGTTGGCGGTGCTGGTGACGAGGCCGCGGAGCTCGGTGAGCAGGCTCGAAAGCTCCTGGAGGCCGCCCTCAGCGATGTTGACGAGCTGGTCTGCGCGTTCGGCGTTGCTGATGGCCGCGGAGAGGGCGGACTTTTCGGCGCGGAGGTTCTCGCTGGCGATGAGGCCTGCGGGGTCGTCCTTGCCGCGGTTGATGCGGAGGCCGGTGCTGAGGCGCTCAAGCGTGGTGTTGAGGGTTTTGTTGTTCTCGTTGAGGTTGCGCCTGGCGATCTGAGACGGGACATTGGTGTTGATACGGCTCATGTGTGCCTCCGTGCCGAGCGTGTTGCCGGCGGTCCTGCTGGTACTTTCGCGGTGAGGCCGAGTGCGTGACACACGCCCACGGTTTGCTCGTCCGCTCCCCCGTCCATTGGGGGATCCCGTGGCCCGGGAATATCGGGCCATTTGAGCTATCGGAGGTGCAAGGTCCGGGATTCAGCGCCAGCGGCGGCAAAGTGGTCACAAACGTCACAGGCGGAACATAAAAGCACCCGGGCGAGTGGCCCGGGCGTTAGTGACGGGGGTTATTAGGACGGGCTTTGGGCCCAAGTCGGCAACGCTTGCGCCGCTGGTGGCGGCGGTGCGCGTGGTTACCGCTGGAGCAGTGAGAGGACGCTCTGCGACTGCTGGTTGGCGAGCTGCAGGACGCTGGTGCCGGTCTGGGCAAGGATCTGCGAGCGTGTGAGGCTGCTGGTTTCCTCGGCGAAGTCGGCATCGCGGATGACGGACTGGCTGCTGGTGAGATTCTCGACGGCAGTCTGGATGGAGCGGACGTTAGTATCGAGTGTGTTCTTTTCGATGGCACCGAGTCGGCCTCGGATAACGCTGATCTCGTCGATAGCACCGGAGAGGATGTCGCTGGCGAACTGGAAACGGTTGGAGTTCAGGTCGTTGGTCCCGCCAGACTTGATGGATTCGAGGAACTGGGTGACGCCCTCGATGAGCTTGCCGCCGAGGCGGCTGGCGGCGACGGAGGGGAGGCCCAGGTTGATCTGCTGGCTCTGGTTGATGGTCCCGCCGAGCTGGTAGAGCGCGCCGCCCCCGGTAACGTAGAAGGTGCTGATGGCGGCGGAGGGCCTGGTGGCGAGGTCTGCGGTGAGCGAGAGCTCGAGGCCCAGAGTGGTTGAGTCGGGCAGGTTGACGGTGAGGCCTCGCCCGGCGGCAAGCGAGCCGTTGATCAGCGCGAAGACGTCGCGGCCCTCGTCACGCCCGGAGGCGACAAGTTCGCCCGAGGTGATGCGCTGAGCGATGGTGCTGGTGGTGAAGGGGAGAGTGTCCTGGAGCTTGTAGGACTGGAACGTGGTGGCAACGCCGGTGGCGCGAAGGTTGGTGAGGCTGACGAACTCGTCACGCCCGAAGCCCGAGGAGCTGATGACCAGGCCGCTGGTGTCGTTGGCGCCGGCGAGTGAGGCGGAGACGCCGGTGGCGGGCGAGAGGGCGTTGATGCCGTTGCGAACCGAGGAGAGTGGGGTGTTGGCAAGGAACTCAAGGACGCGGACGCCGCGTGGCCCGGCGACCTCGAGGCGGACGGCTGAGGTGAGCCTGCCCTGCTGGCCGGCGGAGAAGCCGGCGAAGTCGCCGCGGAGGAAGAGCCGTCCGGTTTGTGCGGACTGGAGGACGTCGACGTTGACCTGGATGGCGGAACGTCCGACGAGGCTGCCGTTGAAGATGCGGGCGCGGCTGATGGCGGAGGTTTTGAGGCCCGAGAGGACGTAGTCGAGCGACCCGTTGAGGAGTTTGAGCCCGCCGAAGCTGGCGGACTCGCTGATGCGGGTGATCGAGTCGATGGCGGAGTCGATCTGGAGCTGGTTTGCGCGGCGTTCCTCGGCGGAGATGGCGCCGGTGTTGGCGGCCTCGACGACCAGGCCCTTGATGGAGTTGAGCAGCTCGCTGACCTCGTTGAGCCCGCCCTCGGCGGTAGAGATCACGGAGCTGGCGCGCTCGGTATTTTTGATGGCCTGGTTGAGCCCGCTGATCTCGCTGCCGAGGCGCTGGCTGATGATCAGGCCTGCGGGGTCGTCGGCACCTCGGTTGATGCGCAGGCCGGTGGACAGGCGTTGGAGCCTGGTCTGTAGGTCTGCGTTCGCCTTGGTGAGGTTCGATCGGGCGAGCAGGGCCGGGATGTTGCTGTTGATGCGCGACATGCGAGTCCTCCGTGACTGCGATGCACGGCGAGTCTGAGATCGTCAGGCGGGGGTGCCTTGACTTGAGAAATAGCCGTGGCGTGGGGAACGGGTCTGTTGTGGATCGGGACTGTTGAGTGGTGGTTGCGGGTCGGGTTACGGGGTCGGGTCGGTGCCGGTGCGGCCCAGCCTGGGCGGTCCGGTCTGCGAGGTCATCTGTGGAGCGGTGTGCTGGTTGGCTTCTGCCGGGCGTGGCTGTGTGCGGTCACGCAGGGGCCCTGGGCTGATGTCGGCGCGCCCGGGTGGTTGGGCGGCGCGTGGCGGGCGCAGGCCGGCGAGGTCTGGCTCGCTGAGCTGGCTGGCGCGCTGGTTCTCGGTGCGGATCGCCTCGTAGACCTCTTTTCGGTGTACGGCGATGCGCGAGGGCGCGTTGATGCCCAGACGGACCTTGTCACCGCGGATGTCAACCACGGTGATCTCGATCTCGTCGCCGATCATGATCGTCTCATCGCGCTGGCGAGAGAGCACGAGCATGGGGAGTCCTTCCGTGCGTGTCCGCGGATGGCCGGGCCCTTCGAGGTCCGGTTCGCGGCGGGCCATCCATGGCCCTTGGTGAGTGCCTGTCGCGCGCGCTGGGCGCGGTTGGGCGGGTGTTGGTCGTCGTGTCGAGGCTGGGTGGCGGTTGCGTTTTGGTCGGGGGCGCGGCGCCCTGGTCAGGCGCTCATGGCCTGCTGGCCCGGGGTTGCGTTGAGGCGGAGCAGCACGTGGCGGGTCGTCCACTTCTTTTCGGCCAGCACGAACTGCTCGCCGGTGCGGGTCAGGGTGTTGATGACCAGCGGGCCCTGGAGGTTGCCGGTCAGGGTGTTGTCAACCTTGTTGACGATGACAAAGACCTGTGCGTCGGCGAGCTGCGGGATGCCCAGCTCGGCCATCTGCTCTGGGCGGATGGGGACCGAGTACTCGGGCACGAAGAAGTTCGGGTCGGTGACGACGAAGGCCAGGGCCGGGTCGTCGAGCGACTGAAGCCAGAAGAAGCACGCGTCGTCGGCGGGCTCAAGCAGGCAGAACCGCGTGCACGAGCCGAACCCGAGCATGCCCTTGGGGAGGGTCAGGACGCGGTCCTCATTGATGCTCACTGTCCCGAACCGAGTGGTACGAACCTCCATGGTGCGCTCCGGTTGAAAGCCCATTTCGCTCAAGACCCCGGCGACTCCCGCCGGGCGACATCCTGTCACCGGCGCTCTGGGCAGCGCGCCGGTCGTAATCGAGCGTTTCCTGCGCGTTAGCGCAGGAAGTCGAAGAGGGTCCGCCCCTGGGTGCGGGCCGTGGTCGCCATCGTCGCCTCGAGCTGAGTCGAGAGCTGGTTGAGGCGGACGGCGGCCTCTGTGTAGTCCGTCCCGATCAGGTTCGTTCTGATCTCTTCATCAAGGAGCTGCTGATCGGTCACGAGAGTCTGCTGCTGCTGAACACGCTTGTTGAACCCGCCGACGGTCCCTTGAGCGGACTGGAGGCGATCGAGGGCGGCGGTCAGTGATTCACCCGCAAGAGTGATGCCAGGCGAGTTGTTGTTCTGGAGGGCGGTGCGGAGCTCGATCAGCGCCGTCAAAACGTTGTCAACGCGAAGGCCCGCGCGGTCTTGCCCAACCAGCGCGCCGCTGGTGGGCTCGAGGGTTAGCGCGGTGAGCCCGAGGCCCTCGGCGGCCTGCGAGTTGTTGAGCGTCCCGACGCTGATGGTGCCCGGGCCGACGGTTTGGGTCAGGGCCAGCCCGCCGGGGCCGTCGATAAGACCGGCGCTGAACTGCCCGGCGGCGATGGCGGGGGCGGCGGTGTTGTTCTGAGAGCCGACGGAGTCATTGAACTGTTGGTTGATGCGGTCAAGAACGGTCTGGACGCTGACCATGTCTTGCGGTCGCAGGTCTACGTCAAAGTACTGGCCGTTGCCCAGGGTGACGCGCATATCGGTGTTGAGGTCGGGGTCGATCGCGCCGGTGGCCTGGTTTGTGCGGCCGTCGATGACACTGACGCCGCGGCCGCTGTTGAAGGCACTGACGGGCGTGCCGGCGAAGAAGGTGCGGATGCCGAGCTCTTGAGCGGTGGGGTCACCGCCGGGAACATCTTCAACCGAGAGGGTGCGTCCGGCGACCTCGTTGAAGATGTCAAGGCCCGTGGCGTCGTCATTGATGCGAACCCGCGCGCCCAGGCCGGCGGACTCGATGCGCTGGCGCACCTGGTCAAGGCTGTTGGCGCCGGCGAGATCGACATCGCGGACGGAGCTGGACGCGCCGGGCCCGGACATGCGCAGGCGGATGACCCCGAGCGGGACGGTGAGGCCGGGGATTGCGCCCGGCGGCGTGGCGGACGTGAGCTTTGGCGCCAGCGCGGCGCTGACGGGCGCGCCCGAGGTCATCATGGCCTGCGAGAGGCCGAGGTCTGAGGCGGTCGTTGAGGTGGCTTCGTCGGTGAAGGCCAGCGCGTTACCGGCGGCGAGGTCAAAGAGGAAGCCCTGGCCGACGACGTTGATCCCGCCCGCGCCAAGGACGGTGGTGGAGGTGGAGGTCTCGAAGGCGCGGATGGCGCTGGTGAGGCGGACGGCGACGTCGGTGACGGAGGCCGCGCCGGTGAGATCAACGCTCAGCGGGGGGCTGCCATTGATGGAGAGGCGGACTTGGCCGAGCGTGACGCCCAGGCCGCGGGCCCCGCGCAGATCGGTGATCTGTGTAGAGGATGTGAGGTTTGGCGAGAGAGTGGTGGTAGAGCGTTGGCGTGCGGAGAGCTCACCAAGTGCGTTCGCCCCGCCAAGGGTGATCGGCACGGCGTCGCCCAGGCCCAGGTCTGCTAGCAGGCCGTTGCCCTGTGCAAGGAAGCGGAAGCCGCCGTCTTGGGCGATCACGGGCTGTGTGCTGGGCGTCGAGCCGCCGAAGAGGTAGACGCCGAGGGTTCTGCGGTTGGCGATGTTGACCAGTGTTTGGATGGCCGTGTCAACCTGGCTGACCATGGCGGCGCGCTGGCCGGGGTCAGAGAGCACGCCGATCTGGGAGGAGGCGAGGTTGCGGACGTTGACGACCTCGTCATTGGCGTCGCTGAGGGCTTGGTCAAGGGTGCCGAGGACAGAGTTTGCACGGTCGAGGTTCTGGAGGCGCTGGGTGGTGAGGCCGAGGCGGTCATTGAGGGCGAGGACGCCCGAGGCGCGGATGGGGTCGTCGCTGATGCGTCCGATGCGGTTGCCGGTGGTCAGCTCGTTTTGCACGCGGAGCAGGCCGATGTTGGTGCGGTTGATTCCGGAGATGGAGAGCTGCGCCGCGAGGAAGCTGGGGACCCGCGCAAGATTGGCCGGAAGGATTGCCATCGGATGATCGCTCGCAAGGTGCGTGCCGCGCGTTGCTGGGTCAGGTGAGGGGTGAGGGGCGGGGTGAGGGGCGGGTTGCGCGGGGCGGATCAGACAAGCTGAAGGAGCGACTGGGTCAGCTCTTGGATAACGCTGATGAAGCGGGCGCTGGCTTGGTACTGAGTCTGGTAGAGGACCAGGTTGATCGCTTCTTCGTCGAGGTTGACCCCGGCGATGGCGGAGCGCTGAGACTCAAGGTTCTCTCTGACGGCCCTGGATGCGTCGGCCTGCGTGCCGGCGGCGGAGACTCGGACGCCGAGCTGCTGAACAGTGGAGGACCAGGAGTCGCCGAGGGTGACGCCGCCGAGTGCGGTAACCTGTGTGTCGCGGAGTTTGGTGACGGAGCGTGCGATGAAGGCGTCGTCGAGGTTGCCGTTGACCACGCCTCGGGCGTTGAGCAGGTCTGGCCGGCCGACGAGATCTGCGCGGAGGGCGATGTCGGCGGCGCCTGAGCCTTGGAAGTAGGTGTTGACGCCCAGGGTGGTCAGAACGCCGCTGGTATCACCGACGAAGGAGAAGCTGCTGCCGTTGGCGGCGGTGATCTTGAGCTTGCCGTCGGGGGTGAAGGTGGCGTCGAGATTGGGGAGCGCGTCAAGCGATGCACGGAGCGATTCGAGGGTGGTGTCTTGGTCAAAGCCGGGCGAGCCGTCGTTGCGGAGCCCGTCAAGGTCAATGGGGATGGCGACATCGCTGAAGCTTCCGGTGGCGTCGTTTCGGACGCGGACGACCAACTGTCCGCTGCCGGGCGGGAAGGGGGCGATAGAGGTGGTCGAGTTGGCGGGGTCGTTGATCGCGAGTGTGCGGTCAGCCAGCGGGAGCGCGAGGGTCGAGGTCATAGAGGTGACCGGCGTGGCGCTGATGCCGGTGCTGTAGACACGGTTGACCTGGTAAATGAGCGCCGACGCGACGGCGTCGAGCTTGGTGAGGGTGTCGCCGACGCCATCCTTGCGCGCCTGCAACAGCGCGCCAAGTTGCCCGCTGACGGCGGGGAGGCGCTCGCCGCGGTCGGCGGTGGTAATTGTGGGGACGGCGACGCCATCCTCGGAGATCTGCTCGTAACGAAGGCCGCGGTTGAGGCCGGCGGTCACGAGCTGGGTGCTGCCGATGAGCACGTCGACCGACCCGCTGGCTTGGGTGACGGTGGTGATGTCAACCAGTTCGGCAAGGCGGTCAAGGGCCTGGTCGCGGCGGTCTTGGAGGGCGGCCGCGTTCGGCCCGCCGTTGTTGACGATCTGGACGTTCAGGCGTGCGATCTCGCCGAGGAGCCCGTTGGCGGTAGCAGCGCTGTTTCGCAGCTCTTCATCGAGCCCGCGCTGCTGGTTGACGACGTCTCGGCGCAGGGTGCGGATGTACTCGCTGGCGGCGCGGCCCTGCTCGAGCACGCCGGTGCGGGCGGCGGTGAGGCTCGGGTCGTTGGCCAGGCCGCTCCAGGCGTTGAAGAACGCGCCGAGCTGGGTGGAGAGGCCCGAGTCATCAAGGCTGCCGACGAGGCGCTCGAGCTCACCGAGGCGCTGGCGCGAGGTGCTGCCGGCGGCGTCGTCACTGATGGCAGCGCGGAGGCGCTGCGAGAGTGCGTCGTCAGCGGAGCGGCGGATCGAGAGGATGTCAACCCCGCGCCCGATGCGGCCGCGCCCGAAAGCTTGGTCGGCCGAGGGGGCCAGGCCCAAGGTTTGACGCGAGTAGCCCGGGGTGGCGGCGTTGGCCACGTTGTTGCCGGCGACGTTCATGCCGACCTGCCCGGCGGTGAGGCCCGAGCGTGCGATGAACATGGCGTTGCTGATCATGGTCTGCTCCGCGGTCGGTGTGGGCGTGTGGGCGTGTGGGCGTGTGGGCGTGGGTGTGGAGGTATGGCGGTCAGCTCAGGACATCAACGGCGCCGCTGGCGGCGGTGGGCGCAAGGCCGGGCCTGACGTAAACGCCTGTTTCGCTCAGGCGACGGGCGATCTGGGCCATCAGCCCCCGGGCGTGGCCCAGCAGCGATGCGCTGGCGAGGGCGATGGACTCTTGAGCGCGGACGCAGCGGGTCATCAGGGCCCGCAGCCCGGTGGCGCGCTGGCGAAGGTGTGCCGCGAGGCCCGCGGGAGCGCGGTCGCACAGTGCGCTAAGGGTGACGCCCGGCACGGCACCGGCGGCGCGCAGCAGCACGGCGCGGCGGTCGTCAAGCTCACTGAGGCGGACGGCGGCTTGCTGCTGAGCGAGCACGCAGTGGGCCAGAGCGTCGCCGTCGGCCCGCGCGATCGCGGCGCGGTGCGCCTCAAGCAGGGTGAGCTGCTGGTGATGGTGGGTTTCAAGATCGGTCAGCAGCAGATCGAGCTGAGCTGCGAGCTCGGGGCTGAGAGCGCGTGCCGCGCGGGGCGCGGGGGCGACGGTTGACGCTGGCGTGTGGTTCATGGCTGCTCCTTAGAGCGTGCGGCGCTTGTGACGCCGGGTGGTGGTGCGTTCTTCAGCGCGGCCAGGCGCGCCGTGTCTGCCGGTGAGCCGGGCTGGACCTGCGTGGTGCCGCGGGCGTTGACGCCAGACTCGAGTGTGCGGACCATCGAGTCGATCAGTGGCCAGCGGCCGCCGCGGACGATCTGGCGTGCGACCTGCGCGTCGGCGAGTGAGCGGAACTGCTTTTCAGCGGGGCCCGGGCCCAGCGGGGGCGGGCTTTTGTCGCTCTCGCGGAGCGTCTTGAGGATGGGCTGGATGAGGGCGATGGCAACGAAGTCTTCCGCGGCCTTGCGCGGGTCGGCGTGCTGCCTTGACGCGCCCGGCCCGCTGAGCTGACCGGCGAGTGTGCTGGCAAAGTCTTGCTGGCGTGCGGCCTGCGCGGCCTCGGCGCTGGCGGGTTCGGCCGCGGTGCGTTTCGCGCCTGTCAGCGCGGGCAGCGGCTGCTGGGTGGGTCGCTCACTGAGCTGGCGGAAGTCGATGCTCATGGTGTTGTCGTGGGTGCGAGGGGGCGGATGTTGTGGGCTTACTCGACGACGAGGCGTGCGTGCAGGCGGCCTGCGCGGTGCAACTGAGTGATGATGTTGATGCGGTCCTCGACGGGGACGTCAAGCTGGCGGAAGGCGGCGAGAAGGTCCTGGATTCGGGCCCGCTCGCGGCCGCGGCCTGAGGTGTCAATCGCGACCATGCGGTCGGTGACGCGTTGCGGGCCAGCGGGCGCGGGGATAGGGCGCCCGGGCTGCGCTGGCGGCTGGATGATGGTCGTGATGACCAGATTTTTATGGCTGACGGCGACGGGCGAGATCTCAACGTTCCCGCTAAAGACAATCGATCCGGTGCGCGGGTTGACGCGGACCTCAGCGGGCTGCTGCAGCAGGCCCAGGGTCACCTGCGTGCCCATGATCATGCCGACAAACTGCGGGACATTGCCGCGCTCTTGGTCGGGAATGCGCACGACGATGGTCGTGTCGTCAATGGCCTGCGCAAGGCTCAGGCCGCTGCCTGTGGTCTGAGCGTCTTCGCCGGCGTCTTGCGGGTCGCTCAGCGCGCCGTTGATCGCCTCGGCGATGCGGGCCGAGACGGTGTGGTAGCGGTACTGCGGCATGAGGGTGAGGGTCAGCCTGCTGACGATGGCGGGCATCGTGATTGGCCGGACGATTCGCGCGCCGCCGCGGATGACCGCGGAGGTCGGGGTCTGTGCATCTTCGAGGTAGAGGGTGCCGGCGCCCATCGCGAAGACGCCCTGGCCCGGGAGCGGGCCTGAGATCGGTGAGATCATCAGTTGCCCGCCCGCGAGGTTGGTCGCGGAGTGCAGCGTGGTGACGCGGATGTCAAACTCATCGTCCATCTGCGCGCCTTGGGCGGGGATGACGACTTCGAGTGCGACGAGGGCGGCGTTCTCAGCCTTGGCCAGCTCGCGAAGGTCTGGCAGGGGGTTGCCGTTGGCCTCGTAGACCTTTGCCAGCGGGCGCGCGAGTGCGAGCTCTGAGCCCTTGTCACCTTTGCCCTTGCCAAGGCCTGTGACGATCCCGATCCCGCGCAGAACGGTTGAGCCGTGGCCGGCAATGCGGGCAAGCTCTTGCACGGTGACGTTGTCGGCGGTGGGCCGTGACTCGGCGGCTGGGCGGCTGTCAGCGGCGGGTGCCTGAGCGAGTTGGCGCGCGCTGACGCCGGGCGTTAGCAGCAGGGCCAGAGTCAGGGCGAGGGCCAGGGCGAGAACGCTGGCCGAGGCGCGGGGCGTGCGCGAGTGGTCGGCAATCGGTGCGCTT
>Ga0105048_10006707_pt1 | contig 18558 bp, 17 predicted proteins | sample MAT05_FD_78382 | JGI IMG/M metagenome (GOLD analysis project Ga0105048, IMG submission 78382) | Freshwater microbial communities from Lake Fryxell liftoff mats and glacier meltwater in Antarctica - MAT-05 | ecosystem: Environmental > Aquatic > Freshwater > Ice > Liftoff microbial mat | place... | reverse complement strand
GTGGGCCAAAGGTGTTAAAATACTGCCAAGAGTTTTTGCAGAATATGCACACAGCAAAACTGGTATAGATATACATCCTGGAGCAACCATCGGCAAATCATTCTTTATTGATCATGGTACCGGTATTGTGATTGGTGAAACCACCATAATAGGAAATAATGTAAAAATTTACCAAGGTGTTACTCTTGGTGCTTTGAGCGTGAATAAAGGAGCAGCACAATCTAAGCGGCACCCAACAATAGAAGATGACGTGGTAATATATTCTGGTGCTACAATTTTAGGTGGCGATACTGTAATTGGCTCTCATAGTGTAATTGGTGGCAATGTATGGTTAACCAATAGCGTTTTGCCAGAATCAATAGTTTACCATAAAAGTGAAATAAGTATCAGGGATAAAAACCCGTTACCGGATGTACTAAATTTTGTGATTTAACAAACGTAACCTAACCTTCTTACGGAAGAGAGCAAACCCTAATTGAATTGTCAATTTCACAGTAGGATTTAAAATTTTGAAAAAAGTTTAAGAGAAATAATAATAACCAACATAAATAAAATACATCGCATGAAAGCAAATAGCATTTTAGAAACTATCGGAAATACTCCGCATGTAAAGATTAATAAACTGTTTGGAAACAATCATGAGGTATGGATGAAATTAGAGAAAACCAATCCCGGTTCAAGCATAAAAGATCGTATTGCACTGGCTATGATTGAAGATGCAGAGCAAAAAGGATTGCTGAATAAAGACAGTATTATTATAGAACCAACATCTGGTAATACAGGTGTAGGATTGGCATTGGTTGCTGCTGTAAAAGGATATAAAATTATTCTGGTTATGCCGGAAAGTATGAGTATAGAACGCAGAAGATTAATGTCTATTTATGGAGCTGAGTTTGTATTAACGCCAAGAGAAAAAGGTATGAAAGGGGCTATTGAAAAAGCAACAGAATTAACTTCAGCTACACCCAATGCATGGATGCCGCAGCAATTCGATAACCCCGCTAACTCGGCAATACATCGTACAGCAACAGCCCTTGAAATTTTAAACGATTTTCCTGATGGGTTAGATTATTATATTACAGGAGTAGGCACAGGTGGGCATATTACAGGCGTTGCAGAAATTTTAAAGCAACATTTTCCTGCCTTAAAAGTATTTGCGGTAGAGCCGGAACTTTCACCTGTTTTAAGTGGCGGTGCTCCGGGTCCGCATCCATTACAAGGTATTGGAGCTGGATTTGCTCCATCAATTTTAAACAAAGAAATACTGGACGGTGTTATCCAGGTAAGTAAAGAAGAGGCCTTTTCTTTTACACAAAGACTAGCCAGAGAAGAAGGTATTTTGGCAGGTATTTCAACTGGTGCATCATTGGCAGCAGTTGCCAAAAAGCTGGCAGAAATTCCGGCAGGTGCTAAAGTACTTACATTCAACTATGATACAGGCGAAAGATATTTATCTGTTGATGGTTTGTTTGCTTAAAAGTAATGTTAAAACAACGGGAAAAGTATGAACATTGAACAGCAAAAAAAAGGTAAAGTAATATTGGCTGCTGCCGGCTGTGGAGACCCTGAGTTAATTACTGTAAAAGCAGCTCGTTTTTTACAGCAGGCAGATATTGTGTTAACCGACCGTTTGGTGAGCGAAGATATATTGGAGCGCTACGTTTCACCTTTGGCAGAAATAATTTTTGTTGGTAAGCAAAATAATAATGTAGCTTCTTTTGCTCAGCCCACTATTAATCAATTATTGGTAAAATATGCACTACAGGGAAAATTGGTTGTACGATTAAAAGGAGGGGATGTAGCTTTTTTTTCCAATATACTTGATGAGTTGGAAGCAGTTGTTGCAAACGAAATTGACTTTGAAATAATACCTGGTATTACTGCTGCTTCTGGTGCATCCGCTTATGCAGGTATTCCGCTTACAGCACGTGGTTACGCTACTGCAGTAAGAATGCTGACGTACTATAAGGAAACCAGTTTTTCTGACAGTCAATGGGCAGCACTAGCAGCTACAGATGATACCCTGGTATTTTATATGAGTAGTGAAAATATAGAGGTAATTGTAGAAAATTTAGTAAAAAATAATATCAATCGCAATAAGCTTTTGGCCGTTGTACAGCAGGCTACCACTGTGTTTCAGCAGGTTGCAATAACTGATCTTTATCAATTTGATCAAACAATAAAAGGCATGCCACTAGCTTCGCCTACTTTATTAATTATTGGAAAAGTAGTGGCATTGCATAATAAGTTTAATTGGAATAAAAATTCTACTTATGCAACAGATTATTTTAAAACTTTACTATAGAATAAAAAATAAAACATAGAACAATGTTGGGTGATACTAAATTAAAATTATTGCAAGATCTTATCAAGGGCGCTACAAGCGAAGAGTTGATATGGATGAATGGCTATTTAAATGGAGTTGTACAAACTTTAACCGTACAAGCTGTGGTTGTTGCTGAAACTATTGCAGTAAATAAAATTACCATTGTATATGGTACTGAAACCGGTAATTCAAAAAAGCTGGCTACAGATTTTGCTGCAAAAGCAAAACAAAAAAGCATACATGCCAAAGTGATTGGGATGGATCAATACCGGTTAACTGATTTGCCCAAAGAAGAGTATTTATTAGCAGTTATCAGCACACATGGTGAGGGAGAACCACCAATAGCTGCTAAAAAATTCTACGATCACATACACAACAATGGGTTTAAACTAAATAATTTAAAGTACAGTGTGCTGGCATTAGGTGATACTTCTTATCCCTTGTATTGCAAAACCGGTGAGGATGTAGATGAGCAATTGAATAAGCTGGGAGGCAGCCGTATAGCGCCTTTGCAAAAATGTGATGTTGAATATGAAGATGACGCAAATGGTTGGTTTAATACAATATTAAAAAATTTAGTTGCTCCTGCTGTAGAAACTGTAGTAGCAGCTCCCGTTATAGTTGCACCAATTAAAAAAGTTGGCAAGCAAATTCATACCGGAACGGTACTAACCCATATAAATTTGAATGATCGTGGATCTAATAAAGAAACCTATCATATTGAAATTGCTGTTGAAGGAGTAGAGTACCTGTGTGGTGACTCTGTTGGTATTGTACCCGAAAATCCAACTTCAACCGTTGAAGCGATTATTGCGGTTACTGGCGTAAATGGTGAATCTAAACTCAGTTTTAAAAATGAGCACTACAGCATGTTTGATTTGCTCAAGTATAAGATAAATATTATTCATCTTACAGAAAGATTGGTAAAGCAATATGCTGAAATAGTTGCACAGGATATACCTGCTGGCAGGATGAATTTACTGGATCTTTTAAAAATATATCCTGTAAAAGATGCCGGTCAATTGGAATTGGTGCTAAGTAAAATGAACGCTATTTCTCCCAGGCTATACACCATTGCCTCTTCCCCAAGTGCTCATGCAGGTGAAGTACATATATTGGCAGTAAAAGACAGGTATATGATAAATGAAGAGACAAGCTTTGGTCTTTGTTCAGATTTTTTAAGTACCCTTACTGTAAATAGCAACCAACAATTTTTTATTCAGCCCAACAAGAGATTCAGGTTGCCGGCAGAAGATAAAGATATTATTATGGTTGGGCCAGGTACCGGCATTGCTGCATTTAGATCTTTTTTAGCAGAGCGGGACGTTACCGGAGCTAGTGGAAAAAACTGGCTTTTTTTTGGTGAACAAAAGTTTACAACAGATTTTTTATACCAGACAGAAATACAAAACTGGTATGAAACGGGGGTATTAACTAAAGCAAATTTTGCATTTTCAAGAGATCAGGAAGATAAAATTTATGTGCAACATAAAATGCTGGAAAATGCAACTGAAATCTATAATTGGCTGGAGGCAGGTGCTTACTTTTTTGTATGTGGAAACAAAGATCCCATGAGCCATGATGTTGAAAAAGCATTGCTAACCATCATTGAACAACAAGGAAATAAAACTGTTGAAGAAGCAAAAAAATACCTGAAACAGTTGGAGGAAACCGGTAGGTTTGAGGAAGATGTTTACTAGAATCAAGTATTTTTTTTTTCAAATAGTGAATTAAGCAGCATAAAGATATAAAGCATAAGCCCCCCGGCTGAATGCCGTTCGGACGGGAGTGCGATGCCAATGAAGATAATAAACGAACTGATGTTCGGTTAAAAAAAATAAAATCCCTTTGGGTAATAAAATTATGTTAGAGCAAAAGAAATTATCAGCAATAGAAAAAATAAAAACTGCCAGTGATGGATTAAGAGGTAGTATCAATGAAAGTTTGCAGGATGAAATTACCGGTGCCATCAGGGAAGATGATAAAGCTGTTATCAAATTTCATGGAATGTACGAGCAGGATGACCGTGACAGACGTGAGGAAAGGGCCGCAAAAAAACTGGATAGACTATATACTTTTATGATTCGTTTGCGACTACCCGGTGGATTTATCACCCCCGAAAAATGGATTGCTGCTCATCATATTGCAGGCGAAAATTCAACAGGAGTCATCAAGATTACTACCCGCCAAACCATTCAATTACATGGGTTGCTAAAATCTCGTATACGCCCTACTATACAAGCTTTTAGCGAAGCTCACTTAGATTCAATTGCTACCTGTGGCGATATCAATCGTAATATAACTTGTGCATCTCATCCTAAACAATCTGCATTACATGATAAGGTATTTGCTTATGCAGATAAAATAAGCGACCTGCTGTTGCCTAAAACAAAAGCTTACTATGAAATATGGCTGGAGGATGAAAAAATTGCTGATAAAAAGGAAGAAGAAGATCCATTATACCAGGATCGCTATTTGCCAAGAAAATTTAAAATTGGTATAGCTATTCCGCCCAATAATGATGCAGATGTATTAACCAATGACCTTGCATTAATTGCTATTATTGAAGATGGAAAACTAGAGGGATTTAACATTGCTGTTGGTGGCGGAATGTCAACCACACATGGTAATGCTGCTACTTATGCAAGGCTTGCAACAGTAATTGGTTTTGTAGCTACAGAAGAAAAAATATTGAAAACAGTATATGAAGTGTTAACGGTGCAAAGAGATTTTGGTAACCGTGGCGACCGCAAACTTGCCCGGCTAAAATATACCGTTGACACTATGGGGGTAGATAATTTTAAAGCTGAGTTGGAAACTAGAATTGGCTTTAATTTAGAGCCGGCAAAGCCTTTTGTATTTACCAGCAGAAATGATGAATATGGTTGGCAGCAAGGCCAAAACAAACTTTGGTATTATACGCTATTTGTAGAAAATGGCAGGGTGCTCGATGAGGAAAAATTGGCTATGAAAACAGCCTTACTGGAAGTAGCTAAACTGGGTAGAAATAATTTTCTTTTTACAGCTAATCAAAACATGATAATAAGCGATGTTACTGAAAATGACAAAGCTGCTGTTCATGCAGTACTGAAAAATTTCGGAATTATTGATCATACGGAAGCCGCATCACATATACGGCGCAATGCGATGGCCTGTGTGGCATTACCTACCTGTCCGCTTGCACTGGCAGAGGCACAGCGTTACATGCCCAAACTGATAGATAAAATTGAGCCGTTGCTGAATAAGCATCAACTTGGTGATGAAGATATTGTTATAAGAATGACGGGTTGCCCTAATGGATGTGCAAGACCATCGGCTGCAGAAATAGCTTTTATAGGTACAGCAGCAGGTCAGTATAACCTTCATATTGGTGGCGATAACCAGGGACAGCGCCTGAATAAAATTTATAAAGAATCATTGGATGAAACAGCTATTTTAAATGAATTGGATTTGCTATTTGCTTCTTTTAAAAATGAAAGAAATAAGGGAGAAAAAATTGGAGATTTTGTTATGCGGAAAGAATTGGTGTAATGGCTCTTGATAAAATAATATAATGTTTGACTACAACACTATACTACAACAAAAAATAGCTACTTTAAAATTAAGCGGCCAATACCGTTATTTTTTAGATGTAAATAAAAGTGCACAGCATTTTCCCCGGTTTTATTTTGAGAATGAAATAGGCGAAAAAAAGATGGCTGTAAACTGGTGCAGCAATGATTATATGTGCATGAGTGTGCATGAAGAGGTGATTGGAAAGCTTAGCTATGTTGCACATCGCAGCGGTAGCGGCAGCGGCGGTACCAGAAATATTTCCGGTACTACCAATTACCATCGGGAGCTGGAATATACATTGGCAAAGCTCCATCAAAAAGAAGCTGCTTTGTTGTTTAATGGCGCATATCTTGCCAACTTAACTACCCTTGGAACGCTAGGTAAAATTTTCTCAGAATTAGTAATTATTTCAGACGAAGAAAATCATGCATCAATTATTGAAGGGATAAAGGCGAGCGGTTGCACAAAACATATTTTCCGCCATAATGATACGCTTCACCTGGAAGAGATTTTGAAATCGCTGCCAACTAGTCAACCTAAGCTTATTGTTTTTGAATCGATCTATTCTATTTCCGGATCTATAGCTCCAATTGAAGAGATTATTTTAATTGCAAAAAAATACAATTGTCTTACGTATATTGACGAAGTACATTCAGTTGGTTTGTATGGTAATGACGGTGCTGGTATCTGTGCTCAACTAAATGTGCAAAATGGAGTAGATATTGTAAACGGCACACTAGCAAAGGGTTTTGGAGTAGTGGGTGGATATATTAGCGCAAATAAAAACATGGTTGATGCTATTAGAAGTTTGGGTGCAGGTTTTATTTTTACAACATCTTTACCTCCTGCAATTTGTGCTGCCGCTACCAAAAGTATTCAGTTGTTGGCAGACAATCAATACAGGGAAGCATTTCATAAAAATGTAGAATTATTAAGAAAAAAGCTTGATGAATTTGGGGTGCAGTATAGTCCCAATCCATCACATATTACCCCAATACATATTGGAAATGCTACAGCTTGTAAAAAAATAGCCGACCAACTTTTATTACAATATGGTTTGTATTTGCAGCCAGTTAATTATCCTACAGTAAAAGTAGGGTATGAATGTTTACGGATAACTGTTACCTCAAAACATACAGCTGTTGATATGGAATATCTGGCAAAGTGTTTAGGGGTTGTTTTGGCTAAAAATAATATTTTAAAGGATACTGTAAAATCGGTTTTGCAGCAATCATTAACTAGTTGATTATTTAAATTATCATTTACAATTGAATTTAACAGAACAAAATAACCATCATACTACTGCTGTAATTACAAGCAGTAACAAACAATCGTTTTCGGTTGTATGCCGCGGCTCATGGCTTTCATTGGCACAGGCTTCAATTTTTAAACAAAAGGTTGCAGAAAAATTCCCCACTATAACTATCAATGTAATTATCAAAGAAACTGCTGGCGATAAAAATCTTTCAACACCATTGTATTTGGTTGAGGGAAAAGATTTTTTTACCCGGGAAATACAGGATTTTCTGCAAACAGGGCAAGCTGATTTTGCGGTTCATTCAATGAAAGATGTGAGTGGCGAAGAATTTTTTAAACAGAATCATTATGCAGTTATTGATAGAAATGATTTGAGAGATGTAGCTATTTTCAATAGTAATATTCTTGAGAAATTAAGAGGTGGTGAAAAGATAATTATTGGAACATCTTCGCCACGCCGCTCTAATATGGCAACTGCTTTTTTGCAAAATGCGTTACCACAGTTGGGAGGTGTTGCCCCAGTAGTTGAGGCTATTCCAATTCGTGGTAATGTGGATGCCCGTTTACAAAAATTAACCTTGGCCAGTCAATATGACGGGATTATTCTTGCGGCTGCCGGCCTTAATCGTTTAATGCAATTTGAGCCGGCAAGCACAACAATTAAACAGTTATTGTCTGATAAAAAAATAATGGTGCTTCCATTATTTGAATGTCCGCCGGCTGCCGGACAAGGTGCAATTGTAGCAGAAACGGTTGGTAGTAATTTAGCAGCTATTGAAATATTGGAAGCAATCAAAGATGAAGCGTTTCACAGTGCCATTCAGCAGGAAAGAAAGTGTGCCTCCCAATACGGTTATGGTTGTTCGCAGCAATTTGGTGCTTTTCACATTAACACTCCTTCCATTTCATTTACCTATGCTTCAGGGAAAGATATAGCAAAGAAAAGCTTTACCATTTGGGATTTTGAAGCACAAAAAGAAAAGATGGAGGGTGAACTATTTTCTTCAACAGACTATATGAAAGATTTTTTTTCGTATCAATTTTTACAAGATTGTAAGCTCAATACTAGTCCTAAAGCTGTGTTTGTTTCTTCACATAAAGCTATCCATTCACTGGATTTGATACATGTAGTTTCAGCAAAACGTGTATGGGCAGCAGGAACAAGAACATGGCTGGAGTTGGCGAAGCAGGGAATTTGGGTAGAAGGCAGTTCAGATGGATTAGGTTTGCATTTTGCTGAACAGGCTATGCAACAGCCTCTTATAAACTTACATCCACACGATATTCAAATTGTAACCAATACGGCGAGTGCAAATAATTGGCAGGCAATAGGCTATAATGCAGTAGGAACTTATACACTAATACCCGCCATCAACAATGCTTTAAAAAGTAAAATAGCCACTGCTGATTTTATTTTTTGGACTAGTTTTCAACAATATCAACTTTGTAAAACAATTTTAAAGTCAACAGTAAAGCATAGTTGCCTGCCAGGTAAAACAGTAAATCTGCTTCAACAAGAAGGTATTACACCGGTTATTTTTCCGGGTATAAAAGCATTTAATGAATGGAGAAAAATAAATATTATAACAACCGTAGAAGGGTAAGAGCAAATGAGCATATTCGGGAATTAGTTGCAACAGTAAAACTAAATTACCGGGAGTTTATTCAACCCTTGTTTGTAGATGAAAGTATCTCTATTCAAACACCTATTGCCTCTTTAAATGAAATTAATTCCGATACCATTGAATCTGTTTTAACACAAATCGAAAAAGATCTGCAAGCTGGTATTAGCAAGTTTTTATTATTTCCTGTTCCATTGAATAAAGCCGTTAATAACTTTGATTACCGTTTTATGCTGCAAACTTTGAAAGCAATACGAAATAGATTTGCTGGTAAAGTTTGGATAGCTGCAGATGTTTGTTTGTGTGCATATACCACCCATGGACATTGTGGTATTTTAAATGAGGAAGGTAATAAAATTCTTAACGATGAATCAGTAAAAGTACTGGCAGATTATGCGTTACAACTAGCTAAAGCTGGTGCAGATTGTATAGCACCAAGCGATATGATGGATGGCCGTATAGCAGCAATTAGAATATCTCTTGATAGTAATGGTTTTGATGAGGTGAGTATTATGAGCTATTCAGCTAAATTTAGTTCTCAATTTTATGGCCCATTTAGAGATGCTTGTAAATCCACGCCTGGCAATGGTTGTAACGTCAGCGATCGAAAATCTTACCAGATATCTTCATTCAATGGAAATGATGCTTTGCTTTCAACAATAAGAGATATTGATGAAGGCGCAGATATTGTAATGGTGAAACCAGCACTTCCCTATCTTGATGTTATTAAAGAGTTACATCAAATAACTAAGGTTCCACTTGCAGCCTATCACGTAAGTGGCGAATACCAAGGTATAGAATTATTGGCTATCAACGATTTAATTGATCGGGGTAAAGCTCATATAGAAGTTTGGACTGCTTTAAAAAGGGGCGGGGCTTCTATCATTATTTCTTACGCAGCAAGACATGCAAAAAAATGGATAGAAACTATTCACTATTAAATATTTTAAAGATTATTAAAAAAATATTTCAGTTTAAAATCAATTAGTCTACTTAATTGGTAGGAAATGTTTATTTTCGTTTTAAACTCAAAAGGCTGAGTAGCCTTCTTTAATAATTATGTCAGCATCAATTAATACTATTTCTGCTAATAATTTGCCTGCTTTGGAAAAAGAGGGCAACCAACTATTTCCCATTTTTTTAAAATTGGCGCAGCTTCAATTGCTAATTGTTGGTGGTGGATATGTAGGTATGGAAAAGCTGAGTGCCATCCTGCAAAATTCTCCAGAAGCTAATGTTAAGCTCGTTGCAACAACAATTAGTGAAGAGATAAAATTGTTGGTAAGCAATTTCCCTAAAGTAGTTTTAATTGAACGGCCTTACCATGTTGATGATATAAATGATGTTGACATTGTTATTGCTGCGGTTAATGATAGGGCTATCAGTGAACGGGTAGTAATAGATTCAAAACTAAAAGGCAAACTGGTTAATGCTGCTGATAAGCCCGATTTGTGTGATTTTTACTTATCATCCGTTGTGCAAAAGGGTAATTTGAAAATAGCCATTTCTACCAATGGGAAATCGCCTACGATAGCAAAAAGAATAAAAGAGTTTTTAAATGAAACCTTGCCTGAAGAGCTTAATGATTTATTGGAAAATATGCAAAACATCCGGAATAAAATTAGTGGAGATTTTACTGAAAAAGTGAAGCAATTAAATGAGCTTACTAAAAAACTAACAGAGGAATAATCATTATGCACACCACAACCCCTGAACAAATAATAGAACAAATTACGCATTCGCATGAAGTTGTTTTAACTGATAAAGAGCTATCTTCTTCCAGACGCAAGGTTATTAATAAATACATGATAGCAGTTGCTATAGTATTTTTGGCAGTATTATTTACCTACTTTTTTTTAACTGCCGATCAATTAACTAACTTGCAATTAGCTATAAACAAAGACAATCATTTATTTTACTGGATGTTGCTGGTAGGTTTTATTGCAGAGGTTGTTGCAGGTTCTATGGGCATGGGATATGGGGTAATATGTACTACTGTTTTATTGATATTAAATGTTCCTCCACCTATAATAAGTGCAAGCATTCATTCTGCTGAATCATTTACAAGTGCAGCAGGTACCATCAGTCATTGGCAGTTAGGCAATATTAATAAAAAACTGGTAAAGGCATTGGCAATACCGGCAATTATTGGAGCTATTACAGGGGCATTATTATTAACATACGTTGGTGAGCACTACGCAAAAGCAACCAAACCCTTTATCGCCGTTTATACCATGTATTTAGGTATAAGGATATTACAAAATGCATTTAAAAAAAGGGATAGAAAGGGTAAGGAAAAAACAACAAGAATAACAGCACTAGGTTTTATAGGAGGTTTTATCGATTCATTTGGCGGTGGAGGCTGGGGACCATTGGTAACCGGTACTTTTATTAAAAACGGTCATACTCCCCGGTATGTAATTGGCAGCTCAACATTTGCAAAATGTTTACTAACTGTTGCCAGTGCAATTACTTTTATTTTTACCATCGGTATTCAACACTGGAATATTGTAGCAGGGCTTTTAATTGGTGGCATTGTTACCGCACCATTTTCTGCCATGCTTACAGCCAAATTACCAACCAGGAAAATGTTTATTGCAGTAGGAATTGTTGTTATTTTTTGTAGTATGATCACTATCTACAGAGCAATATTTTTGTAACAGACATTAGTATATTTATTTAAAATTATTGCGTTGCACTCTAGTCCGAACGGTATTCAGCCTAGCGGGCTTGTGCCTTTTAGCTCTATCATTAATATTTGTAGTGGTACGGCAGGATTTTTTTGTTATCTAATAAGTTTTAAATTTTATGTTGCAACTTGGAACAAAACCAGTTTATTCCTTATCAGCATTATCAAGATGTTTTTTAAAATTAGGTAGTAATGGCTTTGGTGGCCTTGTTGCATTAGTGGGTTATAGGCACAAAAATCTTGTTGAAGAAAATCAGTGGATTTCTTAAGAAGAATATAAGCAAGGGCTAAAAGAAAATTATTTTGTATTGGTTATGTTTCATTTTTTCTTTTATCAGTTTTATATGTATTTAAAGTGTTTTCAATTTACTTTTAAAATAAAAATATTATACCGTATTTATTTTCGTAATAGTCCAATTATATTGTTCCTCCTGGCTACTGATACAGATGCATTGTACCGATTTTTTGGATGATGTACTTTATGAAATCGGTATTCCACATAATCGTTAATCTTTCATGCTGCATAAATTACTTTGTATTTCATCGTTTCTTCTAATTGTTTTTAGTACTACTGCACAACACAAAGAAACAAACGCCAATATGCTTTGGACAAATTATAATAATTACATCCAACTTAATGAAAAAAATATTGTTTTAAATGATATTCAAATAAGAGGAAGAGATTGGACAAATAAATGGTCGGTAATTGCGGTGAGAACTGGTTTATCTCACAAAATAAATTCAAAATTTACAGTTGCAGGCGGTTTGGCATGGTTTGGATCTTTTAGATATTCAAATGAAAATAGGTTGTTGTTAAATGAATGGAGAGCCTGGCAAGATATTACGTTATTGCAAAAGCAGAAAAGTATTTTATTTACCCATCGTTTGCGCTTAGAGGAAAGATTTCTTCAGGCTGTAAAAAATGGTTTTAAAACAACTGATTATACGCTAAGGTTAAGGTTACGGTATCGCTTAGAAATGGGTTTCCCTATTTATAAAAAGGTACTAACTGGCGGTATTGGAAACGAAGTGATGGGTAACATAAATCATATAAATGACAATTTGTTTTTTGATCAAAACAGAACTTTTTTGTTGTTAAGTATGAAAATATCACCTGCTATTTCATTTCAATTTCAGTATATAAAATTATACCAGTGGTTTGCTGCTCAAAATACAATGGATAACCAGGATGTATTTCGATTTAGTGTTCATCATCAAATATTAAAAATAAAAAAGTAATAATTTTAATTTTAAAGTTCTCAATTAAAGCATGAAAAAAGTATTTTTAATTATTGCCTTACTTGGCTTTATAAAAACATTTGCACAAACCAAGCAAACAGAAAATATAAATCGCATTTGGCTTGGGTATTTAAATCAAACAAGATTGAGCAATAAATGGGGCTTGTGGCTGGATATTCATGCTCGTACCAAAGAAAACTTTACGGATAACTTATCACAGGCATTTATAAGAGTGGGGCTTACTTATTATTTGTCTGATGTTACCAAACTAACTGTTGGCTATGCTTATGTAAATGATTTCCCTTCGGATGGTCACAAAAATATTTCTGTTCCCGAACATCGTCCCTGGCAACAAATACAGTGGCACACCAAGTATGGCAAAAATAAAATGATGCAATGGTTAAGATTGGAAGAACGCTACAGACAAAAAGTTTTGAATGATGATGCTTTGGCAGATGGATATAATTTCAACTTTCGCTTACGGTACAATTTGTGGTACGAAATTCCTTTTGCAAAAAATGGTAGCGAAATCAACAGTTGGTCTTTTATTGCCAATAATGAATTGCATATTAATTTCGGAAAAACGATTGTAAACAATTATTTTGACCAGAACCGATTTTTTCTTGGCTTAAAACTTCAAACTGGTTCTCATAGTAACTTGCAATTTGGTTATATGAATCTGTTTCAACAATTGGCAGCAGGAAATAAATATAGAAATATTCATACCGCAAGGGTATTTTTCTTCCAAAATTTAGACCTACGCACAAAGAAGCACTAATATTTATTAACAACAACTGAAAGGTAAATATTACTTTCGCTAAAATTTATTTATCAAATAAAGTAATGTAACATGAGTGAAGTACAATTAACAACCGGCGAAATGCATACTAACAAAGGTGTATTGAAATTTGAATTATATGATGATGCTGCCCCCATTGCAGTAGCTAATTTTAAAAAATTGATTGGTCAGGGTTTTTATGATGGCATAAAATTTCATAGGGTGATTCCAAATTTTATGGTACAGGGTGGTTGTCCGGATGGAACGGGTGCTGGCGGACCTGGCTACAGCATTCAATGCGAAACAAAGGGCGAAAAGCAAGTACATGATCGTGGTGTAATTTCAATGGCTCACCGTGGACCAAATACAGGTGGATCTCAATTTTTTATTTGTCATAACCGTACCAATACAAAGCATTTAGATGGAGTACATACCTGCTTTGGAAAGGTTACTGAAGGGTTAGATGTTTTGGACGAAATTAGCGGAGGAGATGTAATAGAGAAAGTAACGTTGAATTAATTTATATATAAAATGGCTTTCTGGCATTGAAGAGGTATTTTTTCAAAATCTCATCACTGCCTTTTTTTATGAAAAATTAACACAATAATAATACCCCGCCTTTATAATAGCACCAATTTTACAGCTACAATTTTTTAAATCAACTGATATTGGATAATACTTTTACGGCAAGGGATTTTGGAAAAAATTTTCAGTGGGGAGTTGCTATTGCCGCCGCACAAAATGAAGGCGCTGCAGATTTATATGGGAAGGGACCATCTATTTGGGATGTTTATAGTAAGCGGGTTGGTAAAATAAAAGGAGGTGGAAAACCAGCTATTGGATGCGATTTTTATCACCGGTATAAAGATGATTTGTTGCTTGCCAAAGCGCTTGGGTTTAATAGTTTTCGATTTTCAATTTCCTGGGCAAGAATACTGCCTGATGGAATCGGTAAAGTAAATAAAGAGGGAATAATTTTTTATCAACAGTTAATTGATGAATGTTTATTGTTGGGGCTTACCCCATTTGTAACTCTTTATCATTGGGATCTTCCGCAAGAGTTGGAAAAAAGGGGTGGCTGGACAACTTATCTTATAACAAGATGGTTTGGCCGGTACGTTACCATTTGTGCAGAGGCTTTTGGCAGCAAAGTAAAAAACTGGATTATTTTAAATGAACCTACCGGTTTTACCGCACTAGGTTATATGTTGGGTAACCATGCACCGGGCAAAAAGGGGCTTGATAATTATTTGCCGGCAGTACATCATGCAGCAATGGCCCAGGCAGAGGGTGGTAGAATTATTCGTAAACTGGTACCCAATGCACATATTGGTACAACCTTTTCCTTTTCGCAGGTATTGCCTTTTTCTAATAAAAAAGAAGATGTAGAAGCTGCAAACCGGGTAGATATTTTAATGAACCGGATGTTTCTGGAACCTGCACTTGGTAAGGGTTACCCCGTAGATGATTCATTTAAATTGCTCGAAAAATTTCAAATGAAAAATAAAACATGGAAGTACACCGAACGGCTTCATTTTGATTTTGATTTTATTGGTGTACAATATTATTTTCCGGTTGTTATTCGCTATAATAATCTCATACCAATTTTACAGGCATCTGAAGTAAAGCCAGCAAGCAGAAAGGTGCCTACTACAGCAATGGGGTGGGAGGTAAATGCAGATAGCTTTTATCGAACCATTAAGCGTATTTGGATGCATGGTGGCGTTAAAGAAATCATTATAACAGAGAATGGCTCGTTTTATAAGGATGTGCTAAAAAACGGCGTAATAAACGATACAGAAAGAATAGCCTATTTTCAACAACACCTGCAGGCAGTGTTAAAAGCAAAAAAAGAAGGCGTAAACATTAAAGGATATTTTGCCTGGACTTTGATGGATAATTTTGAGTGGAGCGAGGGCTATAATGCAAGGTTTGGCCTGGTACAGGTAGATTTTAAAACACAATTGCGTACCATCAAAAATTCTGGTTATTGGTGGAGAGATTTTTTAAGAAAATAACAGTTTTTTAGTACCGGAATCTTTATTAATCAACTTTTTTTTAGCCTGGAATTTGCAGTTGAAAATCCATTAAACCTTCTACCACCTGAATATTTTACAATCTTTTACCTTAAAATTTTTTCCCCTTTTCATCAGCCAAAAAAACAAAACCCTCGTCTGTATGGTGTTTTAATCCTTCATCATAAATTAAACTGCAAAATCTGTATTTAAATATTCTACCTTTCCATAAAACATAACCACTAAAATTATGTTTTTAATGCCATGATAAACGCTGTTCAAATAGATGGAATTCAATATGATCTTGCAGCCCTTGAAAAAGATTGCTGGTTCAGGTTATTAAATGCTTCCTTAAGTTATAAAAATCCTTTTCATAACCCTGTAGTTGCTAATGGCAGCTCAAAGGGAATCAATTTACGAACCATAGTGTTGAGAAAAGTTGATACAGAAAAAAAGGAATTGTTTTTTCATACAGATACCAGGAGTGGTAAGTGGAACGAGTTACAGGAAGACAATGCTATTAGCTGGCATTTTTATAACCCGGCCGGTAAGTTACAATTAAGGTTAAGTGGTATTGCTTCTCTTCATCAAAATGATGCCATAGCCGATACAGCGTGGGACAATAGTAAAATGAGCAGCAGAAAAGTTTATACAGGTGAAGTTGGTCCATCTTCAATTACGCCAATACCATCAAGCGGATTGTTAGAAAAATTTGAAACAACAGATCCAACCCCCGAAGAGAGTGAAATTGGTAGAAAATACTTTGGGGTAGTTTCTACAAAAATTAATTGGATGGAATGGCTATGGCTCAACAGCAAAGGGCATCGTAGGGCTTCGTTTGCATATACAAGCCCACAGCATTTTGAAGCAAACTGGTTGATACCATAAAATTCTAAATAGCCATTTTTTTAGAAAGCCATCAATGTGGTTAAAAAAGGAATCATCAAACCTTTATGGAGTGCATTTAGCAAAAGATAAATAGTTTGTGTAAGTGTATTTGCAAAAGCTGGGTTGAATAAACAACTTACACATAAGCTTAGCTGCGTTAATGTTGTTCAGTTTAACCTATTGATCTTAAACTACTAACCTTATGCCAGCTTTTTCAAAACTAATTTTTCTTTGTTTGAATAAATTGCCTGTTGTCATTTTAAAAGTCTTCTTGCTCATGCCAAAAAAATCATAGATCAATTCAGGATCACTTTTGTCATGGTAAGGTAAGTATCCATCATTTTCCTGAAGCAGCCTTATTATTTTACCCGTTTCATCTTCTACTCTTTGATAACCTTGTTTGCCGGCTGCAACGTCAATTCTAAAGCGGTCATCTTTATCTAAACTTTCCGGATAAACTTTTTTTATAAAGCCTTTAAATTTATCTCCAACAGCTATGCTGCGATAAATTTCATTAAAATGTAAAACACCTGTATGCAGGTTATTAATAATGCACACATAGCCAATATCGGTTCTTCTAAAAACAATTAAATCTACCTCATCCAATTCTTTTACTGTAAGCGCTTCGTTGCTTAAAAAGGGTTCTAACCTTTCGGTGGCGGCTAGTCTGCCGGTTTGTTCATCCAGGTAAATTTTTACCAGGTAATCGCCGTTCACTCTCATGCCTGCAACTTGTTTGCTTTTGGGTACAAACATATCTTTCATTAACCCATTATCTAAAAATGCACCTTGTGGATTTATCGTTATAGCTCTAAGCTTTACAATATCTCCCAAAATGCCCTTAGGTTGTTGTGTAGTAGCTATCAGCCTGTCTTCTCCATCATGATAAATAAAAACCTTCACCTCATCACCAATGGTAAGGGCTGTGGGTACAAATCGTTTTGGCAGTAGAATACCTTCAGCTCCATCATCAAGATAAGCCCCAAAATCTACTATCCTCAATACTTTTAAATGATTGTATTCTCCAACTTTTATCATGTGTTGCCCTAAAGGGGAATATTAAATGTGTTTAATAATGTTTAAAAGCTTCTCTTTTTCTTTGCTTATTTCTATTAGAGTTCAGTGGCAAATAACCCATCTACAAATTGTTTTTTATCAAAAACCAGTAAATCTGTTGCCTTTTCTCCCACCCCAATAAACTTTACAGGTATTTTAAACAGATGAGCAATTGCCAATACTACACCACCTTTAGCAGTTCCATCCAGCTTAGTGATAGCAAGTGCAGTTACATCTGTAGCCGCTGTAAAATGTTTGGCTTGCTCCAATGCATTTTGCCCTGTGCTGCCGTCAAGTACCAACAGTACTTCCTGCGGGGCAGTTGGTATTACTTTTTGTATTACCCGTTTAATTTTACTTAGCTCATCCATTAGGTAAGCTTTATTATGCAGCCGACCGGCTGTGTCAATAATAATTACATCTACATTTTTAGCAACGCCACTTATAACGGTGTCGTAAGCTACAGAGGCAGGGTCGCTTCCCATTTCTTTTTTTACTATTGGCACGTTGGTTCTTTCGCTCCAAATAGTTAGCTGATCTACAGCAGCAGCTCTAAATGTATCTGCGGCTCCCAACAAAACGGATTTGCCGGCCATATTAAAATTATGTGCAAGCTTTCCGATAGTGGTGGTTTTGCCAACTCCGTTTACCCCTACCACTAATATTATGTGTGGCTTATGGCCGGCAGGTAATTCATAGTTTTTGTAACTATTATCCTGCGGAGCAGCTACCAGCATTTGTTCTATTTCATCTTTTAAAATGCCGTTTAATTCTTTTGTATTAAGGTATTTATCTTTAGAAACCCTTTTTTCAATTCGACTAATAATTTCAACAGTTGTTTCAATGCCTACATCTGCACTTACAAGGGCTTCTTCTAAATTATCGAGTACTTCTTCATCTACCGTGCTTTTGCCGGCAATAGCTTTTGTAATCTTGCTAAAAAAGCCTTCCCTCGTTTTTTGTAAACCCTGGTCAAGGCTTTCCTTTTGCTCTTTTTTTCCAAATAATTTGTCAAATAGTCCCATAAGAAAAATCCCCAAAGGGTATTGTTTTTGTTAATAAATATTGTTGATTAATCAGTTTAACAGGACAATTAAAAGAAACCTCAGTCTTACAAGCATCATTAAAAAATT
>Ga0105048_10006706_pt1 | contig 18559 bp, 19 predicted proteins | sample MAT05_FD_78382 | JGI IMG/M metagenome (GOLD analysis project Ga0105048, IMG submission 78382) | Freshwater microbial communities from Lake Fryxell liftoff mats and glacier meltwater in Antarctica - MAT-05 | ecosystem: Environmental > Aquatic > Freshwater > Ice > Liftoff microbial mat | place... | reverse complement strand
TGGAAGGCGATCCGGATCGTCCATGGCCCGACACTGCCGAGACCGAGTTTGGTGCTGGTGGGACAGAATCCAGAAACTCCCGAAGTGGCGTCGGGCCGTTTCGCCTGGAGGTTGATCAGTCACCTGTCGCTTAACTATCTTTCCCTGCTCGATTCGGGAAAGGAAACCGGGGCGGAAGGCTTGCGCGAGATCCTCAAATTGTATGCCGATCTCACCGACCGCCAACTGGTGAAGGAAATCGACGGTGTGCGCAGCGTGCGGCACCGTCCGATCGTTCGCCGGGTGGAAACCGCCGGCCCCATCGCGTTTGCGCGCGGGATCGAGATCACGGTGGTGCTCGACGAAACGGCGTTTGAGGGGCAGGGCGTTTTCATCCTTGGCGCCGTCCTGGAGCAGTTCTTTTCAAAATACGTGTCGCTCAATTCGTTCACCGAAACGGTGATCGTCACTCAACAGCGGAAGGAGATCATGCGATGGCCAGCACAAATGGGACGCCGACAGATCCTCTGATTGCGAAGCTGAAGGAGAGGCCCTTCGATTTCGATTTCTACGCGGCCGTACGTCTGCTGCAGAGCAAATCGCCCGATAAACCGCGCATTGGGCGGTCGCGTTCGCCGGTGGACGATCCCGTACGATTTGCGCAAAGCCCTTCCCTCGCGTTTGCCCCCTCTACGATCGAGAAAGTCGTGCAGACGGACAACGAACGCCCCCCGGTGCTCTATTCGCGGCATTTCGGACTCTTCGGTCCGAACGGTCCGCTTCCGCTCTGCCTGACCGAATACGCGCACGAACGGGCTTTAAACCACGGGGATCCTACCTTTTCGGCGTTCGCGAATGTCTTCCACCATCGACTCGCGTCGCTTTTCTTCCGCGCTTGGGCGGAGCCGAGAAAGAACGTGGATTACGACCGTCCCGACAGCCAGAACTGGGATTCCTTCGTGGGAAGTCTCGTTGGCTTGGGAATGGAAAGCCACCTCCGGCGCGATCGCGTGGACGATCGATCCAAGCTCTTCGCGGCCGGCCGACTCGTTCAGCAAAGTCGAAATGCCGAGGGATTGGAGGCGATCGTTCAGGACTACTTTGGGATTCGCGCGGAAGTGCACACCTTCGTCGGACGGTGGATGGACTTGCCTCCCGACTCGACCTGCAGGCTAGGGGATTCTCCCTCCACCGGCACGCTCGGCTCCACGGCGATCGCAGGATCGAGGATCTGGACATGTCAGCTGCATTTTCGACTCCAAATGGGCCCCATGAAGCGCGCCGACCTGGATCGCATGCTTCCCACGGGCGAACCGTTTCAAAGGCTTCGAGATTGGATTCGCCTCTACACGTCCGGGCAGTATTCATGGGACGTGCAGCTCATTCTCGCCAAAGAAGAGGTCCCTGAAGTCGTTCTTGGGCAGTCGGGGCGGCTTGGCTGGACCACTTGGCTGAAAACCGAGCCATTTAAACGCGACGCCGTCGATTTAGTCTTGCGCGGGGAAGATCTTTAGCGCGTTTGACCGTACCCACCCACCGACAACATGACTGCAATCGGGCGAGTGTCGGTGTCAGAACTGACGGACCGAGTCTCACGAACTCGCTTACTCGTATCGATCCGCTTTTACTCCTGAGTTTAGCCGCCTAAACGTTTCCGCACTTTCCTCCCATGGCCGAAATTAAACGATCCACGCTCTTCGGAAAACTTAACCCCCTCGGCTATAAAGCGATCGAATCGGCGACGATTTTCTGCAAGATGCGCGGGAATCCTTACGTCGAGCTCGCTCACTGGCTCCACCAGCTCATTCAGACGCCCGACTCGGACCTGGCCCTGATCGTAAAGCATTTCGGTTTGGATGCGTCGCGGCTGGCCACCGATCTGACGGTGTCGCTCGATCGTCTCCCGCGCGGTGCGACTGCGATCAGCGATTTCTCGCCGCATATCGAAACGGCACTGCAGCAGGCGTACCTCTATGGTACGTTGCTTTATGGCGAAATGCAGATTCGAACGGGTTTCATCGTGGTGGCGTTGCTGAAGACGGAGTCGCTTCGAGGGATCTTTATCGCGATCTCCCGGGAGTTTGGGAAAATCAAGTCGGAGCAACTGACGGACGACCTTGCGCGGATTGTCTCGGGATCGTCCGAGAATGCGATGCGCGCGAGCGACGGCTCCGGTCTTGGCGGCGGAGTCGCTCCGGGAGAAAACAGCGGAGCGCTTCCACCTGCGGAGATGGGCAAACAGGAGGCGCTCAGACGATTTACGATCGATCTCACCGAGAAGGTCCGCAAGGGCGAGATCGACCCCATCATCGGTCGTGACGAGGAAATCCGTCAGTGTGTCGACATCCTGATGCGTCGCCGACAAAACAATCCCATTTTGACGGGCGAGGCGGGCGTGGGAAAGACCGCGGTCGTCGAGGGTTTCGCGCATCGGATTGTGGCGGGCGACGTGCCACCCGCATTGCGGGAGGTAAGCGTTCGCTCTCTCGACGTCGGGCTTCTGCAAGCGGGCGCAAGCATGAAGGGCGAGTTCGAGCAGCGTTTGCGGGGCGTGATCGACGAGGTGCAGGCGTCCCCCAAACCGATCATACTTTTCATCGACGAGGTTCACACCTTGGTCGGTGCAGGTGGCGCGGCCGGTACCGGCGATGCCGCCAATCTTCTTAAGCCTGCGCTTGCGCGCGGAACGCTGCGAACGATCGCAGCGACGACGTGGGACGAATACAAGAAGCACATCGAAAAAGATCCGGCCCTCGCCCGTCGATTTCAAACCGTAAAGGTGGAGGAGCCGGACGAGGAACGCTGTATTCGGATGATGCGCGCCGTTGTCGCGCCTTTCGAACGGCATCATAAAGTGCAGATCCTCGATGAAGCGATCGACAGTGCGGTCCGGTTGTCGCACCGCTATATTTCCGCACGGCAGCTCCCCGATAAAGCCGTCAGTCTCATCGACACCGCCAGCGCCCGCGTCGCGGTCAGCCAGCATGCCGTTCCGGCCGAAGTGGACGATTGCCGACGTCGTATTCAAGCATTGGACACGGAGTTGGCGATCCTCGGGCGCGAGAGTGCGCTCGGGGCGGATCACCGCACCCGCGCCGCCGCCGTGGCGGAAACGCTTTCCGCCGAAAAAAAGAGCCTGGCCGACGTGGAGAAGCGCTGGAGCGACGAGAAAGGACTGGTCGAAAAGATCCTCGAACTCCGCGCCCGGCTGCGGGCTGCCGGCTCGGCGATCGAAGGACCGCCCGACGCGATGCGTTCGGCCGATCCGAAGGACGTGCTCACTCCCGAACAACGGGACGAACTGTTGCTCGCGTTGAAGGCCAAACAGGACGAACTGCAAAAGTCCCAAGGGGAAACGCCGCTGATTTTTCCGAGTGTCGATGCACAGGCGATCGGGAGTGTGGTGTCCGACTGGACGGGCATCCCTCTGGGACGAATGGTGAAGGACGAGATTGGCCAGGTCTTGCGGCTGGCGGACACCCTGGAGAAACGCGTTATCGGACAGCGGCATGCGCTCGAAACGATCACCCGACGGATCCAGGCGAGTCGTGCAAAGCTGGACAACCCCAATCGGCCGATCGGCGTGTTCATGCTGGTCGGACCGAGCGGCACGGGAAAGACCGAAACCGCACTCTCCTTGGCCGAGGCGCTTTACGGTGGCGAACAAAACCTGATTTCGATCAACATGAGCGAGTTTCAGGAAGCTCACACGGTCTCCACGCTCAAAGGTTCTCCTCCCGGGTATGTGGGCTACGGCGAAGGAGGCATCTTGACCGAGGCGGTGCGGCGCCGCCCCTATTGCGTGGTCTTGCTCGACGAGGTCGAGAAGGCACACAGCGACGTGCATGAGATCTTTTTCCAAGTCTTCGACAAGGGCTGGATGGAAGACTCGGAGGGACGTTACATCGATTTCAGAAACACGATCATCCTCCTTACGAGCAATGCGGCCCAGGATGTAATCGTTTCGATGTGCAAGGATCCCGAGCTGATGCCTCTGCCCGAGGGATTGGAGAAGGCCATGCGTCAGCCTCTCACCAAGGTGTTTCCCGACGCGCTGCTCAATCGCCTCCTGGTGGTGCCTTATTATCCGATCACGAAGGACATCCTCCATCGCATCATCCGGCTGAATCTCGCTCGGGTGGAGAAGCGTGTGCGGGAAAATCACAAAGTGCCGTTTACTTTCGACGAAAGCGTTCCCGAATTGATCGGAAAACGCTGCACCGAACTCGAGCGGGGTGCGCGCATGGTGGACGCGATGATCACCAATACGATGTTACCGGTGATTGGCCGCGAAATCCTCAATCGTCTCGCCGAAGGAAGAGACTTCAAGCGCGTGCACGTAAGTGTAAACGAAGGCAATTTCGCGTATTCGTTCGATTGAGCGCATCGTCTTCGATTAGGCGCTCGCGTTTCGGGTGCTGCCAGCATTCGTAGTTTTTACCGGTTCGTCGTCGCCGACCGCCTCTCCGACTCGTATTTGCAGGGCTTTTCCAATCGTATGCCGCTGAAACAAGAAGGCCGTTTGATCGCAATCGAAACGTCACTGGCGCCAAACGCGCTGGTGCTGAAATCGATGAGCGTGCGCGAAGAGTTGAGTCGGTTGTTCCACATCGAGGCCGAACTCAGGAGTGAAAAGGGAGATATCGATTTCGATCAAGTGGTGGGCAGGCCGGTCACGTTTCGATTGGAGTTGGATTCGAAGTCCACGCGCTATTTTAACGGGATCGTCAGCGGCCTCGTCCAACTGGGTAACAAAGGCGGGCTGGCTCGCTATCGCGCAGAAGTGGTGCCATGGCTTTGGCTGCTGACACGCGCGTCGGACTGTCGAATCTTTCAGAATAAAAGCGTTCCCGAAATCGTCGAAGCCGTGTTTTCGGGCCACGGGTTCGGCGACTACAAGCTCACGCTGACGGCCGACTATCCCAAGAAGGAATACTGCGTTCAGTATCGCGAAACGGATTTCAACTTCGTCAGTCGATTGATGGAGGAGGAAGGTATCTACTATTTCTTTACGCACGAGAACGGCAAACATACGTTGATCCTGGCCGATTCGATCAGTGCCCACGTTCCTTTTGAAGGTTACGAGGAAATCGTCTTCCGGGAGGTCGAGTCCGAGCTTGTCGACCGACAGGGGATTTCCGAATGGACCATGGAGAAGGTGGTGCAACCGGTCGCTTACACCCTTTGGGATTTCAATTTCGAAAAACCTAAAGTGCCGCTACGTTCGACCGCCGAGGTGCCCCGAAAGCACGGTGCTGCCCTGTTTGAAGTCTACGACTACCCCGGCGAATATGGCGAGCACGCGGATGGCGAGAGACGGGCCAACGTCCGCCTTCAGGAATTGCAGGCGCAGCATAAAGTTTTGCACGGAGAGGCCAGTGCTCGCGGGTTGGCGAGTGGCTTCACGTTCAAGCTGAAGGGTCACCCGCGCTCCGATCAAAACGGCGACTACGTCATCACCAGCGTCTCCCATCGAGCGGACGCCGGCGAGTATGCCAGTTCGGGCGTTTCGGCGGATGCGACCGGTGCCTTCTTCGGTTGTAGTTTCCGCGCCATCGAAAAAAAGGAACAGTTTCGCGCACCTCGCCAAACCCCGAAGCCCGTCGTGCAGGGGCCCCAGACGGCAATCGTGGTCGGACCGCAAGGGGAGGAGATCTACGTGGACAAATACGGTCGGGTAAAGGTGCAGTTTCACTGGGACCGGACCCAGAAAGCCGACGAAAACTCATCCTGTTGGATTCGCGTCTCCCAGTACTGGGCCGGGAAAAATTGGGGCGCGATTCATTTGCCGCGCATCGGCCAGGAAGTGGTCGTGGAGTTTCTCGAAGGCGATCCGGATCGCCCGATCATCGTCGGAAGCGTCTACAACGGCGCAAACGGAACGCCCTATAATCTCCCAGCCGAGAAAACGAAGTCGACTCTCAAGAGCCAGACGACCAAGGGTGGTGGCGGCTTCAACGAAATCCGCTTTGAGGACAAGAAAGGCTCCGAACAGGTCTTTATCCACGGAGAAAAAAATCAGGACGTTCGCATCAAGAACGACAGCTTCGAGTGGATTGGGCACGACCGCCATCTGGTCGTGCAGCACGATCAGGTCGAGCGCGTCAAAAACAACCGGGACGAGACGGTCGATGCGGATCACAAGGAGAAGATCGGCAAAGACCGCCATCTCAAGGTGGAAGGCAAGGAGGCGAAAGAGGTCGTCAAGAGTTTGTCCCTCACGGTCAAGGACGACGTCATCGAGGTCTTTAAAAAAAATCATTCCGAACAAACCTCGGGCAACTATTACCTGAAGGCTGACAACGTCGTCATCGAGGCGCTTACGAATATCACGATCAAAGTCGGCGATAGTTACATCGCGATCGAAGCGAGCGGTATCAAGATTGGCACGCCCGGTACGATCGAATTGGAGTCGACGGGCCAAACGACCGTCAAAGCGACGGCAGGTCTTGCGCTGGAGTCGCCGGCGACGGCCGAAATGAAGAGTCCCGCGACCACGGTCAAAGGCGACGGCACGCTTACGCTCAAGGGCGGAGTCGTCCTCATCAACTAACGTCTCCCGATCTCACCATGCCCTCTCCAAAATCAGGGAAAGCCGGAACGCCGGTTTCGCCGGCGGCACCTGCAGAAGCCTACGACGCGGATGTGGCCGATCCGGGAAAAATGAGCGAGGTCAAGGCGGGGCAATACGAAGCGAAGAAAGGCAAATACGGCGCCGTTAGCGCCACCCCTCACCGTCCTCCGGAAACCGCGGAAGAAAAAAAGGAAAAGAAAAGCTGGATCGAAATCGAGCTGGTCGACGAAGAGGATCAGCCGATACCCGGCGAGCGCTATTCGATTACGTTGCCAGATGGGAAGACCGTGGCGGAAGGCACGCTGGATCAGAAAGGCTATGCCAAGGTCGAGGGCTTCGAACCGGGCACCTGTAAAATTTCCTTTCCCGAACTCGATCAAGACGCATGGGAACCCGCGACCGGTGGTGGGGGTGGGCCGGCAGAGGGGAAGGGCGAAAGCAAAGGTTCCAACGGTGGCGGCTCAAACGGCCCTGCCGAGGGGAAATCGGGCTCAACGAGCGCTGATTCCAAAGGTGAAGGGGCGAAAACCGCTTCTCAGGGGAAAACGGGGGATCCGTCGTACGATCAAGACGCTAAAAAAGGCGACGACTTCGACGACAATCCGAAAAATGGGGGCGATGACGACGAGGGTGACGATTCGGGCAGCAAAGAGAGCAAAGAGGAAGACTCGGGTGGCAAGGGCTGGTAGTGTCCGCGTTCTTCTTCACCCCATGGCAGTCGAACATCCCTTGACGAGGCAGCCCGGTTTCGCGATCGGCTGCTCGAGAAGCAGCGGGAGATTCTCGCCTCGTTCGACGAGAGCCGGTCGATCGCGGAACGTTGCAATGCGGAGCTCGCTTGAGCGGTGTCGCCGGCACCCGAATTTCACGCACGAGCTTGATCATGCCCACTGAACATATCGTGCGATCGGGAGAATGTGTGAGCAGCCTTGCGTTCGAGCATGGCTTCTTTTGGGAAACGATCTGGACTCATTCTGCCAACGCGGCGCTCAAGTCGGCGCGCGGCGATCCGAATATTCTCAAGGAAGGCGATTCGCTCGTCATCCCGGACCTGACGATCAAGCAGGAGTCTCGTGGGAGCGAGGAAAAGCACCGCTTTAAATTGAAGGCCGTGCCGGCGAAGTTGAGGCTTCGGCTCATGAAGGAGCCGGAACCCGACGAGCCGCCGCCATCGTCGGCCTCCGACGCGGAGCCGGTCGCGTCCGCAGGCGGCTTACTCGCGAGTGTCGCCGGCGCCCTTCCGGGCCTTAAGCCGAAAAAGAAAAACGAATTCATTACGGAAGATCCGGTAGCGCCGCCGGAGCGCCCGCCCGAACCTCGGGCAAAGGCGCCGTACGTGCTGGAGATCGATGGAAGAACGGTCGCGCAAGGGATGACCGATGCGGACGGCAACCTGGAATGCAGCATCCCTCCCGACGCCCAACGAGGCCGCTTGATCGTCGAACGCGGCACGCCCGACGAACTGATCGTGCCGCTGAATCTTGGCCATCTCGATCCCATCGAAGAGGTCGGTGGCGTCAAGCAACGGCTGGGAAACCTGAGTTATGGATGCGAGGACCGCGGAGACGGACTCACCCCCGAATTCGTCGCCGCGTTGAGGGCGTTTCAGGCAAAGTTCGAATTGAAGGTGACCGGCGAAGTGGATAACGTTACCCGACAAAAATTGAAGGAGCTTCACGGCTCATGAATTGCGGCGCGATCGCCCCGGAAGAAAGGAAACATGCCCGCGGATGAACGCATCAAGGTAACCTTCCATCGCGTTTTTGTCCGAAGCGATGCCGACTGGTTCGGTTCCGGCGATTTCTATTTCATCGCTTCGGTCGATGGACAATCGGTAGGCAATCGGCGACAGATTTTCGATGCCAACGAAGGTCGCTGGATCGATCTCGACCCCATGCGATGGTCGGCGATCGTCGATGTCAGCGGTAAGCAACGCGTCGAAGTTCGCTTCCAGGGGATGGACGAGGATCTCTTTTTCGACGAGGACCTCGGCACCGTTGGGCGTGGGCTGCGGGCACCGTGGGCGCAACGGGACTACAGTCAGAAAACCAAGTATTTTATCGTCGAATGGAGTGTAGAGCTCGCGATCGAGGGGGCGTTCGGTCGACATCCTCCCGACGAAGTCTTCGCGTGTCGGGAAAATCTCGGCAGCTGCATTTGTACCACCGTTTCGGGGACGAGGATCGTTGCTCGCTTGGAATGCCATCCGGTACGCCCGGTGCCGGCATCGGTGCCCCCGCGCCCGGTGTTTCCGCCGGGAACCGGGGCTGCGGTCAATAATCGAGGTAACGCGACCATTTTTCCCTCACCGATTGCCGTGGGCGACCCCCCGCTTTCGCCGCTGAACGTGATATCCAATCCCTCGGTGATCCCGATCCTGTCGCCGCCTGGCGGTGCCGCTCCGCCGGCGGGTTCGCCGCCGACAGCCACGCCAGGCAATGTCGCCCGAATCGAGTGCACGTATTATCGCCCCGACACCCTTGCCTTTACGGACGGCGATCCGCGATTGGAGTGGTCGGTGGTCTCGGTGGCAGGCGGCGGCAACGCCCGTTTTTTCGGACCGCCGCAGGGCTTGAAGGTCTCGGTTTATGGCACGAGCGCCGGCGAAGTCCGGCTCGAAGTGCGCTTTCGAGGTGCGTTGATGGCGACTTACCGAGCGCTCGTCATCCGTGTCAGGGCGGTGGTGTGTCGCTTCAATATTCTGAACGGACCGAATGCACAGAGCCAGCCCAGCGCTACGCCCGCTGAAATCCTGCTCCATCTGGAGATCGCGAATCGATACCTTTACCAAGCCGGCCTGCAGCTCGTGCTGGATACGAATGTAACCGTAAAAAATAACGCGCACGTCACCTCGATTCCGGGAATATTCCGGATCGGCGTGAGCAAAGGCACGACCTGGCGCATCGACGATGCGGTGGCGGATCTACGGGCGACGCGCTTGAACTATCGACCAGGTGTGATGAATTTCGCCTACATTCACTCCCAGGTATCGCGCAACCTCGGGGCAGCCACAGATATACCTCCGAGCAACCTTGCGGCTGCTCCGGGGGTGCGTCCTGCGATTACCGACACGGGTACCCCCAGCACGTCTTGGGCGATTCCTTCCGGGATAAGTCCCGACCTGCCAGCGGCGCCGCAATCGATGCAGTTGATCACGCCCATCCAGCGGACCGGTCATCCTCGTTTATACGCAATGTATGTCACTAAAGGCCACGATAGTGCGACGCAGCCGATCGCACAGGTCCGGCAGAACTACGCCAATACGATCGTCCACGAATTTCTGCATATCCTTAATCTCGGTCACCGGGTTGAAGGCGTGCCCGAAACCTCGCCCGGTGCGGGCGATCAGCGAGACATGACGGCGGCCGATGCGCCAGCTGCCCTCAGTGCAGGCGGCATTTTTTGGGATGGCTTGTTACAACCTCCCGGAGAAAATGTCATGCACTGGGTTAACCCCGGAACCCTTGCGCAGGATATCGACATCATTCAAGTTCGGGCGATTCTGCAAAGTCCGCTGGTCCCACCGTGAACCGGACCTTGCAGTTTGGATCGTGGTTTTCGTCTCGATCTGGAGCGCGGCTCCGAGCTCGCGCACGTGGGCTCAGGAGGTTTCGGAAATAGGTGCCGCCATGGACAACACAACTCTCAAAACTCTCCAAACTTCACACGATCGGAAAGAGCTGCAAAAGGCGGCCTTGGCGATGGCGCGCGCTTCGGACGCGAGCGCGCTGCAGGCGCTGGGAGGATTGCTGTGTTCGGCCGAATTTCTCGAGCGTCTCGATTCCGCGGACGAGTATTTGTCCGCGACAGGGAAACGCCTGCGGATTTCCCGGGCAATTGAAGCGCTCGCGACCAATCCTGCGGTGGGGGCGGTGCCGGTTTTTACGAGATTGACGCGGGACCAGGTATTCCGCGCCGAAGACGAGCGCACCGCGGTCCTCATCGAGCAAAGTCGACACATCCGTCCGCCCCCCGGCGAACTCGTGACCTTCTGGGACGATCATTGTCAGCCCGACGACGGCTTCACTCCGCTGACAATCACCGCCTTGGTCGAGAACGGCTCCGAGCCCGCGCTTCGATTATTCGAGAAAAAGATGGCGGACCCCACGCACGAGGACGAAACGAAAATTGCGTGGATGCGGACACGCGTCCTCGCCCACCGCAACGACGTGTTGCTGCTGCAAAGCTGCGGTCGGATGGTGTACGATACCCTCCCGCTACACCTTCGTCCATATCTGGTGGAGGTGCTTTTCGACTACAAAGGCGAATGGTACCGCCCCGCCAGCGTGATTAATCCTCCCAGTCGTGCGCTGCTCAGCGCAGCTGGGCGAATCGAGTTGCGTAAAGTGGGCGAGACGGCGCTTCAGCTCTCAACGGTTTCCGAGGCGCTCAAGATCAAGGTCAAAGCGACACTCGCCGGTTTAGACGCCGTGCGTTGACCTACGCAGGCTGGGCTCCTAATTTTTACCGATGCTCTCCTTTCTCGCCAAAACCTTCGGTGCTGCGGCCGAAGCGCCAAAGCCGACAGCGAGCGGGCCACTGTTTGTCGTTCCTCCGTCGCTTCCGCAGCTAGGTGCCAAAACAGGCGCCGATCTGGCGGCGCTCGGCGATTTTCTGCCTTTGGCCGCCGAGCAAAATCCTCTTCAGCTGACTCCCTCGCAATACCTCGCAGCGGCGCTGAACGAGCGGCAAGACGTCATTCCCGTGACCCAGGCTCTCGCTTATTCGCTTCCCGAAAAGCAAAGGCTGCAGTGGGCTCTCGACTCGTGCGAAGAGGTAAAAGGCCAGCTCCCGGAAAGCGAGTTACTCTGTTTGAAGTCAGCGAGCGATTACCTGGCCGCGCCGACTGCGGCGAATCAGGAGATTGCACGGCTTGCCGCGAGCAAGGCCGACTTTCAGGGCCCGGCAGGATGGGCCGCAAAAGCGGCATCGCTTTCGTCGCTCACTCCGTCGGTGCCGTTGTCGCCGGCGGTGCAGGCTGCGCTCGCAAAAGATCCACCTGCAAAAACACCGGACGTGGTTGGACTGTGTGTTGCCGGAGCGGTCATGCTGGCGGCGACTCGTGCCGGCCAAAAAGCGAAAAAGCCGGATCCCGGAGACGCGCCGGAAAAGCCGGCCACAATCCAGCTGGCGAAACCGAACCTCGCGCCATCGCCCGACGGCAAACCGGCTCGCGGATCGCAAGGCGCGCTCAAAATGGCGACCGACTTTAAGCCATTCATCGAAAAAGGCCTGGCCTTTGCGGCCGGTTGAGCGTTCCGCCGCCGCTTCCCTCGTGATCGAACGCATTAACCGTTTGGATTCTCCCAACCATCGTGCGAAGCCATGACCTGCACCGTCCAGGAAGGTGAGTGTGTCTTGAGTCTCGCGGCCAGTGCGGGGCTCTACTGGGAAACGGTTTGGAATCATCCTGAAAACAGCGCTTTGCGTGCACTTCGGGAGCGCCCCAACGCATTGAAGGCCGGAGATCGCCTCTTTGTTCCCGATCGTGCGTTCCGACAGGAGGAGAGGGGGGTGGAGGCGTGTCACCGGTTCTGTGCGCTGGGTGTTCCCGCTCGCTTGCGGTTGAGGCTTCGCGTGCGCGGTCAGGTTCTGGCGTCGACCGATTTTATTTTGACCGTGGATGGGCACCGCATCACCGGGCAGACGGATGATGGAGGAAACCTCGACGTGTCCATCCTGCCCGACGCAGCTGAGGCGAAATTGCGACTTCGGGGCGATGCAGGGGAATATACCTTAAAACTCGGATGGCTCGACCCCGTGACCGAGACGAAAGGGATACAGGCGCGTCTTACCAACCTCGGTTATAGCACGCGAGGGATTGACGGCGATTTCGGCAAGAACAGCCGCTCGGCGATGCAGACGCTTCAAAAGGATCTGAAGATGGCGAAAACCGCTTTACCCGATGAAGTTTTGAGAACTCGATTGGTTCAGGAGTATGGATGCTGATCGCTGAACGATGGAGACTGAATATCGAGTAGCTCGCAGTGCCTCGAACGACAAGACGTTCAATACGCTCGACCTCCAGCGCGCGCTCTCGTTCGCAGTCTTGGAATTTCTCGACCCAACGGATTCGCAGTTCTTTTCCCAAAAACTGCGTGCCAAGAAATGGAATGAAGTGACGCCGGAGCGTATGCGAAAGAGACGCACGTATGCGGAGAGCCCGGCTCCCGCCGATGAGCTGGCCGAATTGGCGGAGATCTCTCCCGATTGGCTTTATATTTCAGGACACTACGGTCGCACGTATGCGGTGGGTGACGAGACGCGCACGTTACTCGCCTTGCCGGCGATCGACCTCGGGATTATCGGGGTTGAAACGCGGGCGATGAATTTACTGGAGCGCCCGATTCGCGAGATGCTCGCGGCGATCTCGCGCGCGCTGTGACCGTTTCTTTACTCGGGTCTCGCCTTTGATCGGAGAAGCTCGCGTACTCCAATTATGCCTCCGGCTGCGAGAATCACCGACATGCATGTTTGTCCGATGGTGACGGCTCTAGTCCCGCACGTCGGCGGCCCGATCGTTTCGCCAGGCGGGCCAACCGTGATCATCGGTGGTCTTCCCTCCGCCACCTTAGGGAGCGTGTGTACGTGCGTGGGCCCTCCCGACACGATCATACAAGGATCGGCGACCGTGCTCATTGCGAGCAAGTTCGCCGCACGGATGGGCGATATGACCGTTCATGGGGGGAAAATCGTCTCGGGATGTCCGACGGTGATCATCGGTGGATGAAGCAAGGGATCGAAGTCTCCCAAGTTGGGATTGCCCGCGGCTCCTTTCGACGACAACACTGCAATCGGACCTCAAGGTCTAGGCGTTAGCAGCGAGTAAAGCGGGACGATGAACACACACGAAGTCCGACAGGGTGAATGCCTTTCCCACCTCGCTTTGCGTTTCGGTCATATTCCCAAGACGATTTGGGACCTTCCAGCGAATGCTCCTCTGCGAACCTTGCGCAAATGCCCCGACGTCCTGCTTCCTGGCGATTTGCTGTCGATACCGGAAATCAGGCCGCTTCAAGTGGACGGCACCACAGAACGGTGCCACCGGTTTCGTCGCAAATCCTCGAGAATTCAGCTGCACTTGCGATTGCGCGTGGGCGCGGAGACGCTCGCTCACGAGCCGTACGAATTTTTCGCCGACGGATTGTCCATTCGCAGTCAAACAGACGGGGACGGCATCATGACGGTCAATCTATCGGCATCCGCCGAGTCAGGGTGGGTGAGAATACGCGGGCGGAAGTTTACGTTCATGCTGGGAGCGCTGGATCCGTTGGATACGGTGACGGGACAGCAGCAAAGGTTGCGGCAGTTGGGCCACGACTGCGGTCCGGTCGACGGTCTCCTCGGTCCGAAAACCGCAGGTGGATTTCGCGCCTTCCAAAAGGCCAATGGACTTCCGGTCACCGGTGCTTCGAATCGCGTGACCTTGGATCAGCTGAACGCCAGTTACGGGTGCTGAACGCCATGATTCCCATTGTGCTCGCTCGTGCCCTAGAAGAAGCAACGCGTAACGCGCTCACCCTGCGCGTTCTCCGCATCCGTTTCCAGCGCGCTGGAGGGACGGATAACGAGCTGGGAGTCGCCAACGCGCCGTTCTCGGTCTCGCTCTCCGGAGTCGAAATATCCGTGGGTCAAACGGATGCGGCCGGCGAGCTCGCACTTCCGATGTTGCCTGGTGAAACCGTGGACGTGCGCATCTTCGATACGGTTTATACGGTAACCATGAGTCCAAGCCTGGAAGCGGCGACAACTCAACGGGGCATGCAAAAACGCTTGGATGTGTTGGGCTACATGACGGGATATCTCCTTGGAGCGATCGGGAACGACATTCCCCACGACGATCGAGACGGGCCGCGCACCCGACAGGCACTGCTGAACCTGCAGACCGACCGCAATCTTACGATTGACGCCACAATCGGCCCCAACACGCGCGCGGCATTGGTTTCTGACGTCGGTATTTGACCCATGGCGTTCACCATCCACGTCCCGTCCGATCCGGAGATTATCGTGTATCGCGTCGCTCCCGTGCGCTTTGCGCGAGCGATCCGGGGATTCGCCGACAAGACCGCCCCCGATCTCGACGACCATGGGTTCATCCCGGCGAGTCCGCGAGGTTCGTCGCGGGGTCCGGCCGTGGGAGTCATGCGAAATAACACCGTTCGCGTGCGCGTAATCCGGGACCGCATCGAACCGGCCGCTCCTTTATTTGCGACCTCAGATGACACCTCGATTGCCGAAGTGAGTTTCCCGCCCGAAGATCGGCCGTTGAATTCAAGCGACATCGCTGCCATCGGCACCGAAGTGGCGAGGCCGGCTGACTGCATCTTTCTCCGGGGGACCTCGACCGCGAGCACCACGGTGGAAACTGTCATCAAAGTGCGACACGGAAGTAGAACCGGGCCGGTGCTCGCCGAGCTAAGTATTATCGTCTATCCGATCCTGTCGATTCGGGTCCAAGCGCATTCCGTGAGTGTTCGAGGCACGGGTCCGGCGGGATTGACCCTCGCTCGGGTCGAACAACTTTTTCGAAGGATCAACGAGATTTACGGCCAGGCGGGAATTCAATTTCGCGTCAACGGTACGCTCATGGTCGAAACCTTGGTCAATGCGGGAGGCGCGCCGTTTGCCACAGCCGGGTTCGTCACATTAACTAATACAGCGGACGACTCGAACGTCGAGCTGCAGACCGTGCTCAACTCAAGACCGGTGGCAAACTCGCTTAATGCGTATTTCGTTCCAGGATACCGCGACATTGCCCGCGCTCCGCCTGAGATCGACGGTACGCTCGGGATTGCGTTCAGCCGCAGCCATGCCCGCCGGGTGCCGCCCAATGCACTCACCAACTTCCCTGGTTGCGAAGCCGGAATCACGGTCATACTCGGTCCAAACCTCGATACGGTGGCCCACACGGCTGCGCACGAAATCGGGCATGCGCTGACGTTGGAACACTACAACAACCAAAACCCGCCCGGGCCCGGAGACAGCCATATTTGGGGCACACGCTGCCTCATGCATAATTTCGTGAGTGTCGGCGGATTCGACATTGGCTACGGTGCTACCGCGGTGGGAACGAATGTAAGCGCGGGCCAGCTCTTGATGACAAAAAAACGGGCAAAGATCTTCCAGAGCGATCAGATCAACGTGATCCGGCGGGCCTTTCTCAACAATCAGCACCGGCCCTTGCGCGGAACCTGAGCATGCCCTCAAGCCTCTCCTAACGCCTGCATCAGCGGTTGAAATCCATTCGAACGATCCTCCTCCTGACTCTTCTGAGTTTACTGCCGGTAACGACCGGCCAACCACCTATGTCCACGAGCCTTGACCATTTGATTGCACGGTTGTCTCAGGAGGACGCGACGGCGCTGCAGGACTGCGCACGTGCGGGAGACGATTTCCCCGCGCATTTGGAAAGAGCTCTGGCCACGTGGCCCCAGGAGTCCCGGGAACTTGCCGTCCAGGCTCTGGTCGTCAACAATACGCGCGGGGCACCGGCCGTTTTGCTCTCGCTGACCAAGGATCGGGAACCGCAGGTCGCGGTTGCTGCGGCGCAAGCGTTGTCCAAAGTAATCCCTCTTCCGCCCAAGGAGATCCTCGATGCGCTTCCCTCGCGGTCGGAGCCCGTGGTAAGAAGTACGCTCTATCGGTGGGTTGGGACGCATGGAAAAGCTCACGATCTCGCCGATCTACGACTCCGATTGCTCGCAGAGCAGGATTTGGAAACTGCCGAAGAGGGACAGGCGGCCGCGGTCCGACTGGGAGGCGAGCCCGAGCGCGCACGTTTCAAGCAACGCGTTGCCGAGGCCGAACCGGACACGGCAGTGCGAACGTGCGATCAGTTGGTTTACATCGGTCAAAAACCGCTCGCGAAGGCGCTGATCCCGTGGTTGGCAAATCGAAGCGAGGTGATGCGGCTGGGGAGCGATCGGATGATAAAAATGGCACGCATGTGCGACCTCGCCGTTTGGACGTCCCTCGAGTTGGGTGTGCAGATGTCACCCAAGCCCGACCGGCTCGATGTCTATCCACAGACACTTCTCGCGTCCGCCCACACGGCGTTGGTGGCGCTCCCCGACTGACAAACGCCACAAAATTTGAGGAGATCGTCAACGGCTGCGATCTCGCGTGCACGGTGTTTGCTTTCCGGCGATGTTTAGGTCTCTTAACCCGAACCTAACGCCACCCTCACTCGGACGGCAATCGCCCCGCGCCGCTGACAGCCCACCGGGATTACGGCTCCGAAGGTCGAGCGCCTGCTCTGGAAGGCGGACGAGGCTTGCGTAATCCTCGGAGGAATCTCCCGCTTGATTCTCTGGCGTTGGATGCAACTCGGACGGCTCAAGACGCTCCGGCTCTATGGAAACACGCTCTATCCGATCGCCGAACTCCGAAGATTTGCAAGTGGGTGGGGATCGTCTTGAGTGCGCACGAGCTCGCTCTTTGGAACCGGACGCCAGGTTTTCGTTCGTGGCCGCCCGGTTTCTGCTGGGGCTCGGGCAGAGTTTCAACACGCCAGCCGGCATGAAGGCGTTGGCGGAATGGGTGCCGCAACGGGAACGTGGGCTGAGTTCGGCCGTTTTTTCCAATGCCAACAGCCTCGGCGGGGTGCTCGCTCCGCCCTTCGTGGCGACGCTAGCGCTCTGGCTGGGTTTCCTGCACCTGACGGCCTTCCCGATTCTCTATTGGGCCCAGCGGTCACCCACGCCGAAAGCCGTTTGACGTGCGGTGCCAAGCCGTGAACGAGCGATCACAGAAGACGGGCGAGAGGCTCCGAAAGCTTGGAAGTGTCATCACCCCGTTCTGGGTGGCACGGAAGCCGAACTGGACGTGGAGGTGGCGACCGCTGCGCTCGCCACGACCATCGAAAACCTGCAACCTTGTTACAACGGCGAGTGGCTCGACCGCTTCGGCCAGCCGTCCGTCTACGCTTTATAACCACTTGTTAACCCGCCCCGCCTGTTGCGATTCCTGCTCCTGCTCGTTGCCCCGCTCTCGCTGAGCGCCAAGGAACCGTCTCACACCTTGCCGGCGCCGCCGCTGGAGCTCGCGACCAACGAGGAAAAATTCCGCCGGTTTGCGAAGGAACCCCCGTGGATGTCGAGCGCATGCTTGGCGTGCCCGCGGCGATCGACGACCCGGCGACGTTCAAGCTGCTGCTCTCGACCCGCGTGCACCTGGCGCACCACTTTGGTGACAATGAGAAGGCGATCTCCACTGCGGCGTGGATCCGCAGCCTGCAGCCCGCGTCGGTGGACAGGGCCTTCACCGGACTCACCACCCTGGCCTCGGTCGCGGCCCGCCGGGAAAATCCCGAGGCCGCGCCGTCCGTCGCCGCCTACCGGGCCACGTTTGCACGCGAGTTCAGCCGGGTGGGGGACCTGCCGCGCACCCTGGAGATCGTGACGATGCTCCGGAGCCAGCGCGACAAGATCGCCGGAATCGCCGAAGCGGCCTTGCTGGCGGAGACACGCGACAAAATCGTCCCTGCCATCGCTCGCCGCGGGTATCGCGGCCTCGAGGAGGCGGACCAACTGGTGCGTGTGCGCCACCGGCTGGAGAGCATTCTGCCGGTGCGTGCCGAGACCCTGCGGGAGCTCGACGCGGCCATTGCCCAACGGACCAAGCCGTGAGGGACACCCATACCGCACCGCTGGAGGTGCTTTCCGCTCGCGGGAACGGCATCTTTCACACTGAGCCACATGAGGCCGGCTGGGCCGACGAGGCCATCGCGATGCTCTATGTCCGCGAGACCGCCGATCCCGCTCCGCGCCTCGCGCTCCAAGCCGAGGTGTCGGTCGACGGCGTCCGTTGGATGAAGCATTGCGCGGCACGGATGTGCTGAAGGCACTCGCCTGCGGCGCCTCCGCCACGCTGGTGGGACGTCCCTACCTTTATGGCCTGGCTGGCGGCGGAGCCGAAGGCGTCGCCCATGTGCTGAACATCTTCCGCGTGGAATTCCTCGCGGCGATGGCACTCACCGGTCGGCCGACCATCGCCTCCATCGACCGC
>Ga0105048_10006705_pt1 | contig 18560 bp, 15 predicted proteins | sample MAT05_FD_78382 | JGI IMG/M metagenome (GOLD analysis project Ga0105048, IMG submission 78382) | Freshwater microbial communities from Lake Fryxell liftoff mats and glacier meltwater in Antarctica - MAT-05 | ecosystem: Environmental > Aquatic > Freshwater > Ice > Liftoff microbial mat | place... | reverse complement strand
GCCAGCCGGTCATCTGGTCGATCTCGCCCTGCTGGGCGTCAATGATCTGGAGTTGGAGTTCCTTCAGTTCGGGGTGAACGGAGTTTTCCAGCCCGACATTTGCCATTTCGATCGCCGAAGCATGATGCGGAATCATTTCGTCGATGAAGGCGAGATCGAATGGTTCCGGTGCGTTGCACATGGTGATGAGCGCCGAACCGAGATCCATTCCGGCCATCTCACCGGTGGACATGGTATCCATGTCCATCATGCCTGACTCGAACTCGTTGAAGTATTCAAGCAAATCCGACATTGGTCGTTCGGCTGCACCCGGATACCACGCATCACGCCATTCCTGGAGCTGAGCGATCTCCGTCGTCTGAGCGGAGATGATCGCTTCGGCGAGATCGCGAATTTCAGGGCGATCTGACCGTTCCAGTGCGACCTGCGCCATCACTACCGCACTTTCGTGGTGCGGAATCATCAAGTCGATGAAGAGGAGATCGAATTCGATTTCGTCGTCCGCGTGCTCGTGCGTATCCATCGAATGAGGATCGGTGACCGGTGTGCCGGCATCGGAGGGGATGACTCCGCAAATGGCAAAGACCGGCGCCGGTGTGCCCTGCTCGGCACTCGCGAGGTGGACACCTGAGACAAGTGCAAGGAGTACCAGTGATGTCATCATCACACGGTAGATCGAAGTCGGGGTCATCTCGGTACCTCCTGAATTGAGGTGGCCGCACGATTCGTCGCGCGGCCACGGGATAGAGAATTGACTACTTCGCGACCGGGTAGCCGGCGTCGTCAAGAGCGGCTTCGATCTGGCTGGTTGTGACCTTGCCTGAGTCGAACGAGATCGTGACTTGCCTGGTCGGAAGATCGGCCTTCACTGACTGAACACCAGCGAGGGCGCTGATATCCCCTTCAATAGCGGCAACACAGTGGCCGCAAGACATGTCCGGGGTGACAACAACGAATTGTTCAATTGCGCTCTGCATGTTGAATGCTCCTCTTTACGAATCCATATCCGACATGGATGTGGTTGAAATGACAGTGATTGTGCCGAACATGCCAGCCGGATAGTGACCGGGGATGTGGCAACCGTAGATCAATGTGCCCGTTTCGTCGAAGGTGTAGACAAGTGTGCGCGTCTCCCCGGCGGGTACGTTGACCGCAAATGGTTTGTCGCCCATCTCGCCCATCACCTCTTCACCGGTGGACATTTCGAGTTCGTGTTCCTGCTGTACCTCCTCTGTTCCAATCACAAACTCATGGTCAGCCGCTGACCCGTTGTGAATGACGAATGCAATTGTTGTTCCCCGTTCGACCTCGATTTCGCCGGGAGTGAATCGAAGATCGTCCGTAGCCTCGATCTGAATGGTGCGATCCGGCAGTGCGAGCGCATTTAGTGCCGCAGCGCTCGGTTGTCCCATGCTCATATCTGCCGAACTCTCTTCCGGCACAAAGACGATCGCTGCCACTCCAACCGCGATTCCAATGATGCCGACACCAACCAGATACGCCCACTCCCCGACCTTTTGTCGCACTGTCGGATGCAGAATCTGCTCGGCACTCTCCGGCCGACGGAATCCGCGGAGGCGCAGGGCGTTGGTGACCACACTGACGCTGCTCATCGCCATTGCGGCGGCCGCGATGACGGGATTCAGCAAGATGTCGAAGGCCGGGTACAACGCACCCATCGCCACCGGGATCAGCGCGATGTTGTAGGCGAACGCCCAGAAGAGCCCCTGTTTTATCGTGCCGACGGTGCGACGAGACAGCGCGATTGCGGTCACGATGGTGCGCAGATCGCCACCGATCAGCGTGATGTCGGAGGCCGCGATCGCAACATCTGTGCCGGTTCCAATTGCAATACCGAGATCAGCTTGCGCCAGCGCCGGTGCGTCATTGATGCCGTCACCGACCATCGCGACTGAACGGCCCTGCGCCTGCAGTTCTTTGACCTTGGCGGATTTCTCTTCCGGCAGCACTTCGGCCAGGATGTGCTCTATGCCGACTTCGCGGGCGATCGCTTCGGCGGTCGCACGGTTGTCACCTGTCAGCATCCAGACCTCGAGTCCAAGCGCCTTAAGCTGGGAGATTGCCTCCGGAGATTCCGGTTTGAGTGTATCGGCCACCGCGATCAATCCGGCGGCTTCGCCATCGATGGCGACGAACATAGGCGTTGCACCATCGGCTGCAAACCGGTCGGCGTGTTCGCTCAATCCGGAGATCGCGACCGACCATTCGGACATCATTGCGCGGTTGCCGAGGATGACCGCGTGTCCCTCGACAATTCCCTGCACTCCTCGTCCTGTGACTGAAGTGAAACCTTCGGTTCTGGGTAGATCGAGATTTCGTTCCCTGGCATAGGCGACGATTGCCTCGGCCAGCGGATGTTCCGATCCGACCTCGACCGCCGCTGCCAACCGGAGCATCTCATTTTCATTTCCCGGGTTCGCAACGTTTACCCCGATGACCGCGGGCTTGCCTCGAGTGAGAGTGCCTGTTTTGTCGAGCACGATCGCATCGATCTTGCGGGCCGATTCGAGTGCTTCTCCACCGCGTATGAGGATGCCGTTTTCGGCCGCTTTGCCGGTGCCAACCATGATCGCGGTCGGCGCCGCCAGTCCCAGCGCACATGGGCAGGCGATGACGAGTACCGCGATCGCCACCTGGAGCGCGTTCGTCCAGATGGGATCGGGACCCAGAATTGCCCAACCCGCAAAGGTGGCCGCGGCCAAAACCAGCACAACCGGCACGAAGACGCCGGAGATGTTATCTGCCAGACGCTGGATCGGTGCTTTCGATCCTTGCGCCTCCTCGACCAACTTCACAATCTGAGCGAGTGTGGTTTCTTTCCCGACCTTGGTTGCGCGGAAAATGAAACTACCCGTTTTGTTGAGGGTCGCGCCAATAACCGTGTCACTCGGACCCTTGTCGACCGGAAGACTCTCTCCGGTCAACATGCTCTCGTCGAGAGACGACTGCCCTTCGACCACAACACCATCGACTGGAACTTTTTCACCCGGTCGAACGCGGACGAGATCGCCAGCGACAACGGCTTCGACCGGGATGTCCTGTTCGACACCGTTGCGTATCACCCGCGCGGTTTTCGCCTGAAGACCCATCAGTGCTTTGATCGCGGCGCCAGTCTGCTTTTTTGCGCGCGCCTCCAGCCAGCGACCCATCAGAATCAGCGCAATGATGATCACCGCCGATTCGTAATAAAGGTGGTAAGCAAAACCCCAGGCAGCGGCCTTTTCAGGCCAGAGTGTGACAAACGCGCTGTATCCATAGGCGGCCGTCGTTCCGACCGCGACCAGCGTGTTCATGTTCGTACCGCCATGTTTTCCGGTGGCCCAGGCGGCCTGGTAAAAGACGCGCCCTGCCCAGAACTGGATGATGGTGGCGGCGATCAACAAAAACGGTGCGAGTGTCTGCATCTCCAGTCCGAGTGGGAGATACATCAGCCCCATCATCACCATACCGACCGTCAGACTCGCGATCGATTTCCGTTTGAGATCGGCGACTTCGCGGTCGCGGTGTCGCTCGCGATCGTTGACCGGGTCAGCCTCAGCGATCGAGTGGGCGGCGGCTGAAGTTACTGGCTGGGCGACCGCACCCACGGCATAGCCAGCCCTGGTGATCGCTGCCGTGAGGTTGTCGCGTGTCACCCTGGCCGGATCGAACTCGACGGTTGCACGTTCGGTTGCGAGATTCACGCTTGCTGAAGTCACCCCCTCGACGTTGGTCAGAGCACGTTCGACGCGACGGACGCACGAGGCGCAGGTCATTCCTTCAATGGGGAGCGTCAACTCACCGGCAATCGGTGTCGTCGGGGGAGCAACGACCGGTTCGATCTCCGGTACAGCGGGCACATGGTAACCCGCCTTCTCAATCGCGGCGGTCAATCCTGACACGTCGACCAGTGCCGGATCGAACGCGACCTTCGCGCGCTCGGTCGCCAGATTGACGCTTGCTTGAGAGACACCGTCGATCTTTGTCAACGCCTTCTCGACCCGGCGGACACAGGAGGCGCAGGTCATCCCATCGACTGGAAGTGTGATTACTGTCTCATTCGATGGTAATGCGGCTGTAGCTGTCATCGATTTACCTCAAGATGCATATGCCAGCGCATTCCAGTGCGCTGACGTTCCAATGTACCAACTGTCATTCCTGCCGGAATTACCCCCAGGCGGTATTTCCAGAATACCCCTCTTGGGTATCTGTGTCAAGAGTTGACCAGCATACCCAAGAGGGGTATTCTTGGACGAGAAACCACAGACCAGTAACGAGAGACGTGGAGATACAGGAGCGAAAGATGAGTGATCTGGAAGTACTGGAGGAACTGGAGGAGGCGGGTCGTAAATCGACTTCGTATGCGGCCGACAAGGAGCGCATTTTGAATCGCCTTCGCAGAATGGAGGGTCAGGTCCGGGGTGTGCACAAAATGGTCGAGAGCGACACCTATTGTATCGATGTTCTGACCCAGCTCTCCGCGGTTATGTCGGCCGCGCGACAGGTCGGGTTGCTCGTGCTCGAAGATCATATCCGCGGATGTGTACTGGGAACGTGTGCTCACAATCATGACGATCAGGATGCGATGCTGACTGAACTCACCCAGGCAATCGAGCGTTTCACCCGCACCGCCGGGTAGCGTCAACGTTCTGCTCGCATACTCCATCGATTTACTCGATTGCCAAGTACAACAAAGAGCATGATCGCCTCGATCACCGACGAGATCGCGAATGCGAATGGAATGATTTCCACCCCCCAGCGGTCAAGAAGCGGTATCGCGATCGCTGCCCGCATCGCGAATTGAACGCAGTTGGTTAGTAGTGGTGTTCGCGTGTCGCGCAGGGCCACCAGTGATCGCGTCAGAACCTCGGTTATGACGTAGAAGGGAATCCCAACTGCGTAAAGCACCACCACCCGCGATGTCAGGGCGGTATCTGATGCATCGAATTCTCCGTGCTCATAGAAGAGTCGGATTGCGATCCGGGCCACGGCCACCAGCACGATTGCGACCGGAATGGAGCAAGCGAGCGCAAGCCCGGTAACACGACGCGATAGGTTCCGAAATGAATGCGACGTCGCTTCATTTGCGGCCGCAACCAAACGCGGAAAGGCACCCTGACCGGCTGCGAACCCGATCATGCGTACTGGCAGCGCGACGAGCAGCCATGCATTCACAATCGCAGGGATTGCCCCTTCTTCCGGAGCGCGGGAAGCCAGCGCGGTATCGAGCACTCCGCCGAGGTAGCCCACACCCAGTGAAAGACTGGTCGGGATCAGAAGTGTGAGGACGTCGCGCAATCCACGATCGTGTGGTGACCAGTGGAATTTCGGTCTCCACTCTGCGGGCCACAGTACCCAGAAGAGCAACGTCGCCTGCAGCAGCGCACCACCAATGACGCCGACGACCGGACCGTAAATGCCAAGTGAAGGAATAATCCATGCGGCCATGATGCCTGCGATCTCGGCCAGATTGTGGACGGCCAGCGCGACAGCCGGGAGCAGAAAACGACTTCGCGCATTGAGCACCGCCATCGCGACACTGGCCAGCGCGATGATCAACGGATGGAGCAAGAGCAGTCTTGTCAACCGGATCGTAAGTTCGGTGTTGGCGTCATCGAACCCTGGAACGAGGAGCCTCGAAACAAAGAGCGGCGCGGTGAATTGACCGACCAGAACGGTCCCAATCGCGGTGATTGCGACTGCGGTGAGAACGATATCGGCAAGCCGGCGTTCGGCCTTTTCCCCGTCGTGCAGTCGAACTTGGGTAAGAATCGGGATCATGGCGGTCCAGAGAGCGCCGCCCGCGATGAGGGTGAAGAGGGTTTCAGGAAGTTTCGCGGCAGCGTAGTAAGCGGAGATCGTATCTCCGGTTCCGTATTCGGCAGCGAGCAGAAACTGGCGTATAGCCCCCAGAATCGCCGAGATCAGGAAAGAGGCGCTGATGATGATCGACGCCTCGGCAACTCCGTATTCGCGCAGGAAGAGCGCCCGGAGTCGATCCCGGAGCATCAATACCTGTGACCGCCATCAAAGCTGGTTGTCATGAGCTCATGACGAACGCGCATTTGTCGAACAACTCCCCCGACGGGGCGGTACTCAGAATCGGCCCGGCTTCGATTCTGCCACAAACGCGGTACCTGGAAAGATCAAAACATGGGACTGCGGTCGCCTACCGGGGCGGACCCTGGCGAAGGCGCGCTCGCACCCGATCATGGCCAGCAGGTCCCTCGGCGCTCCACATCGCCTCCAACCACCAGGTTGCGCCCGCATTACGCCAGGGCTGAAGAATTTCGGCGGATTCAGTTGGATCGTCGCCCGGAGTTTCACCTTCAACGATCACATCGAAAGGAGTTGAGGTCGTTCGCCGCGAAAGGACATCCAACACCATGGGTTTGAGTTCTGCTGGAGTGGCGGCGCGTGTCGGTTCTCCTTGCGTTATGACATTGGGAAGCAGACCGTCGTATTTTGCGACCCGATTCAACGATTTGTTGCTGCCTCCTGCGCCGATCATCCAGATCGGAATGCGCGGCTCCTGAATCAAAGGTTGGGCGCCGATGCGGTCGAACGGTTCGATCTTGTAGTGCTTACCATGGAACTGAAATGGCTGACCACGCCAGAGACCGGTCAGGATGTCGAGACCTTCATCCATCAGTTTCGCTCGAATCATGCGATCAGTTTCTTCGCCGAATTCGGCGAACCCGACATCGATCGCACCCAGCCCGACTCCAAGAATGACCCGGCCACCGGAGAGGTTGTCGAGGGTCGCGGTTTCGCTGGCGAGCTTCCAGGGTCGCATGCGGGAGAGCGGTGTGATCATCGTACCGAGTTTGATCCGCTCGGTTCGCATGGCGGCCGCAGTCAGACAAACCCAGGCATCGATTCCCCAGATCGGCTCCCAGACAAAGATGGCGTCCCATCCGACCTGTTCCGCCTCGTGCGCCATATCGGCGACCGTGCGCGCATTGCCCCAGGGAACGACAAAGCCAAATTGCATTGGTCGTCTTTACCTTTCTGATCGGACCCGGCAAATGCAATTGATCCCAACGGATTCGACCGCAACTTCATCCTCGACGCGACGGAAATCTAATGAGAGTGCTGGGAAGGATTCATTCTTTGATGCTGAACGCGGAGTATGGTAACGCTGGTTTCGCCAACAACGTACGTGATGATATATGAGCTGAATGGAAAACTTCGCGTTTCCTCATTTGTTCCGATTTCGCGCTGACCTAGCGAAGGATACTGACGGAGCCTGTGGAAAGCCTCATTGAGGTCGGCCGAAAACGACTCTCTTTGCGTTTCACCCCATACCTTCCGGGTGTAGCGCAATACTGTTCGAATGTCGTGTATCGCTCTATTGGAGAAACGTAGCTCAAGGGAGTGCATCTTCGCTCATCGGCAATCCAAGCGCGTCTTCGTGATCGGCTTCCATGATGAGGCGCTTCATCAGATCTGGCGAATCCACTATGTACTCACCGCGTTCGACTTCTGCAAGTGCGTCGTTGATCGCCACCCGATAGGCGACTCGCTTTTCGTGTTCGTCGAGCAGCCGCATGGCTTCGTTCAGGACTTCCATGGGATCGGCGAAGCGGCCACTCGAAACACGTGACAAGACGTCCGCTTCAAGTTGGGGATTGAGGGTAATACTCATCCAAGATCCTCCTGTTCGGGGAGAATCTTAGCAAGCAACGCCGGTGAGGTCTAATTGAACCGGGCAGGATCAAATGGTTTGATCACGTCAGGCGCCCGCCCGGTGGTCATCAATTCCGCGATGCCTTCGGCCGTGCTTGGCGCCAACGTGACGCCGAGCATGGCGTGCCCACTCGCGACGGCGAGATTGCGGAACCCCGGTACCCAGCCGATGACGGGTAACCCGTCCGGTGTCATTGGGCGGAGTCCGCTGTCGATCTTTGCCGCCGCCGGATCCGCCGGCCACCCGGTGAAACCGCGAGCTGCGCCTTTGGCGATCGCCGCCACGCGTTCTTTCCGCACGATCTCGTTGATCCCGGAGAGTTCCATCGTGCCGGCCAGTCGTACCATCCCATCCATTGGCGTGCAGGCGAACCGAGCTTCACCGAAATCGATCGGCCGGCCGATCGAAACCGGTGCCGGGGTGTAATCGAGGCAATACCCCTTGCCGGCCTGTATTGGAATGCGAACCCCGACGCTCTTCGTCAATTCTCCGGTCCGTGCGCCCGCGGCTATGAGGATTGCGTCCCCGGGTATGCGGCCATTCGTCGTGTTGACCGCATTGACCTGGCCATTGACGTGGTCGATGTCGATCACTTTGGTGTTCGTGCGGAATATCACACCATGAGTGGTCAGCCAATCGCGGAGACCGCTCGTCAACGTGTCAGGGCGCACGTGGCGCTCACCCTCATACCAGAATCCGCCATGGATCGAAGAGCTCAACGAGGGTTCGAACTCGTGCAAGTCCTTGCCCCAAATTGGTGGCGATGGCTTGATCCCGTATTTCGCGTAGGGCTCGAGCGCTTTCAGTTCGTGTTCCATGATCGACGGGGAGTGGAACACAAAGAGAATGCCATTTTGATGTTTCTCGAACTGAACTCCGGCCGCGCTCATTTTATCGTAAAGATCGAAGGTGCGTTTGTTGAGCGCGCTGGTCGCCTCAAGTGCGTGCGTGTAAGCCCGGACATTGCAGTGCCGCCAGAACCCGAGCAGCCAGCGCAAAAAATCGAGATCGAGCGATGGCTTGATGTAGAGCGGGCTCTCCGGATTACGCATCCACGTGAGAGACTTTTTCACCAGTCCTGGCGAGGGAACGGGTTCGGACATCGACGGGCAGATCCAGCCGGCATTTACGACCGAAGCCCCGTGACTGCCGCTGTGGGACTCGACGATCGTAACCTGTGCGCCTTTCTGCTTGAGGGAAAAGGCTGCGCTTAGACCGATAACGCCACTTCCGACAATCACCACGTTCTTCACAACGGTTCCCCTCTCAGCCACGATTCGCAGTAGTTGCCAGTATGGCCCAGGGTAAGCCGCAAAAACGTTCCATAGAACGAACTGGTCGTGCGGTGAATCATTATTCACATTGGCAGATGGTTTCAGTGTTCGATCAGCAGATTGCCTGTCATCAGCTCGACGCTCCATAGCCACGGAGAAACGAGATCGTCGCTGGCAGCGCAACATCGGGATCGCCCAGTATGATCGCACCTTCCGGTTGCCAGCATTCAAGACTCAAATAACCGCTGTACCCCACATCTGCCAATGCTCGAAGAGGGGTCGCAAAATCCATGCAACCAGCACCTGGTTGATACCTGTTGTTATCGGCAACGTGTACATGACCGAGTGTGCCCCCTGCTTCACGCAGGGGGCTGCCCATGTGTGACTCCTCGATATTCATGTGAAAGAGATCGGCGAGTGACATCACACGAGGATGATCGATTCGCCGTGCTAACTCCGCGGCCTGATCCACCCGGCGCAAAAAGGTGGCCTCGAATCGGTTCAGTGGTTCGAGGAAGAGTTTTGCATCGCCCATCGGTAGCGAGGTCGACCAGACACCAAACGACTCGACGGCCAGATCCATCATCAGGCGATCGGAAAACCAGGGAAAGGCGTGCGGCGGTCTGACGGGTACGGAAACGACCCCGGCGGCACCGAGTGTCTCCGCCATCGCCATGATTTCGGTGAGTCCTTTGAACTTTTCCCGCCTGGTTTCTTCAACAGGAAGTAGCGGATCGTGCATCGAGTGGGTGCAAATTGCGGCGACCGGAACACCGGACGATGTCGAAGCTGCTTCGAGCTCAGGCATGTTTTCCGCGAGATCGAATGATGGACCGATGGCGACTTCGACTCCGTCGAATCCATATCTGGCAGCATTGGCAAACTTCTCGGCGAGGTCCAGTCCTGGCAAGAGAACTGTCTGGATGGCGATTTTCACGAATCGATCTCCTGGTGGATGCCTCGACGTGGCCCGATCTCACGTAGTCACTATCCTACCGTAGCCCAGTACGGCGTCGTTTTGGCCTGTCGTTTCGCATTGAACTGCAGCAGCGGATTGAATTTCGGACCAGAATGCGTGCTGTGAGTGCCGATATCACGGTGTCGTATGCTCTTTGGGGTCGAGCTGGATCCCGAAGGAGGAACTTTCGTGCACGCTGATCTGGTATTTCTGAATGGATCGATCGTCACTGTCGATAACGCCAATCCGACGGCGGAGGCGGTCGCGACATTGGGTGGACGGATCACTTTTGTTGGTTCCGCCGAAGATTCGAGATCGGCGGTTGGACCCCGAACTCGGGTTATCGATCTCGCAGGACGCGCGCTTCTGCCCGGTCTGAACGACAACCACAACCACCCCATGTCGTTCGGCGAGATGCTGAGTTCGATCGACGGGAGCCCGGGCGCCGCTCCGTCATTGGCTGCGCTGCAAGCTGCCTTTCGCGACGCGGCCACCGGCTCTCGGAAAGATGCTGCCTGGCTGATCGCGCGCGGATACGACGACACCCGTCTCGATATTCATCGTCACCCCTCCCGGTACGAACTTGACGAGGCGACCGGCAATCGTCCGGCGATGTTAGTCCGCACGTGCGGGCACATGTCCGTGGTCAATAGCGCGGCGCTCCAAACTGCCGGCATTACCAGCACTACACCCGATCCGGTTGGAGGGCGCATTGAGCGGGATGTTTCCGGCGAAGCCACCGGTCTCCTTCAGGAAACGGCGCAGGAGTTGGTGCGGGCGCACATCGCACCCCCGACGATCTCCCTTATCAAGGCGAATCTCCGCGCGGCAGGGGAGAAGTTCCTGAGCTACGGAATCACGAGCGTCGGTGAAGCGGCCATATCGACATCTGATCAACTTGCCGCCTATCAGGAGCTCGCTCGCGAAGGCGAACTCCCCACGCGCGTCTTCACCATGATGCTCATCGACGATACCCTGGATGCGATGACTTCCCTCGGTTTGCGCACAGGGTTTGGCGACGAGTGGTTGCGAATCGGTCCGGCCAAGGTATTCCAGGATGGTTCGGGGGGTGGGCGAACAGCCGCGATGACGGTTGATTACCGGAATGATCCCGGCAATCGAGGCATCACAATCTATGATCAGGCCGGGCTGAACGAGCGATTCACCCGCGCGAATGCGGCCGGTTTTCAGATGGCCGCGCACGCCATCGGCGATCTGGCAATCACGATGATTCTCGATGCCTACGAAACCGCATTGACGGCGAATCCGCGACAAGATGCCCGACCGCGAATCGAGCATTGTGGGATGTGCACGCTGGATCACCTGGCGCGCATGAAACGAATGGGTGTGCTGGCCATCCCTCAACCATCATTCATCTATTACCTGGGCGACTCCTACATCGAGAACTTCACCCCGGAGCAGCTCGCGCTCTCCTATCCGGGACGCTCATGGATCGATCACGGGATCATCGCGGCCGGGAGCTCTGACGTACCTGTGGTCTCCGCCGATCCCTTCGTCAATCTTCGTTCGGCGGTCACCCGATTGACGCAGGATGGTCAGAAGATGGGGCCAGGACAGGGGGTGACGATCGACGAAGCGATTCGCATGTTCACCCTGAACGGAGCGTACGCATCGTTTGAAGAGTCAATCAAGGGGTCGATCACCGTTGGCAAACTGGCTGATCTGACGGTGCTCGATCGAGATCCGCGTCTGGTCGAACCCGAGGAACTGCACACCCTGCGTGCCGAATTGACAATCATTGATGGGATCGTCATGTTCGAGCGATAACCCTTGGATGTAGTTGGCGACTGATCCGGGCCATCAGCATCAAATCGGAAGAGACGCCTTGCCAATTTGTGCACCAGGTGCAAGGGGCCGCGGTCTTTGCGCAAAAGTGCGGTACATGCTGTTGCATGATGTAGAGTGCTGTGGATAATTGGATGGTCGTCATCAGGTGGTTGTTGCTTTTTCTCAGTACGGGCCGGGCGCTCGACTGACGTCTGAAGCACATCCAGACGGTCAATCTTCCGGATCAATCTGACTCAGATCGTTCTACTTGACGATCGGGGTCGGACATTCGCGCTCGCGGAGGATGCTCCGAGAGCAGGATTGACCGAGGACGACTTGCAGGATTCGTGGACTGCCTGAACGTCAGGTCTCGCCCACGGGTCACGTTTTGATTCAAAGGAGTGCAGATGATCGGTCACGATGGAGAGTTGTCCCTACTGAATGACGTCCTGCGAGGACGAGTTTCCCGCCGTTCCCTGCTCGCGAGAGGCGCGGCAGTTGGATTGAGTGTTCCGGCGATCGCCGCACTCGTGCAGACCCAGGCGAACTCTGCGTTGGCCCAGACTGCGGCCACCGGTGAGATCGTTTGGGCGCTGGATTCCGCCCCGCCCAATGTTCTGCCCTTCGGTGCGCTCTCCCTTGCCCAGTGGCAGGGCAAAGAATTCATGTATGACTCCCTTCTTGAGTGGGACAAAGATCTTGTCATTCAGCCGGCCCTCGCCGAGTCCTTTGAGACACCGGATAATCTGACGTACATTTTCAACCTTCGCAAGGGTGTCATGTTTCACAATGGCGCCGAAATGACGTCGGCTGACGTCAAGTACTCCCTTGATCTTGCGATCGCCCCGCCGGAACCCGGAGCTGCCGTTCCATTCCTCGGTAACATCGCGTCAGTGGACGTGGTTGACGATTACACCGTTAAATTGACGATGTCGAAGGTCGACCCGTCCATTCCGGGCTTCTTTGCCTGGAGCAATTACACCCCGATCGTGCCGGTTGGCACCTACGATCAGATCAATGTGCTGAGCGAAGGCATCGGAACCGGACCATTCAAGCTGGCCGAGTACGTTCAGGACGATGTCATCGTTTATGAGGCGAATCCGACCTACTGGAAGCCGGGCGTTCCGTGCGTCGCCAAGCTCACCCTGAAGTCGCTGACTGACGAGCAGTCGCGTGTGGCCGCACTTCGCTCCGGCGAGATCGATGGCGGTACCTTCACCTCCGACGTCGTGTTGACCCTCGAGGGCGATGAGAATCTCGAAGTCCTCAAGGGCCTCACCTCCGCGCCGCGCGTGATTCAGTTCAATATGGTGAACGACGTGCCCTGGCGCGATGTCAGGGTTCGACAGGCAATCAACAAGGTCGTCGATCGGCAGGAGATCATCGACAAGGTCTATGGTGGCAACGCCGAACTGACCGGCGCCATTCCTCCGGGATATGGTGACTATCCGTTGACCTCCGAGAAACTCGCGGAGCTCTATGCGGTCGATGTCGAGGGCGCGAAGGCGCTCATGACCGAAGCCGGTCTGACCGACGGATTCAAGGTCACGTTGCAGGCGATTGCAGCACCACGGGAATACACGCAGATCGCTGAAATCGTGGCCGAGGCCCTCAAGCAGATCAATATCGACGTTACCGTCGAGCCACTTGAAATTGGAACATTCGCCGAGAATATCGGCAATGGCGCATTCGAATGGGCATCCACCGGTCGCGGTATGCGCGGAGATCCCTCCGGCTATGTGATCGACTTCCGCTCTGGCACCGGACTCAACGTTAAATGGTTCGGTGAGGGTTGGAAGAACGAAGAGATCGACCAGATCTACGACGTTGCTCTCGAGACTGTCGATCAGGCGGCTCGACCTGCGCTTTACCAGCGCATTCTCGAACTGATCGCGACGGAGGTGCCGAACCTGTACACGGTTCAGCCGTACAAGTATCAGGTGGTCAACAAGCGACTCACCGGTATGTACGTCTACTACACCAATACCAACGCTGGTCTGCGCACGACTTGTGCAGCCGCCGCGGAGTAAAACCACCGCATCGGCGAGTTGAACTTCGGGGCGACGACGTGACCATCCGGTTACGTCGTCGCCATCCGAGGAATTTCCGGATCGGGCTCCGATCGACACTCTCCGCGGGAGGAGCACAGCTCGTTGCTTAGGTACATCTTCCGGCGCATTCTCATCCTCATCCCAACATTGATTTTGATGAGCGTGCTGATTTTTCTCATGTTGCGGTTACTTCCTGGCGACGTCGTCGACATTATTGCCGGCGCCGATTCCCAGGCAGACTCTGCCTCGCGCGCCAAGTTGCGCGAAAGCATGGGGTTGAACGACCCCGTTCCTGTGCAATACGTCAAATGGCTGGGCGATATCGTGCAGGGCGATCCCGGCACGTCGTTGCGGTCAGGCAAACCAGTTTCAGAGTTACTGGGACGCGCGCTCCCGATCACGCTTCAACTTGCGCTGATGGCGGTCATCATGGCGACCGCGGTCGCTGTTCCCCTTGGCGTCGTCTCTGCCGTTCGTCGCGATACCGCCTTCGATTTCGCAGCCCGCGTGGGCGGATTGATCGGACTCTCGCTCCCCAGTTTTTGGATAGCGACGCTTCTCCTGCTCTTTACGTCGACCCAATTCGGGTGGACTCCTTCTATCCGGTACAAGCCCTTCGTCGAGGACCCCGTTGGTAATCTGCAGCAGATGATCCTGCCTGCATTCGCACTTGCCATTCAATTGATGGCGATCATCATGCGAATGACCCGCGCAACAATGCTGGAAGTGCTGGGTCAGGATTACGTGCGAACCGCGCGGGCGAAGGGACTTCGCAACAACGTCGTGGTTTACCGGCACGCCTTGCGCAATTCGCTGATCCCAGTGATCACCGTGATCGGGTTCCAGCTCGGAGCCCTGATGGGATCCTCCGCGATTGTCGAGATTATTTTCGGTTTGAATGGTGTGGGTAATACCTTGCTGCAGGCCATCTTCAATCGGGATTACCCGCTGGTGCAGGCGGCCACGCTGTATCTGGCCGTGGTCTTCGTGCTCATCAGTCTCACGGTCGACGTTCTGTACGTTTACCTGGACCCGCGGATCAAACAGGGATGAGCGAACCAATGGCAATCGGAGCACTCTCCGACGGACGTGCCGGGCGTGCACAGCAGCCCTGGTGGCGTTTACCGAAGAAATGGCGAAATCCGATCGGCATCGTCGGTGCGGTCATCGTCCTGGCAACCATTCTGGTGGCGATATTCGCGCCACTGATCGCCCCGTATGCCCCCGATTCACAGGAGGCGAAACGTCTCCTGCCACCGAGTTGGGACAACCTTATGGGAACCGACGAACTGGGGCGGGACACCTTCTCGCGTATCGTCTATGGGTCACAGGTGTCGCTGCAGGTCGGCATCATCGCGGTGGTGATCGCACTGGCGGTCGGGGGAACACTCGGCATCGTAGCCGGATTCTTTGGAGGTCGACTTGATGCGATCCTGATGCGGCTGGTCGATGTCATGTTCGCCTTCCCCGGTTTGGTGCTGGCGATCGTGATCTCCGGTCTGCTCGGCGCGAGCCGGCGCAACGCAATGATTGCGATCGGGGTGATCTACGCGCCCGCCTTCGCCCGGGTCGTGCGCGGCGCGGTCCTGAGCGTCATGAATGAAGCGTACCTCGAAGCAGGGCGAGTGGTTGGGGTCGGCAACTGGCAGTTGATCCGGCTGCATGTGCTGCCGAACATCATGGCGCCGCTGATCGTGATGACTACTGTGTACCTCTCGAGTGCCATTCTCTCGGAGGCAGCTTTGAGTTTTCTCGGACTGGGTGCGCAACCGCCACAACCCTCGTGGGGCGGCATGTTGAATGCGGCGCGGACCTTCATGGAGATCTCGCCGTGGATGGCGATTTTCCCAGGACTCGCGATCATGCTGGTGGTGCTGGGTTTCAATTTCCTGGGAGACGGGTTGCGGGATGTGCTCGATCCTCGCCTGCAGGAGCGGTAACCGCGTCGCATTCGAAACGAGTTGGTGATTTTGGGTCCGGTGATTCAAACGCCGGACCCAATCTCCTTGTCGCCCACTCTGAACACGAGAGTCGACAATCGTGGCAGCGAATTCGGCACGAACGAAGGGGAACGATGCGTGGGTAAGTTGGTCGATCTCAGTCATACCATCGAAGAAGGGTTAATCACCTACAAGGGATTGCCTGCTCCTATCATTTGCGACTTCATTACCCGCGAGCATTCGCGAACGATGTACGCCGAGGGCACGGAGTTCCAGATCAGCAAAATTGAAATGGTCGCGAATACCGGAACATATCTGGACAGCCCCTTTCACCGCTTTGCCGACGGGATGGATCTGTCAGAGCTCGACCTGCGTTCGGTGGCCTCACTCGACGGAGTCGTTATCAGGGTCCCGGTCGAACATGGACGGGCGATTGGATCGGAGCTATTTACCGGACGCGAATTGGCCGGAAAGGCAGTGCTTGTTCACACCGGGTGGGATCGACACTGGAAGAGCGATCAGTACTTCGAAGGATTCCCGTATCTTACCGGCGAGGCGGCCGAACTGCTTGTGCAAGCAGGTGCAAGTTTGGTCGGTATCGATTCGATGAACATTGACAACATGGACGATCTGCATCGCCCGGTGCACACCAAGTTACTGGGCGCGGCGATTCTGATCGTCGAGCATATGACCGGTCTCCAACATCTGCCAGACAACGGGCTCCGATTTTCGGCGGTGCCGGTGAAATTCAAAGGGGTCGGCACGTTTCCGGTTCGCGCTTTCGCGGAACTGACCGACTGAGTTCGAATAGGTGCAGAAAAGGGATCGAGGAGCGGCGTGAGTCTGCCCACCCACGCCGCACCAGGGACTCGCTTTGCACCGATTCAACTGGCGTAAAGACAAACCCCATCGAACCAGCGTGGGACAACGTTGGCCAGATATCCTCAGCATCGTCGATTCATCATATGACGGGTAGCACCATTTTGATCAATCCTGCTCCGGGAGAGTCGGACCGATTGGCGGGACTTCTGTATGGGGCGTAGGCCACCTAAGTCAGTGGCCATACGTTTCTGTACATTTCGGACGCTGAGTTGAGCTTCACCACCAGACGCAATTCACGTATTAGAAAGCTCAATTCTGTTAGAAGATTCGTTGAAACGGTCAGTAACACGTGTCATAGAATTTAAGGCTGCTCACTTTTCGTCACGTCGGCTTCGACCGTCTCCCCTGAATAATACGTAGTTGATCGGCAGAGCTGCAGCTCGCCTTCTTGGTTAATGTCCGCAAGTGAATCCTGCTCGACGTAATAGAGTCGGGGTCCAAGCAACGCTTGGAGTTGAGATCTTCGCCTGAGGTTCCAACGAAAGTCTCCCGCCCCAAGGCGCTTGGCACTAGTGCCTCGGATGTCTCAATCCCAATATCCACCGCGAAAGGCTGCGATGTCATGCCTTCGACGACGATCCCATGATCAGGGACAAATCTCGGGAACACGTCGATTTCGAAGACCACTCCAGTTGTGGCGCCCTCGAAGTTGCTGATTTCACATACGGTTTAATGCCGGGTTGTAGGCGAATCCGCCTGGATGGAACTCTACGCTGGTTCGAGGTACCAGCACCACTGGATAGGATTCTCTTTCATCTTCCGGAAGACGAATGAGCTGTGCAGCCCCAACGGGTGATCCAGGAGAAACCGACAATGTGCCAGTTTGGATGACCCCTTCTTCTTCAAAGAGCATTCGCGGTCCAGACTGACTGACATAGTCATTGTAGAACTTCAAAACTCCAGATTCCTGGGGTAACGCGGAAATCCTCGCACCTGCTATCAGACTTGAAATCAGCATGAGATCGTCGGTCGTCCCCTGAGCGGCAACCTGACGAACTCCAACCGACGAAAGCACTACCGCTTAGAAGAGCGTCCTTCAAGAAGTGTGCGAATCCATCGAGCTTTCGTCCAACTTGGCTGCTCCCAATGAAACCCGAATGAGCAACGTCTAGTCAGCCAGAGCAGACTCAATTGGGCGGACCTGATGGGAAACGATGCTGGGCTTGATCGGCGCCACCACGACCACGACCAGTCTGACGGTCGACTCTTGCCTGTTGGAGAGTATCTATTCGACCGGACGGACGGTGTCAGACGCCACGATCCAGGCCCCCCTGCTTTACCGCCATGATCGCTGCCCCTCTGGAATGAACCATTCGCCCACGCCCACATGCTCTCCCCAACCTGACCGATGACTTGATTCCTCCTGAACGTTGGCTTTGACGAGTCCTAAGGGGTGGAAGAGCAGTCTGCTCCCCCACCCCTGATTGGCTGCGGCACGTTCACATCTTCGTCAGGTCACAGCTGCTCTTGTCAGGAGACGTTCTCGGGCGAGTTTCGAATGCGAGCCGCCGCCGCCGCCGATTGGTCACAACTTAAGCTCTGGAGGGAGCATCGCGAGTCGATCCCGGTCGCGTTGGGGGCGTCGCTTTTTGACAATGCCGAGATTCGGGTATGCGGCGAGGAAGGTGACGGGATTGGTGGCGCGACCGCGTGTTGCCGCCGTGCAGTAGTGCGCGAGTCCGCGATAGACCATTTCCATTGAGAGCGCATCAAGCGGTTGGTCCAGTTCGTTCGCGACCGCATCGGTGAGGTCGACCAGCACCGCATACTTGATCCAGGTTGCCCAGACTTGCAGCGCGATGGCATTGGCGGAACTGGACCAGAGATAGGAGAGTCCGAGCAGGCGCTTGGCAATATGGAAGGCATCCTCTATCCGCCAGCGCCGGCTGTAGAGATCGACGATCGCGGCGGGTGCGAGGATGGCGGGATCGAGCACATTGGTCAGGGAGCGGTGCCAGCGGTTCCCGATCAGAACCT
>Ga0105048_10006703_pt1 | contig 18561 bp, 24 predicted proteins | sample MAT05_FD_78382 | JGI IMG/M metagenome (GOLD analysis project Ga0105048, IMG submission 78382) | Freshwater microbial communities from Lake Fryxell liftoff mats and glacier meltwater in Antarctica - MAT-05 | ecosystem: Environmental > Aquatic > Freshwater > Ice > Liftoff microbial mat | place... | reverse complement strand
GTTGTATTTTCCAGCACCGAGCCCGCGTTTTTTCATGATGAGAAGGATCCGGTCCGCCTCGACGACGAAGCACAGGGTCGCAATTTCGCGGGGATTCCACGCAGTCCAGTCCATAGGCGTCCTCTTTCCGCGATTGGCGCGGAGTAAGCAAGGAAAAGTCCGGGTGCGAAGAACAGTTGGCAGATCGTTGCTCAACCGTGCGGTGAAGCATGGAAAGCCGGTGCGGGTTCGCGGAACTGCGACGGTGGTGGATTTCCGAACTCATGCTGTGTTTAAAGTGCGTTTCAATGAATGGTTTTCCGTGCTCGTGCTGCGGGTCGGGCAGAGTAATTACTTCATTATTTGGTTGGCCCCGGACTAATCGGCCGCTGCCGTTGGCACGCTTGACAGAAAATGCCTTTGGGTACTGTCACGTAAACCAGACCTGCCCGCCTCGACTTACCGCCAGATCGTCGACCACTGCCGGGCGATGGGTTTCACATCAGAAGACCTTGTCGTGGAGGAGGCTCAAAAAGAGCCATGAATCAACATCACCTGTGGGCCTGGGCCTTTTCGAGGGCGCGGGTTGGGCCAGAGATCACGTCGATGTTGGTTCTTGTTTATAGCGACTGCACAACCCACGATCAGAAACGAGCGGTAATCACACCGCATCGCCCACCCCCTGCGCTCGCCCATGCCGCAGCCTCAGCGGGCATGAAGTTCCAAGAGTTTCCCGTGGATATAATCAACTCACGCCAAACAGTCATGCGTTTTAGCAAACAGCTCCATGCGTCACTGAGTTGGAGTTCGTAGGCAAATGCGGCGCGCTCCGTTTAATTCATAAAGCTTTATGCACCACACCGACCCCGCACGCTTGCACCACTCCCATAATTACTCGGTTGACACTTCCGTTGCCGAGAACCGCACACGCATCGTCATTGCCAAGGCCATGAGGCCGTCGAAGCAGCCACCTGATTGTTTCAGATCAACACGTTCGCTGTAGTTTTGCGAATACAGGGATAGACCTGAGACGGGGTGTCACCGCGCTTTTGCCAGGGTGCGTTTGAGTTTTTCGAAGGGTTTCGAAGAATTCGCGTAGAAAGGGTAGGGAACCGTGGCGTCGGCAGGCAGGTGGCGCCAGTGTTTGTAGGCCCAGAGCCAGCGTTCGGGTTTTTCGCGAATGAAGCTTTCAAATACGTCCCAGGTGCGCTGGGCGATATGCTGGACGGTTTCGCCTTCGCGCCGCCGCAGGGCGGGGAGGAAATGCACGCGGCAGGTGCCGTCGGGTTGCGCCTCTGCGACGATGGGCATGATGGCGACTCCGATCCGCTCCTGCAGCACGGCGTGAAGCATCGGAGTGCAGGCTTCGCGGCCGAAACTGCGGATGATCGTGGCCGCCTGTTTCGGATGAATCGAGAGATCGACCATGGAACCCACGGTGCCCCCGCGTTTCAGATGTTTAAACATCCGTAAAAAAGCGCCCTGCTGCGGAATGATCTCCTGGCCGCAAATTCCGCGCAGCCGGTGAAACGTGCCTGTCAGCGCTTCGTTGCGATACGTTTCCGCGACGCCGATGCCGTGCAAGCCGAGAAATCCCGCGGGCATAAACCCCCATTCAAACGCTCCTGCGTGTGACGCGACGAAGATGCGTCCGACATCGTTTTTCTTCGTGTCCTCGATGTTTTCCATGCCCTCGACTTTGAGAAAATCGCGCCAGTTGTCGGCGGTGAGACGCGGGGACCAGAACAGATCGATCATGCCGCGGCCGAAGTTGCGGAAGGACATCTTTGCGATGCGGCGGCGTTCGGCGGCGGGCAGCGAGTTGCCATAGACGGCATTGATGTTTGCGAGCGCGACGTGCCGCGAATGGCGCGCGAGGTGAAACAACAAACCGCCCATCGTCTCGCCGAGCCACGCGCAGGTGCGGCGCGGAAGTTTCGGTACAAACCACTCGGCAAAAACCAGGCCGAGGGTTTCGAGACGTTGACGCAGGGATTTCAGCACGGGCAGGTTCTCGTCGGATAGGCGGAATATTTACCATGGAGACACGGAAGACCCACTAGAGTCATCTTCGTGACCTCCGGGTCTCCGTGGTGAAAAAAGCTGATTCTTTGTTGCGACACACGTTTTACGGGGTGGCGAAGGCTTTGAGGAAGGCGACTTCGACGGCGAGCGGTTCCTGCACGCCGGAGCGCTGGAGGTTATCGTGGAGCGTCTCAATGGCCTTGACGCGATTGACGACATCGACCGGGTCGATGCGTCCGGCCAGCGCGGCGGTGGATTCGCTGAAGTCTTCGAGATCAATCTCCGGTGCGCCGTTTTGCAGACGGGCGACATCGGCCCACCAGCGGGCGAGCAGATCGATCAATCCGGTGCGTTCGCCGGCGTACCGTGCGGCGGTGAGCGCCTTGTAATATTCCTCGCGGCTGTCCAGCCAGTGGCGGCTGTCGGTCGTTTGGCGGTAATGTTTTTCCTCCTCCTTGAAGCGATCCTCAAGTTCCGAGGCGATCTCCTTTTTGGCTTCCGAGAGCAGTTCGGAAAACGTGCGGACCAGCAGGAAGATGCCGGGTAAATCGGTGCGCCCGCCGCGCGTAAATTCAGCGAGGGATTGTGCGAGACGTTCCTGCCGCGCGCTCAGCGGAGTTTTTCCCGTGGGTTGCAGGCGCACGTTGAGGCAACGCGAAATGATGGTATCGAGCAGGGCTTCGGGTTGTTCGCTCAGGAGAAAAAGCAGCGAGTGGCGAGGAGGCGCTTCGAGGGTTTTTAAAAAGGCGTTGGCCGCGTTGGGTTGGAGGCGGTCGGCATCGACGATGATGCCCACCTTCATGCCGCCGAGGCTGGAACCGAGATTCAGCGCGTCCTCCAGCTCGCGCATTTGTTCGATGAGAATGCGGCGGGATTTGGATTCGGGCTCGACCCAATGGAGATCGGGATGTTTGTCCGATGCCCCGGCGAACGTGCCGCAGAGCTGTTTCGCGAGCTCCGTGGCGATCCGGCGTTTGCCGCTGCCGCGTGGTCCGGTGAGCAGGTAGGCATGGGCGAGCCGGCCCTGATCATTGGACCGCCGGAGCATTTGCAGCGCGATGTCGGAGGTAAACGCCATGGTTACGCGAGCAGCGGGGTGAGTTGTTGAATAATCGCGGCCTCCACGGCATCGGGATCGGGCGCGGCGTCGATGAGACGCACGCGTTTGGGATCGTTCGCAGCAAGCGTCTGGTATCCCTGACGCACCGCTTCGTAAAACGCGGCGGGTTGATTTTCCATACGGTCCGGAACCGTGCCACCTCGCTGGCGCATACGTTCGCGGGCGGTGGTGTTGTCGAGATCGAGCACGAAGGTAACGTCGGGCATGATCGTGCCTACGGCGAACAGATTGATTGCAGCGACCGACTCCGGATTGATGCGGCGCGCAACGCCCTGATAGACCGTGGTGGAATCGAGAAAACGGTCGGCGATTACGGTTTTTCCGGTTTCCAGCGCAGGGGCGATGAGTTCGCGGGCGAGTTGGGCGCGGCTTGCGGTGAATAGGAGCAATTCGGTCTCCGGACACATCGCATCGCCGGCTTCGTCGTGTTGGAGCAGGTGCCGTATTTTCTCGCCGATCACCGTGCCGCCGGGTTCGCGGGTGAGGAGAATTTCGCGGTTCAAAGCGCGCAGACGTGCGGCCAGACGCTGGATCTGGGTGGATTTCCCGCAGCCTTCCGATCCTTCAAAACTGATAAACAGGCCGCGACTCGAATGCATCGGCAGAGAATGCGAATCCGCACGCTGCTAAAGCAAAACATTTTTTTTGGCAACTGCACGCGGTTACGCATTTGAGAGAAAAATGCTGCGGAGGCGGAGAATGGAAATGGGACCTATGGGACTTGGAGTGCCTAGAGCTTTGCGGGTTGATTGAGGGCTTTTTCCAGTAGGCGGAGGTAGTGGGGGCGGGGGATTTCTTTGGCACCGAAGGTCTGGAGGTGGGGGGTGACCCATTGGGTGTCGAGCAGGGTGAAGCCGTTGGCGCGGAGGAGTTCGACGAGGTGGCAGAGGGCGACTTTCGAGGCGTCGGTGGTGCGGCTGAACATGGATTCGCCGAAAAACGCGCCGCCGAGGGCGACGCCGTAGAGTCCGCCAACGAGTTCGTTGTCGCGCCAGGTCTCGACTGAGTGGGCGAGGCCGCGTTCGTGGAGGCGGCAGTAGCTTTCGATGATGCCGTCGGTGATCCAGGTTTCGTTGCGATCGGCGCAGGCGCGCATGACGGTTTCGAAGGCGGTATTTACGCGCAGTTCGAAGGGTTTTTTCTTGAGCACTTTGCGCAGGCCGTGGGGGATGTGGAATCCGTCGTCGAGCGGGATGACGCCGCGCGGGTCGGGTGAAAACCAACCGATTTCGCCATTGGACATGCCCATGGGAAAAATGCCCTGGCTATAGGCTTCGATGAGGATGTCCTCGGGAATGCTCGGGATTCGCATGACCATGCGGCGGGCGGGTGAGGTTAATTCATCCAGGTGCGCACCGGGGCTTCTTCTTTGGTGGGGCCGACGACGGCGCACGCCATTTTTTCTGGAATGAAAAACGTGCGGGCGGCTTCGCGGACATCGTCGGCGGTGGTTTCTGCGACGCCTTGCTCGGCTTCCTGCGGAAGATAAACGCGGCCGTAAGCGAGGATGGATTCGCCCATCCAATGCATCTGGCTGTTGGTGCTTTCGAGTCCGAGGACGTTTTGGCCGAAGCAATATTCCTTGGCTTCGTCGAGTTCGCGCCGGGTGAGTTTGCGGGTGCGGAGGCGGTCGAGTTCGCGTTTGACCACCTTGAGCGCGGGGCTGAGGCGTTTGACGTCGAGGGCCATGCCGATGCCGAACGAACCGGTGTCTGAGAATGCGGATGCGCCGGTCTGGACGTTATAACACCAGCCGCGCTCTTCGCGGAGTTCCTGGAACAGGCGGGAGCTCATGGTTTCGCCGAGGATGACGCTGAGGATTTTCAGCGCGTAACGTTTCGGGTCATGACGATCCACGGTGCGGAACCCGATTTCCACATGGGCCTGTTCGGTGTCTTCGTAGGCGACCATGACGCGCGGTTTTGCGCTGCGCTCGCGCCAGGGTTGGGCGGTGAACGGCGTGGCCTTTTGCGATTTGGCGAGGCGTTTGCGCACGATCTCGACGAGTTCTTCGTGTGAGAGCGCGCCGGCTGCGGTGAAGACGAGCTGGTCGGGGCGGTAATGGGTGCGCCAGTGGTTGAGCAAGGTGTCGTGTTTAATGCCGCGCACGCTGTCCACGGTGCCGGTGATGGGGAATCCGAGTGCGTGCCCTTTCCAAAGCAGGGCCGTGACGCCTTCCTGCGCGCGATGGGATGGTTGATCCATGGCCATGAGGATTTCTTCGCAGATCACTTCGCGCTCGCGTTCGAGTTCCGCTTTTTCGCAACGCGAATGGGCGACCATGTCGAGGAGGACATCGGCGGCGCGTTCGAGTTGGCGCGTGGGGACTTTGACGTGGAAGCAGGTGTGGTCCTCGGAGGTGAACGCGTTGATATCGCCGCCTACGGATTCGACTTCGAGGGTGATTTCGCGTGCGGTGCGTTTTTTGGTTCCTTTGAACAGCATGTGCTCGAGAAAATGCGAGACGCCGTTGGTTGCCGGAGTCTCGTGACGTGAACCGACGCCGACCCACAGACCGAAGCTCACGCTGCGCATCCACGGCATGGAGAGCGAGGCGATGAGCGGTCCGTCAGGCAGCCGGGTGGTCTGGTAGCTCGGACGCTCCATGGCGGCGGATGGCGAGGACGTGATCGGCAAGGCGGATGTCCTGCGGGAGCGTGATTTTAAAATTCCAGTCATGGGTCGGGTAAATTGCTACGGGCGCTCCGAATTTGCGGACGACGGAAACTTCATCCGTGGCCCATGCAGCGTCTGCGGAAGCGGCACCGAGGGCATCATAAGCGGCTCGCAGAAGAGTTGCCTTAAAAATTTGCGGAGTTTGCATGGCCCACAGGCCGGTGCGGTCCACCGGGGCATCGGCGTGTTGGTCGGCCGTGGCGCGGACGAGGGTATCGGCGACGGGAGCGGCGCAGGCGGCGGCTCCGGTTTGGATGGCGAGCTTGAGGCAACCGGCGATGTCGTGGTTGGAAATGAGCGGGCGCGCGCCGTCGTGAACGGCGATCCATTCGGTGGTCGGGTTGGTCGCGGCAATTCCGGCGGCGACGGAATCGCGGCGTTCGGGCCCGCGCGTGGGCACGATTTTCACCCCGGCGAAACCGGCGTCGGCGCAGAGCGCGGTGAATTCGGCGATGCGCTCGGAGAGGGTGACGATGATGATCTCGTCCGCGGCGCTGGATGCGAAGGCGGCGATGCTGTGGGCGAGGGCGGGACGGCCATTGAGCGGGACGATGAGCTTGTCGAAGCCGAGGCGTCGGCTGCTGCCTGCGGCTACGATGATGGCGGAGAAGTGTTGATTCACGGTCTTTGGCGGCGGGTTGTGAGCGTCGCGGTTAAATCGCTTTTATTGGCGACGCTCATAGAGCGACGGTACAGGGTTGGTTGTTTTCGACGCTCATGGAGCGACGGTACAGGGTTGGTTGTTTTCGACGCTCATAGAGCGACGGTACAGCGGGCGCTAGGGGAGCAGTGATTGCACGGTTTGGCTTAGCGTTTTGCCATCGATGCGGCCTGCGGCTTTGGCGCTGGCGATTTTCATGACGGCACCCATGTCTTTTTTGGAGGCGGCTCCGGCTTCAGTGATGGCTTCGCGGATGAGGCTTTCGATTTCGGCAGGGTCGAGGGCTTTTGGTAAATAGGTGGCGAGAATGGCGGCTTCGGAGCGTTCTTTTTCCGCGAGATCTTCGCGTCCGCCTCCCACGAAAGCTTCGATGGAATCCTGACGCTTTTTCATCTCCTTGCGGACGATGGCGAGGGCGTCGGTATCGGGGAGTTGGCCGTCGGCTCCGAGTTTTTCGATGGTAACGAGTTTGAGACTGGACTTGAGCATGCGCAGGACGCCGAGTTTGAGGGCGGCGCGTGCTTTCATGGCTTCCTTGATGTCGTGATCGATGGTTTCGACGAGGGTCATAATGGCGGAGGATAGGCGGGGAGCGGGCGGGATGCCAGTGCGGGTTTGGGGTGGCGGAAGGAGATTTTTCACCACGGCGGCACGGAGGACACGGAGATCGGGGCTGCAGGCCGCTGCTGGAAAATAGTAAGGGTTCACGTTTTCTGGAAAAGCGGTTATGTTTCGTGAATGGAAGTCACAGGCAATGTCCAGTATCGGGTCGGCAACGAGAAATTGATCCGCGTGAGTGAGAGCGCAGCGGCGCGGGTTTCGTCGTTGTTGACCAAACAGGGGCGTCCGCAGGGTGCACTGCGTGTGGCGGTGATTGGCGGGGGATGCTCGGGGCTGCAGTACAAGATGGATCTGGTGGATGGTCCGGCGAACCGCGACATCATGGTGGAATCGAATACAGTGCGCGTGGTGGTGGATCCGAAGAGCGCGCTGTTCGTGAGCGGATCGGAGTTGGATTTTTCTGATGATCTGCAAAAGGGCGGGTTCAAGGTGACCAATCCGAATGCCGTGGCGCATTGTTCGTGCGGCGAGAGTTTCGCGGCGTGAGCGTGGTGCGCGATGCGTTTGCGGCGCTTGGTGTGGAGAGGCGTCCTTGGCTTGATGACGAGGTGGTGCGCGAGGCGTATCATGCGCGGGTGAAGACGGATCACCCGGATGTGGCGGGTGCTGAGGGCGATGATTTTGCGGAGATCAATGCCGCGTATGCGACGTTGCGTAGTCCGGCGAAACGGTTGCGGCATTGGCTGGAACAAGAGGGGGTGCCGATGGGTCAGTTTTTTCCTGATGCGGCGACGATGGTTTTTTTTAGCGAAATTGCCGGGGCGCTTCAGCGTTGGCGCGAGTTGCGCGAAACGGCGGAACGCGCGGAGGGACGGGTTGCGGCGGCCATGGCGCGGAGTATTTGGATGAAAGAGAAACCGGCGCTGGAACGGCTTGGGCTGGCGATTTCGGAGCGTGAGGCTGCTGCGGTGTGTGAGGTTCGGGAATGGGATGTGGCGTCGGATGATGTGAAGACGCTTGCGGTTTTGGCGGGTGAGATGGCGTTTCTTTCGCGGTGGAAGGTGACGATTGACGCGGCCCTTGCGGAATCCCTTTGATAGCGGGCATGACAGACATCGTTGGAATTGACCTGGGCACCACGCATTCGTTGATCGGGATTATGGATTCCGGTTTCCCGATCCTGCTTGCGGATGCGGAGGGGCAGCGGTTGACGCCGTCAGTGGTGCATTTTTCTACGACTGGCGAAGTGACTGTGGGGCGTGCGGCGGCGCGGCAGCGGGTGTTGGATCCGGCGAATACCATATTTTCCGTGAAACGCGTGATGGGGCGGCGCGTGGATGAGCAGGAGATGGAGGTTCCATGGGAGGTTGCGGGTGCGCCGGGGGACCCGGTGCGGATTCGCGCGGGCGGGCGGGAGCATCGTCCGGAGGAGGTTTCAGCGCTGATTTTGCGCAAGCTCAAGGCGGATGCGGAACGGGCGCTGGGGCGTGAGGTGAGTCGCGCGGTGATCACAGTGCCCGCGTATTTTCATGATGCGCAGCGTCAGGCGACGAAGGCGGCGGGGGAGCTCGCGGGGTTCATGGTGGAGCGCATCGTGAGCGAACCGACGGCTGCGGCGCTGGCTTACGGATTGGATCGGCTGGGTGAAAACTCGCGGGTGGCGGTGTATGACTTCGGCGGGGGAACGTTTGATATTTCGATCCTTGAATTGAGCGCGGGCGTTTTTCACGTCATTGCGACGCAGGGGCATACGCGGTTGGGCGGCGATGATATTGACGATGCGCTGGTGTCGGCGTGTGAGTTGGCTATTTCCGACGCGCAAAAACTGGAAGTGGTGCAGCAGGCGAAGTGCCGGTTGTCCACGGAAGAAGCGGTAGAAATCCCGCTGCCGTTTGCGAAAGATGGGGAGAGTCTGGTGTATCGGATGAGCCGTGCGGAACTGGAGCGGATTGCGCGTCCCATCGTGGAACGGACGCGCGGTCATTGTTTGCGTGCGCTGGCGGATGCGAAGATCGCGGCGGCGGAACTCGATGCGGTGGTGCTGGTGGGCGGTCAGACGCGGATGCCGATGGTGCGCCGGTTGGTGAGCGAGATTTTTGGAAGGGAACCGGATATTTCGCAGCATCCCGACGAAGCCGTCGCGATTGGAGCCACGATCCAGGCGGCGGTGCTGGCGGGGGTGGTGCACAATGTGGTGCTGCTTGATGTGACGCCGCTTTCGTTGGGGATTGAGACTTTTGGGGGTTTGATGAACGTGTTGATCCCGCGCAACACGACGATTCCGGCAAAGGCCGGGGAGATGTTCACGAATGCAATGGCGGGGCAGGCCGGGGTGCTGGTGAAGATTTTGCAGGGCGAACGCGAGATGGCGAAGGATAACTGGGTGCTCGGGGAGTTTGAGTTGCCTTTTGAGCCGATGCCGAAAGGTCAGGCGCGGGTTGGCGTACAGTTTGAGATTGATGCGGACGGCATTTTGCACGTGCTCGTGCGGGACACGAAGACGGGTGCCGAGAAGACCATGGAGGTGAGCAGCGCGGTGAAGGTCGAAGATGCGGCGGTGGAGCAAATGGTGGGGGACTCGGTGGAGCACGCCTTCGAGGATATGAACGACCGGATTTTCACCGAGGCGAAGTTGAAGGCGGACGAAATGCTGCCCGCCGTGGCGCAGGGGTTGGTGGTGGTGGGTGAGATGTTGTCGGACGAAGAACGTCACGTCATCGACGCCAAGGTTCAGGAAGTGCAGGATGCCTTGGGGAGCCGCGATGCGCAGCGGCTCAAACGGGCGTGCGCCGCGCTGGACGAGGCTACGGAGACGTTGGCCGCGTTGTTGATTGAGAAGCTGATGTAGGGGAGTTGGCTGCGAAAAGGCGCAATAGGCGCGGAGAGGCTCTACGCAGCAGATTCCCTTTTTACACCTTACATGTTCGGGTGGTCGCCGGGTTTTCAGCCGAGGCGTTTTGCGGCAGCGGCGAGGCGTTTATCCAGCGTCCAGAGTGCAACACCTGCATGGCTCGCAGCGGAGAGGAGTTGCACATCGCACCAGCCGAGTCCCAGACCGTATAAGTGATGCTTTTCCAGAATGGCCATGCACTCTGCGGCGGAGCATGCCGGGATGCATGGAAGACGGGCCAACCAGCCGAGTGTCATTGTGCGCTGTGCGAGATTTCCTGTGGCCAGTTCGCCCGGAACCACCTCGTGCGTTGCCACTTCCCCGGCCAGGAGCTGATCGGCGAGCGCGGGCAGTCCGTGCCGGAAATGCTCCACCCACACCGAGGTGTCCACCAGCATCATCGGGCGCGGCGGCGGGGGGCGAGCGTTAGCCGGGGCATCTTACTGCCGAGCGCGGCCAGTTTGCGTGCGGCTTCGCGGGCAATCAGTGCCTCGAGCCCCATGCGCACGAGGGCGGTTTTTTCCGTCGTGCCAGCGAGTTTTCCAGCCTCCAACAGCAGGTCCTCCGCGATATTTAGGGTGGTTCTCATGCATACGAAACTGCCATCCGTGTATGCATGCGTCAAGCGGGGCATTTTCACCATGGAGGACGTTCCCATTTCCTGGATCGCACCCAGGGACCCGGCTAGTTTGTCTTGGTGATGTGGGCCATGATCGCAATTTCACCCATTCCATTGCCTAGGTGGGAGACTCGCCCTCACTTGGTCGTCGATCGCGTGTTGATTGAGAAGCTAATGTAGGCGAGTTGGCCGCGAAAAGGCGCAAGGCGCGGGGATCTGCGGACAGAATTTGCCGTAGCCGTTGGTCCAAATATTTTGCGCCTCATGCGCCTTTTTGCGGCTAATCAGGGCTTACTCGCTGCCGCCTTCGTCGATGCGCTTTATGGTGGCGGATTCCATGCGGTCTATGCGCTCTTTGAGGCTGGGGTCGAGTTCGCGCATTTTGTTGAAGAGGGCTTTGTAATAGGCTTTGGAGGCGGTTTTTTGTTCGGACGCAGTGGTTGCGGAGTCGGATTTGTCTTGGAGTTTGAGAATGCGCGAATCTTCGAGCGCCTGGCTCCGCACGGTTTTGTACTTTGCTTTTTCGGCGGCTTCATCGGCCGGATCGGGGACCATGCTCACGGGCGTTTCGTTTTCGGTTCCGACGAACGGGACCTGATTGGAAAGTTGATCTTCCGAATTGCTTGCCGTGACTTTCGGCGTGGGCCGTGGGCGAGGGGGGGGCGTGGTTTGCGGGGTGGAATCCGGCGAAACCAAGGCGGCGTCTGCTGGAGTTGGAGCGGGGCGTTTGGTCTTCGGTTTGGGTTTGGGCGACGGGCTGGGAGTTGGGGTTGGAGAGGCTTCCGCCTTCGGCTTGCGGTCTTTGCGTCCGAAGATGCGCTCCCAGAAACTGAGCTTGGGTTTGGCTTCTTCGGCGGGTGCGGCGGCGGGTGCTTTGGTCTCGTCGGGTTTTTGGTTCTTCGCTTTTTTGTCCGGAGTCGGTGCGGGCGTGGCGGCAGGTTTTGCGGGAGCTGTTACTTTCGCGTTTTTGGGAGTGGGCGTGGGCTCGGGATCGACGTTTTGGGCGCAGACGCCGATGGTGCAGAGTGCGAGAGCAATTCCGAGGGAGAGAACGAGCTTCATGTGAAAAAGGGCAAGAATGTGTTTGATGCGAACCGGATTGGATAGCAGAGACTCAGCGGAATGCAAACCGCACCTTGCCCCGACGCCCGAACCTGGGCGGAGATTGATCTCGCCGCACTCCGTCATAATGCGGAGGTGGCTTTGGAAAAGGCGGGGCCGCAGGCGAAGCTGATGGCGGTGGTCAAGGCGGATGCCTATGGACATGGGGCCGAGCAGTGCGCGCTGGCGCTGGCGGATCTGGCGACGATGTTCGGTGTGGCGAATGTGACGGAGGGCGTCGCGTTGCGTGAGGTTTTGCCGGAGGCGCGCGTTTTTATCCTTGGTCCCGCGTTGCCGTCGGAGCGGGAAGAGATCGTGCGGCGCGGGTTTGTTCCGGCGATTTCGAGCGCGGCAGAAGCGGCGGAGTATGCGAAGTGCGGGGAGGTCACGGTGCATGCGGCGATTGATACGGGCATGGGGCGCATGGGGATATGGCATGAGGAAGCGGCGGCTGAGGTTGTGGCGATCCGCGCGATGCCGGGAGTGCGACTGGAGGGAATTGCGACGCATTGTCCGGTCCCGGATGAGGATGCGGCGTTTACCGGGGCGGAGCTTGAGATTTTCAATCAGCTTGCCGCCGCGACGGGTGTGCCGGTAGCTCACGCTTTGAACAGCGCGGGGATTCTGGGTTTTTCCCGCCATGCGGGACAGATGATCCGGGCGGGGTTAATGCTCTATGGACCATCGCCGTTGACGGAATGGCAGGAGTTGCTGCGTCCGGTTCTCGATTGGAAGGCGCGTGTGGCGCTGGTGCGGCAGGTGGGAGCGGGTCGGAGCATCAGCTACGGGCGGACGTTTATCACCCCGCATCCGATGCAGGTGGTGACATTGTCGGTGGGGTATGCGGATGGGTTCCCGCGCGCGCTGGCGGGACGTGGAACCTGCGTTCTGATTGGTGGAAAACGTTGTGCGGTGCTGGGGCGGGTGACGATGGATTTGATCATGGTGGACGCCACGGGATTGGATGTGAAAGAGGGCGATGAGGCGGTGTTGATCGGGCGGCAGGGTGACGAGGTGATTTTGGCGGGGGAACTGGCGGAGCGGGCGGGCACGATTCCGTGGGAGATTTTGACTGGCATCCAAAATCGTGTGCAGCGAAGGTATGCGAACGATGTTTCAAATCGTCTTTAACGAACTCAGTGCGGCCGAGATGTCGCGTCTCCCCAAGTTGCTTCAACTCGAACTGCTCGCGGAGTTTGAGACGCTGCCCAATGACGGCGCGGCGTTTGACCCCGAGAAGTTTGGCGTGATTGAGCGCGAGGGAAAAAAACTGCACCGCTATCGGGCGAAGGATTACCGCATTTATTTCGAGCGCAGCGGCGAAGGGATCGTGATTCACCGTGTGCTGCATAAGAACACCATCCGCGACTTTCTTTTTCGCACCAGCCTGCCGATGACGGAGGACGATCAGCTTGCCGAGACCGGCGAGTTTTGGAAGCTCATCGACGAGGCTGAGGCGGCCAGAGAGAAGGCGCAGAAATCGCGTCGATGAAGAGAAAACGGACGCCGTGGTTATGGATTGTGCTCGGGGTGGTGGCGTTGCACGCGGGGCTGTTTTGGGTGCTGTCGGGGAAACGTCCGGTTCCGGATTATCCGAAAATCCCGCGTCCGAACTTCGGCGTATATGAGGAGGTTAAAGTCGATCCTGAGACGGGCGAAACGGTGATTGAGCGGCAGATCGTTGTGAGCACAAAGCTTGCGCCGCCGGTGCGCCCGGAAGTTTCACCAGAAAAAACACCATGACACCACAAGAACTAGATGCGCTCGTTGCTGACAGCACGTGGCGCGAGCGCGAATTTCCCGTCTGCCAGAACAAGATTTTTCTTGGTCACGCGGGCGTAACGGTGCTGCCGCGCCGGGTGGCCGATGCGGTGATGGAGTACACGGATCGTTGTGCGCGGGATCACCAAGAGTTTGGCTCGGTGATCCAGGATATGCAGGAGGCGCGGCGGTCTTGTGCGCGGTTGATCGGTGCGGGGCATGACGAGATTGCGTTGCTCGGCCCGACTTCGCTGGGGTTGAGTCTGATTGCGAACGGCATCGACTGGCGCTGCGGCGATGAAATCGTGTGTTACCACGGGGATTATCCGGCGAATGTGTACCCGTGGATGGCGCTTGAAAAACGCGGGGTGATTTTGCGTTATCTCGAACCGGAGCGTCCGGGGTTGATCACGTTGGATTTGGTGAAGGCGGCGCTGACGCCCAAGACGCGGTTGGTCGCGCTGGCGAGCTGCAATTTTTTCACGGGCGACCGGATTGATGTGGATGCGATTGGGCGACTGTTGCGGGCCGAGGGCGTTTTGTTTTCGCTGGATGCGATCCAGACGCTCGGGGCGTTTCCGACGTCGGTGGAATTTGTGGATTTTTTGAGCGCTGATGCGCACAAGTGGATGCTCGGGCCGCTGGCTATTGGCGTGGTGTATGTGCGGCGTGCGCTGTTTCCTTCGCACGAACCGACGTTGCTCGGGGCGTGGAATGTGAAGTCGCCGAATTTCATCACACAGGCGGAGATCGAGTTTGTGGACAGCGCGCAACGGTATGAACCGGGCGTACTTAACATGGCGGGGATTTACGGAATGAAAGCGGCGGTGGATTGGTTTCTGGAGATCGGTCCGGAGACGGTGGCGGATCGCGTGGTGCGGTTGCGCAACCATGCGTACGCGGCGTTTGCGGCGATGGGTTTTGCAATGAACGGGCCTGCGCCGGGTGATGCCGGGGTGTCGGGAATTTGCACGTTTCGTCATGCGTCAGCGGATATGGCGGCGTTGTTTCAGAATTTGGAAAACGCGGGAATCGTCGCATCGCTGCGGCATGATCGTGAAGGTCGGGCCTGGCTGCGTGTGGCACCGCATTTTTACAATACCGAAGCGGAATTGGACATGGTTGCGGATGTGCTGCGCAAGGCCTTGTAAAATGGGCGCGAGTCGTTTCCTCTATTCGGCATGACGGGTAAGATTCTCACAGCAACCGCATTGGCTGGGGCGCGGGACGCGCTGGATGCACAGGGGCGCAAGCTTGTTTTCACAAACGGCTGCTTCGATCTGCTGCACGTGGGGCATGTGCGTTATTTGCAGCAGGCCCGTGCGCTGGGGGATGCGTTGGTTGTGGCGGTCAATGCGGATGCTTCGGTGCGTGCGTTGAAGGGGCCGACGCGTCCGGTGAACGGCCAAGAGGATCGGGCTGAAGTGCTTGCGGCGTTGGGGTGCGTGGATTTTGTGACGGTGTTCGAGGATGAGCGTGTGACGGGGTTGGTGCGCCAGGTGCGCCCGCATATTTATGCCAAGGGCGGCGATTACACGCCGGAGACGCTGGATCAGGGTGAGGCGGCAGCGTTGTGCGCGGTAGGTGCGGAGATTTGCATTTTGCCGCTGGTGCCGGGGCGTTCGACCACAGCTATTATTAACCGATGGAAAAGCTGAAGCTCGGGGTGTTGGGATCCGGCAAAGGGTCGAATTTTCGCGCGATTCAGGCAGCGATTGATCGCGGTGAACTGAACGCCGAAGTGCGCATCGTGATTTCCGATGTGGAAAACGCGGGGATACTGGAGTTTGCACGGTCTGCCGGTGCGCCCGCGCGGTTTATCCCGCCGGGAAAATTTAAGACGAAGCTGGAGCCGGAGATTGAGGGGGCGTATGCGGCAGCGCTGCGTGAAGCGGGCGTCGATTTCGTGGTGCTTGCGGGTTATATGCGAATGATAAAGGCTCCGCTGCTTGAGTCTTTTCCGCATCGAATCTTAAATATTCACCCTTCGCTGTTGCCCGCATTTCCCGGATTGGAAGCGTGGCGTCAGGCCTTGGATGCGGGCGTCAGCGAGGCGGGATGTACGGTGCATTACGTGGACGAGGGGATGGATACGGGGTCAATCATCGCGCAGTCGCGGGTGCCGGTGTTTCATGAGGATACGGCGGAGACGTTGCACGCGAGGATTCAGGCGGCGGAGCACACGCTGTATCCGAAGGTGCTGGCGGGTATCAAAATCATCGGGTAGTCGCGGCGTCTTTGTGCGTGATTTCGGTTGGGTCAACTGATTGGCTGAGCGTCATGGATAACTCGCGCTCGCATGCCCTTTTTACCGAAGCCAAACGTTACATCCCGGGCGGGGTGAATTCGCCGGTGCGGGCTTTTCGCGGGGTGGGCGGGGAACCTTTTTTTGTGGAGCGCGCGGAGGGTTGCCGGGTTTGGGATGCGGACGGACGTGAGTTGCTCGACTTTGTGGGGACGTGGGGGCCGGCGATTCTGGGGCATGCACCGCGTGTGGTGGTGGACGCGGTGGTTGCGACGGCGGAGCGCGGGACGAGTTTCGGCATTCCAAACCCGTTGGAGGTGGAAATGGCGCGGACGATTTGCGAATGGGTGCCCAGCGTGGAGAAGGTGCGCATGGTAAATAGCGGGACGGAAGCGACGATGTCCTGTTTGCGCCTGGCGCGCGGTTTCACGGGGCGGGATCGGATTATCAAGTTTGAGGGGTGCTATCACGGGCACGTGGACGCGTTGCTGGTGAAGGCGGGGAGCGGAGCGCTGACGCATGGTGAACCGGACAGCGCGGGTGTGCCGCGCGGTTTTGCGGATTTAACGACGGCGCTTCCATATAATGATGTCGAAGCGTTGCGCGGAGTGTTTTCCACGATGGGAAAAGAAATCGCGACAGTGATTGTCGAGCCGGTGCCGGCCAATGCGGGATTGTATCTGCCTGAGCCTGGTTATTTAGAAACGATGCGAGAGCTGTGTTCTGCGCATGGTGCGGTTTTGATCTTTGATGAGGTGATGACGGGATTCCGATTGGCCAAAGGCGGATATCAGGAACTTTGCGGCATCCGACCTGATCTCACGGCAATGGGCAAAGTGATCGGCGGCGGGTTGCCGGTCGGGGCTTTCGGAGGGCGCGCGGATATCATGGATAAACTTTCGCCGGACGGTCCGGTGTATCAGGCTGGGACCTTGAGCGGGAATCCGCTGGCCATGGCGGCGGGATTGGCGCAGTTGCGGGAATTGGAGCGGGTGGACGGCTGGAAGCGCTTGCGTGAGTTGGGCGAAATGTGGAAAGCGATGCTGCCGAAAATTCCGGGAACGGCCTATCAAAGCATCGGATCCATGTTCTGTTTGTACTTTACTGAGGGGCCTGTGAGGAACATGGGAGACGCCATGCGGGCTGATCGTGCGAAGTTTGCGAAATTCTTTCACGGTTGTTTGGAGCGCGGGGTGTATTTTGCGCCGTCGCAATTTGAAGCCGGCTTTCTCTCGCTGGCCCACGGGGCATCGGAGCTGGAGGCGGCGGCACGAATTGCTGCAGACGTTGTGAAAGGTCTTTAGGTATATCGCGTCACATCAATCCCTCTGACTTCGGCCAACACAAAAAACTTTGAACTTTTTTAAAAAAGTTCTTGCAAGATTTTGGGGATGCATTAAAAACACTATCCCGCGCGATGTGGTAGAACCGAATTCGCGCTCCAGAAGTTGAGAGAATCCGCCATGCGCTGGATTCCTTCGATGCTCCGAGATCAAGAATCTCCGAGCCTAGCGAAGGTGAAAGCGCACGGTGGTTTTTCGTCCCTCAGATCGTGGGGGCTGGAGTGCCGGTTCTAAACCGGCGTGATAGCATCAATTACAAACGATTTTAAAACACTGAACAGAATAGCCTGAGGCCCGGCCTCGCTTGATCACCAACTTTTTACCAGACACCCACGTCCAATCATGCCCACCATCAACCAACTCGTCCGGAAAGGACGCACCAAAGTGCAGGGCAAATCAAAGTCGCCTGCGCTCGTTAACTGTCCGTTCCGCCGTGGCGTTTGCGTTCAAGTGATGACTCGCACGCCCAAGAAGCCGAACTCCGCGCTTCGTAAGGTCGCCAAGGTTCGTCTCACGAACGGCCAAGAAGTGATCGCCTACATCCCGGGCGAGGGTCACAACCTGCAGGAGCACTCTATTGTACTAGTACGTGGCGGTCGTGTGAAGGATTTGCCTGGTGTTCGTTATCACATCGTTCGCGGAACGCTTGATGCCCTCGGGGTGGATGGACGTCGCCGCAGCCGTTCCAAGTATGGTGCTAAACGCCCGAAACCGGGTGAGCCCAAGGAAGCTGGAAAAGGCAAGAAGAAGTAATTTTTAATAAGGAATTTTCTCATGTCACGTCGTCGTAGAACCATTAAACGCGAAGAAAAAATTGACGCCCGTTACGGCAGTCCTGTCGTTGCGCGCCTGATTAGCACCATCATGAAGCGCGGTAAAAAATCGCTGGCTGAGCGCATTGTGTATGCGGCCATCGAAAAAACCCGCGAAAACAGCGAGATGGTGGATCCTCTCGAAGTGCTTAACAAAGCGGTGGACAACGTGAAGCCACGATTGGAAACCAAAAGCCGCCGCGTTGGTGGTGCGACTTATCAGGTGCCGATGGAAGTTCCTCCGCGCCGCCAGCTCGCTTTGGCGATGCGTTGGTTGGTTAATTACGCGGGAAGCCGCAAAGGCATTCCAATGCATCTCGCCTTGGCGAACGAACTGAAAGAAGCCGCTGCCGGACAAGGCAACGCGATGAAGAAGCGCGACGACACGCACAAGATGGCCCAGGCCAATCGCGCGTTCGCTCACTTCCGGTTCTAATTTTTTAAGGAAAATACCATGTCCGCTGTTGCTGAAGCACCCAAGACCAACCCCAACTCGCCGAATCGCGCGTATCCGCTCGAGCGCACGCGTAACATCGGGATTGCAGCGCACATTGATGCGGGCAAGACAACGCTGACCGAGCGTATCCTTTTTTACACTGGCACGATCCACAAGATCGGTGAGGTGCATGAAGGTACGACGTCGACGGATTGGATGGAGCAGGAACGCGAGCGTGGCATCACGATTACGTCCGCTGCAACGACCTGCTTCTGGAAGCAAATCAAGCAGGAAGGTGTTTACAAGGCTTTCGAAGAAAGCGCGATGCGCGT
>Ga0105048_10006700_pt1 | contig 18565 bp, 15 predicted proteins | sample MAT05_FD_78382 | JGI IMG/M metagenome (GOLD analysis project Ga0105048, IMG submission 78382) | Freshwater microbial communities from Lake Fryxell liftoff mats and glacier meltwater in Antarctica - MAT-05 | ecosystem: Environmental > Aquatic > Freshwater > Ice > Liftoff microbial mat | place... | reverse complement strand
TATCAGCCGCATCACCCAAGGCAAGATCGAACTCCGCAAACAGCGGGTCGAAGTCCGGGCGGTCATCGACGCCGCCGTGGAAACTAGTCTCCCGCTGATCGAGCAGGCCGGGCTCGAATTCGTCGTCGCCGTGCCGGACGAGCCGATCTTCGTGGACGGGGACGCGACCCGGCTGGCTCAGGTCGTCTCGAACCTCCTCACCAACAGTGCCAAGTACACCCATCAGGGCAGGCAAATCCGCCTGAGCGTGCGGCGGGACGGCGAGGCGGTGACCGTGTCGGTCGCGGACGACGGCATCGGCATCCCGCCGGCCATGCTCGACAAGGTGTTCGTCATGTTCACGCAGGTGGATCGGGCGTTGGAGAAGACGACCGGCGGGCTGGGCATCGGGCTGTCACTCGTCAAGGGGCTGGTGGAGATGCACGGCGGCACCATCGTGGCCAAGAGCGAGGGCGAGGGCCGGGGCTCGGAGTTCGTCGTCCGGTTGCCGGTTGTGGGCGAGTTGGTGGTTCCGCCCGGAGGTGTCGAAGACGGGTCAACCGCTCCCAAGTCCTCGCTCCGCATTTTGATCGTGGACGACAACCGGGACGGGGCGGACAGCTTGTCCATGATGTTGCAGATCATGGGGAACGAAACCCGCACGGCCTACGACGGGCGGGAGGGGGTTGACGTGGCCGAGGTGTTCCGACCCGACGCGGTGCTGATGGACATCGGGATGCCCAAGCTGAACGGGTACGAGGCGTGCCGGCTGATTCGCGAGCAGCCGTGGGGGTCGGGCATCATCCTAATCGCCGTGACAGGTTGGGGGCAGGACGAGGATCGCCGCCGCTCGCACGAAGCCGGGTTCGATCACCACTTCGTCAAACCGGTAGATTCAACTGCATTGATTCAGCTTCTGACCGGATTCCAAGGGAAGGGCAAAAGGGGACGGTCATGATTATCCTGCCCCGCTCGACTCTTCCGACTCCTTCGCCGAGCGGCCGCGGGGGCGGTTCGTCGATTGCAAGCCGTGCTTCCGCACTGCTTACGTGTTCGTAGCGTTTTTCATGTTCATAAACACTGGCAAACGGTGTGTGTGAACATGGCGAACATTAGGCTGAGCGGCGGAGACTGTGCTACGCTCGCCTAGCCCTTAAACAAGTGAATCCTCACGTGTGCCTGTTGGACTTTCCAGCCCAGCCGCGCAGGCAACGCGATCTACGATGACGAGCCGTATCAATGGCAAGGCTCGGAATACTTCACTTGGAAAGAGCAGGACCGTCGGCACTGGGAAATGCTGAAGCGAGAACGCGGATGGTGGAGGAGCGTGCCCGAATTGCAGAAGTTCGTACCCAAGAGCGCTTGGACGCTTCAATATCCCGTTTGATTTTCGAGTTACTATGGTTCCCGCCGACCCTCGCTTGGCGCTCGGGCTCGGACGAACCTCACGCCACATCCAACTCCAACCGCTTCCCCAAGCTGACGACTTCGTCCACGGAGTAGCCGAGCTTGCGATAGAAGGCGATCGCGGTCTGTTATTGCACTGTCCGGGGGATTACAATTCCGAGGGTGCTTTCGGCGCCCGCCACTGCAAGACGGTTCGGACAACAGGTGATGTATGGCAACTCCCGTGATCGATTCCCGACGCACCTGGACCGCTGCCGAATTGCGCCGCTTGCCGGCCGTGGAGCGAGACGCGATCTTGGCGGGGGCCGCGGACCTGGCGGCGGAAGAGTACCGAAACGATGCAGCGTTAACCGCGTTTGAGGCCTTCGGAGAGGGAGATCTCTATGCCCACAGCTCGGATGCCCAGCCGCGGTGAAGTCTGGCTCGTGGACTTCGACCCGTCGGTTGGGGCGGAGATCCAGAAGGTGCGTCCGGCGCTAGTGATCAGCGTCGATTCGGTCGGGCGTTTACCGCTGCGGTTGATCGTGCCCCTCACCGACTGGAAGCCGCAATACCACGGGTTTCCTTGGTTCGTGCTCATCCCCGCGAATGCCGACAATGGGCTGAGCAAGGACTCCGGTGCCGATGCGTTTCAGATGAAGTCGGTCTCACTGGCTCGGTTCGCCCGGCTGCTCGGCGAAATCACTGCGGGAGAAGCTGACGACGTGGCGCTTGCAATTGCGCTCTGCGTCGGAGCACCGTGAGGGCGAAGCGCACGCGATTTCTGACTTCTTGTTGGCAGAAGTCCTCATCTTCTCACGCCACATCCAACTCCAACCGCTTCCCCAAGCTGACGACTTCGTCCACCGAGTAGCCGAGTTTGCGGTAGAAGGCGATGACGTCGTCGTTGCCGGTGCGGACTTGGAGGTTGATTTTGGGGCATCCTGCGGCGCGGAGGAGTCGTTCGGCTTCGGCGAGGATGGCGCGGCCGTAGCCCTTGCGGCGGTGGTCGGGGTGAATGCCGAGGTAGCTGATCCAGCCGCGGTGGCCTTCGTAGCCGGCCATGGCGGTGCCGACGATCTCGCCCTCGAGTTCGCCGATGAGGAACAGGTCGCCGCGGACCTTTTGCTTGCGGCGGATGTCCTTGGTTGGGTCGTTCCACGGGCGGGTGAGGCCGCACTGCTCCCAGAGCGCGATCACAGCGGCTTCGTCGCCCGATTCGTAAGAGCGGATTTGAATGAGCGGGTGCGGGCTGTTCGCCACGACGGAGATTTCCGCCGGCGTGCGGACGAGGTAGGACGGGGCACCCTGGTTCAGCAGGATTTCGTGGTGGAACCCCCAGGTGACCGCGACAGTGGCCACTTTCGTTTTGCGGCCCGCTTCGAGGTCGCGGAGTTCGTCGCCCACGAACAGGACTTTGGTGTGGTCGAGCTTCTCGTGCTTCAGGATCTTGCGGAGGGCCTTGGCCTTGCCGAAGAGCTTGGGGTAGCCGACGACGAAAGCGAACAAGTCTTCGACGCCGTTGATGCGCAGGCAAGTGCGGATGACGTCTTCGCGATTGCTCGAAAGGATGCCGAGGCGGTGGCCCTGAGCGTGGAGATCGCGCAGAACGTCCGCGATGCCGGGGTGCAGGCGCTGTTCGTGGGCGTGCTCCGCGGCGGCGGCTTGATACGCACGAACGATCCTCGCCAGTCGCCAGAACCGCACGCCGAGGTGCCTCAGCAGTTTGCGGGTGGGCATCATCCGGGCGGCTTCCACGTCCGGGATCGGCTTGAGGCCGAGGCCGGGGGCGATCTGGTGGTAGATCATCAGCGCGCGGGCCAAGGAGTCCGCGAGCGTGCCGTCGAAATCGAACAGGACCAGCGGGTAACGCATCCACCGCCTCCGGGGTTGCTTCTATTCTACCGCCCGGAGCCGCGGTCACTTCGGCTTGAGAGAAATCCCCGCTCGACGGGCCGCGAGGACGATGTTCGCGCACGCCAGCGCATCGGACGCCGCGTCGTGGTGCTTCAGGGGCAACTTCAAATGCCGACAGACGTCGGGAAGCCGCGCCGGCTTGAGATTCCAGGCCCGGCGAGCGAGCGACACGGTGCATTGAAACTTGAACGATGGCGCGGGCAGCAACCCCGCTGCGCAGCACGCGGCGAGCACTCCGCGGTCGAACGAGGCGTTGTGCGCGGCGACGAACTCGACGCCCGCGAACTTCGCCTCGATCTCCGGCCAGAGTTCGCGAAATGATGGCTTCGCCGCGACGTGCTGCCAGGTGATGCCGTGGATGTACGTGAACTCGAACCGCGGCCGCGGCGGGCGGATGAGGTAGTAGTGCTGCTCGACGATCTCGGTGCCGTCCACGAGCACGACGGCCAAAGAGCAGGCGCTATCGCGGCCGTAGTCCGCCGTCTCGAAGTCGATCGCGGCGAAGCGGGACGAAAGGACGGGCGGTTTGGGGAGCGTCGCAATTCCGGGTGCGAGCATTCGGTTCTTCGCCATGTGGGATCCTCCGTCTGTGGAATGCGTCATGCTCAGTTGGACTCGGACGAAACGATGATGACGCGGGCTCGTTCGGTCAGCTTCACCGTCGGGTCCAGAGGGCGGACCAGACCATTCTCAACCACGCCAGCCACCGCCACAGGATGAGAGTGGCGAACGAGGTGGTTTTCTATAGGTAACGGCTTCGCATTCGCCGGAAGCTCGGGCAATGCCAACGGCAGTTCGTCGGCGATCAAATCGTCCATTGCACGACGTTGGGGACTGCGGAGATCGGCAGCAGGTGAGGGCATGGATGGCTCCTTCTCAGTAGGCCGTGATCACAAATATCGCCGTGCCGTTTAATTCGCCGAAGACATCGGGGAGTTCTTCGTCGTCTCGGTCGTATCGCCAAATGACCCAGATTCGTCGCCCCGAAGGTACTTCCGCAAACATCTGAAACGAACCGTCCGCTCGTTCCTGAAGGGTAAAGACGCGATCGAACGCCGCCTCGACTTCTCGGGTCGAAAGGGCATGATTCGCGATCTTCTGCAAATTCCAATCGATCCACTTGAACCGGCGCATGGATTGGTGTTCTCGGAAGTCACACGCTTAAAATAACGAAGAGCGGCGCGTCTTGCAATCACCCCGTGGCACCCCGCGAATCGATCTGGTATTCTGGCGGAACCCGCTCCTTCTCTCCCTTTGGACCTTCCCATGCGATTGCGACTCCTCACATTGGCTGCGGCATTCCTCGCCGCTCCGGCGTTCGCGCAAGACAAAGCGAAGACCGGCTTCGTCGATGCCAAGTTCAAGAACGCAGACGGCACCGAATCGCCCTACGTGGTGTTCGTGCCGCACGAGTACGACGGCAAAAAGCAACTCCCCGTGATCCTGTTCCTGCACGGCTCCGGCGAGACCAAGGGCGGAACCAAAATGCCGGTGGAAGTCGGCCTGCCCCCGGCGATCAAGGCCCGCGAGAAAACCTTCGGCTTCATCACCGTCATTCCGCAGTCCGAAAAGCGGACCTGGGCCGCGACGAGCGACGACGGCAAGCGAGCCCTCGCGATTTTGGAAACTGCGATCAAGCAGTACAACGGCGACCCGAAGCGGATCTACCTCACGGGCCTGAGCATGGGCGGCTACGGCACCTGGAGCATGGCCGTCGCTCACCCGGACAAATGGGCCGCGATCGCCCCCGTCTGCGGCGGCGGCGATCCGACCAAGGCGGAAACGATCAAGGACCTTCCCTGTTGGAACTTCCACGGCGACAAAGACACCGCAGTGAAAGTCGAGAAGTCCCGCGATATGATCGAAGCTCTGAAAAAGGCCGGCGGCAAACCGAAGTACACCGAATACCCCGGCGTCCCCCACAATTCGTGGGACAAGGCCTACGGGACCGACGAGCTTTACACTTGGTTGTTGGAACAGAAGAAGAAGTAAGATTGGCGACCGTGTACTAGCAGACAGGCAGGGAAATGATGAGTGGGAACTACACAGCGATCATCAGCAAAGATGGCGATTGGTGGATTGGTTGGATCAAAGAGATCCGAGGCGTCAATTCCCAGGGTGAAACCCGCGAGGAATTAATCGAAAACCTTCGTTCCGCTTTAGAAGAAGCATTGGAAATGAACGCTGCCGATGCAATTGCATCGGCGGAAGGACCGTATGAAGAAGTGAGCCTCGCACCGTGAAGCGTGTGAAATTCCTTCGACACCTCGCGGATCATGGCTGCACTCTCGTTCGCGAAGGACGGAAGCACTCGTGGTATGGAAACAGCGATAGCGGTCGACGATCTTCCGTCCCTCGACACACGGAAATCAAAGAGTTTACTGCGCGCAATATTTGTCGCGATCTCGACATCCCTCCGCCGTAAGGTGGAGCTTAGTTTTCGATTCCGAACCTTTACCGGAGCATTTCCATGACCTCCAAACAAAACCGCCGAACGTTCCTGAAAGCCTCGGCCGTCGCCGGGGCGGCACTCGGCCTCCCCGCGTCCAGCTATGCCAAGGTCCGCGGGGCCAACGGCATGCAGAACGTCGCGTTCATCGGCGTCGGCGGGCGCTGCGGGATGCACATGGACGTCGTCCTCGCCATGCAGAAGGAAGGCAAGGGCATCGTTCCCTTCGCCGTCTGCGACGTGTGGGACGGCAATGCAGAGAAGGGCAAAGGCAAAGGCCAGGGGCTCTACCCCGCGGCCAAGCGGTGCAACATCCCGATCGACGACAAGGCGCGCGTGACGAAGGACTACCGCGACATCCTCAAGAACAAAGATGTGGACGTGGTCTGCATCGCCACGCCGGACCACTGGCACGCGCGGATGACGATCGACGCCTTCAACGAGAAGAAAGACGTCTACTGCGAAAAGCCGATGACCCGCACCATCGCCGAAGCGCAAGCGGTCGTCGATGCCTGGAAGGCGAGCGGCCGCGTGATGTCCGTCGGCGTGCAATCCATGGCCGACCCCGTTTGGGGCAAGGCCCGCGACCTCATCCGCAAGGGCGGCATCGGCCACGTCATGCACGCCCAAACCCGGTACTTCCGCAACTCGGACATCGGCATGTGGCGGAACTACTACCTCACGCCGGACATGAACCCCAAGACCATCAACTGGGACATGTTCCTCGGCCACCAGTTCGACGTGAACGGCGTCAAGCTCGGGCCGGAGCCGAAAGAGATGCCCTTCGACCGGGCCGTGTTCGCCCAGTGGCGGTGCTACTGGCCCTTCGGCAGCGGCATGTTCACGGACCTGTTCGTCCACCAGATGACCCACCTCATCGAGTCGATGGGTGTTCGCTATCCTCGCCGCGTGGTCGGGGCCGGCGGGCTCTACGTGGAGTACGACGGCCGCGACGTGCCGGACGTGGCCACGGTCGTGGCGGATTACGACGAGGGCTGCCAGTTGCTCATCACGAGCACGATGTGCAACAACTACCCGATCGACGAGTGCATCCGCGGGAAGACCGCGACGATCAACTTCCTGCCGCTTTCGGGCGACCGCATGAAGGGCTTCGAGGTCATCGCCCAAAACGCGACCCGCCCCGGCGGCCCAGGCGACTTCGACCGCGGCAAGGTGGATGTCGTCGAGAGCGGCTTTCAGGGTCCGGACGTCTTCAAGGACGACAACCCCAACGGCCAACTCACCTACCGCCTGTGGGAGAACTTCTTGGAGCGCGTGAAGGCCCGTAAGCAAGACACGATGAGCACGCCCGAACTCGGCGCCGCGGCGTTCACCACGGTGAACATGGCCGTGCAGAGCTACCGCCAGGGCAAAGTGCTCTTCTGGGATAAAGAGCAGCGCAAGACGACCGACGCGGACGCCAGTTGGGCGACGAACTGGGAGAAGCGCTCCAAGGAACGCGGCAAGCCGAACCAGATCCTCGGCTGGGAAGCCGGCGAAACGGGCAGCACGCTGAAGAGCCCGCCGGACGCCAAACTCGCGGGGCCGTGGGTGGATGGGAAAGACCCTGCGGGCGCATAATCGTATTGTCCGAGCCCGAGTGCTAAGAAAAGGTCTTTCGACGCCCCCTCGCTTGGCGCTCGGGCTCGGACAGAAGTTCGATCCGAGCCCGAGTGCCAAGCGAAGGTCTTTCGACGCCCCCTTGCTTGGCGCTCGGGCTCGGACAGAAGTTCGATCCGAGCCCGAGTGCCAAGCGAAGGTCTTTCGGATACCTCTCCTGCAAAGGAGCTGCCCGTGCCCGCCCAACCCCTGGCATACTTCATCACCTTTCACACTTTCGGCACTTGGTTGCACGGCCAAGCTCCGGGGTCCGTCGATCGCGAACACAATGCCGTCGGTACGCCGTGGCTCGACGCCGATGCGGATCGACTGGCTGAGGCTCGCGAACTCATGACCCAGGAAATCTACCTTTTGGATGAACCCAAACGCGAGATCGTGCGAGATGCCATCATCGCGGAATGCTCCTTCCGCGGCTGGCAGTTACACGCACTTCACGTCCGCTCCAACCACGTCCACCTCGTCGTCACCGCCGAACGCGATCCGGAGTCCGTGATGCGTTCCTGTAAATCCCATTCCAGCAAATGCTTAAATAAAGCAGGCTTCGACACTCCGGATCGAAAGCGCTGGACCGTTCACGGGAGCACGAAATACCTTTGGAATGAAGCAGCGGTTGCAGAAAAGGTCGAGTACGTACTCAACGGCCAGGGAACGCCAATGGCACGCTATCCAGAGGCCGATTGATCCGAGCCCGAGCGCCAAGCGAGGGTCTTTTCGACGCTTCCTCGCTTGGCGCTCAGGCTCGGACTGAGAGTCGTTTTCCAAACCCCTTCGCTTGGCGCTCGGGCTCGGATCGGTGTAATCTTTCAGTCGCGTGCGTGTTCTTCCCCTTGTGCCCCGCATCCAACACTTTTCGCGAGACCCGTCCATGCTCCGCAAACTCCTCCTCCTCGCCGCGGTCGGTCTGTTCTGCGGTTCGACGGCGCTCCTCGCCGCGGACGACGTGAAGAAGCCCGCGGAACCCGCCAAGCCGGACGAGAAGCCCGACGCCAAGGGCAAGCTCGGCAAGTTCGCCGGGAAGATCGACAAAGCCAAGATCTTCGCCAAGCTCGACGCGGATTCCGACGGCAAGCTGACCAAGGACGAGTTCAAGAAATTCACCGAAACGATTGGCGAAAAGCTCAAGGACAAGGGTAAAGGCGGCAAATTGCCCGAGGGAGCACTCGGCGACAAGCTGTTCGAAAAAATGGACGCGAACAAGGACGGATCGGTCTCGAAGGAAGAGTTCGAAAAGGCCGATCTCCTCGGCGGTCTCGCGGGCAAGAAGGGCGAAGCCAAGCCCGAAGAAAAGAAGCCGGACGAGAAGAAGCCCGAAGAGAAGAAGCCCGGCTGAACGGAGTGAGATTGAAACCCCTCGAAAGCCGACCCGTGTCGCGGGTCGGCTTTCTTCGTTGAATATCCGGACCATGACGCCATTTGCCGAAGAGTCCGCTCGCTGTCGGGTCGCTCAACGAGATTGGGCGAAACGATCGATCCGCGAACGGCTCGTCTTCATCCGCGAGTTTCGCCATCGCCTCGTGGACGACGCGGACCGGTTGACCGCGGCGATCTTCGCGGACGTGAATCGACCGCAGGACGAGGTGATCGGGACCGATTTCCTCCCGACGGCCGCGGCAGCGAAGTTCCTGGAATCCCATGCCGAACGAATCTTGAAGCCCCGCCGCGTTCGCGGTCGGCCGCTCTGGTTGCTCGGAACCCGCGACGTGGTCCACCGTCGGCCGCACGGCATCGTCGGGCTCATCGGCACCTGGAACTACCCGCTGTTTTTGAATGCCGTGCCGATCCTGCAAGCCCTCGCCGCGGGCAACGGCGTGCTCTGGAAGCCGAGCGAACTCACGCCCCGCTTCGCCGAGGCGTTCCACGAGATGCTGATTCAATCGGGGTTCCCGACCGACCTCGTCACCTGCTTGCCAGCAACCCGCGAAGCGGGACCGCAACTCGCGGAAGCGGATGTGGACTTCCTCCACTTCACCGGCTCGGACGCCGTGGGCCGCAAGCTCGCCGCGAGGCTCGGCGAACGGCTCGTGCCCTCCACGCTCGAACTCTCGGGGTGCGATGCCCTCATCGTCCTCCCCGGAGCGGACGTTCGACTCGCGGCCCGCAGCGCGATGTACGGCGCGACTTTGAACGGCGGCCAAACCTGCATGGCGACGCGGCGGGTGTTCGTTCACCGGTCCGTGATGTCCGGATTTCTCGAAGTCTTGAAACCGCTCATCGAATCTGCGAATGCGGCTCCGCTCGTGACCGAGGGCCAAGTTCAACAAGCCGAACGCTTGCTCGCCGAGGCGAGGGCACAGGGTTGTCAAATCCTTCGCGGAAGGGAAACCGGCGGACCTTCCGAAGTCTCCCCGACCGCAATTCTGGAGGCACCTCCCGATCTGGCTCTGTTCCGCGAGGCGAGCTTTGCCCCACTATTCGGCGTGGTCGGCTTTGACGCGACCGATGAACTTGTTCGACTGCACAACGATTGCCCACTAGCGTTGGCCGGGGCAATCTTCACCGCGGATGAGGAAGAGGGACGCCGACTCGCTGGCCGACTGCGGCTCGGGGCCGTGGTCATCAACGACGTGATCGTCCCCACGGCCCACCCCGCCACGCCGTTCGGTGGCCACGGCTCCAGTGGGTGGGGCGTTACGCAAGGTGCAGAAGGTTTGCTGGCGATGACGGTGCCGCAGGTCGTCACGGTTCGGAAGGGCACGTTCCGCCCGCACGTCGATGCATTCCTTGCGAATGACCCCGCCGGCACAGACGTGACCCGGGGCACGCTTGCGATGACGCACGGGCGTACGTTGGGTATTCGCTGGAAAGGGTTCAAACAGTTGGTCCGCGGGCTGCGGCGAAAGGCGTGACCGTGGGCACGTTTCCAACGTGCCCCACGTTAAGCCAGCGCTTCTTTCCACTTCTTCACCCGGACCGCGTCGAGGCCCGCGTCGCGCTTGCCGCCGACGCAGACGGCCCCGCGGACGGCGAACCAATCCGGGGCGAGCGGTTTCAAGTCCTTCAACTGTTCGATCTTGAGCGAGCCCCCGAGCGCGACTTTGACCGAACCGCGCTTCAGGCTCGTCACCAGTTCCGCGACCTCGGGAACCTTCATGTGGTCGAGCAGCGTCCGGGTGTCTTTTTGAAATGTGTCCAACAAAAATGCTTTGAAGCGGAACCGCTTGGCGAACTTGGCGACCTCGGCGGGCGGGACCGATTCCGCCTTCTCCCAGTCCGCGTAGGCCACGGCCACGACTTCGATTCCGGCGGGCACGTTGCGGCGGGTGACGAGTAGGTCTTCGCCCCACGCCGGCTGGTGCTTGTACCCGGCGAGGCCCCACTTGATGTACTGCAGGGGCAATTCGAGGTGCCAGTGCGCCGCGGTGAGAATCTCCGGGAACCATTCGCCCAGGGCCGCGCTCACGGGCACCTTCCCGTTCACGGCTTTCAAGACCTCGGCCAGCGCCTCGTGGTGGGCCATGCCGAGCGGGCCGCGGGTCGGGTCTTTCACGTCGATCAGGTCCGCCCCGCCCTCGAGTGCCGCGACCGCTTCCTCGGCCGAACGCACGCTGATCAACAGGCCCGAGGGAATCCGTTCGCTGCTCATGGCTGTCCTCATCCCGTGGGACAGGCTTCCAGCCTGTCGTTGAGTTCTAGAGAGCTAGTGTAACGAGAAGCCCTTCACGGGGAAGAAGAAGGTGTTCCCGAGGCAGGGGTAGAAGGGCACGGGGCGGACGGCTTGGAACTCCAGTCCGAAGAGCCCTTGCTCGCGGAACCACGCCGGTTCGTTGAGGTGGCGGGGGCAATCCGCAGAAAACTCTTCGATTGTCGGATAAGCCAAACAGCCGACGAATTCGCCGACGCCGACGATCCCGCCGAGCTGCTCCGCGGCAATTCGGAGCTCCGGGGTCGTTAGCCACGCCCACGCTTCCGGTCGGGGGTCGGGGATTTTGGATGCGTGGATCAAGAGCCGTCCGCGGCGCTTGGACTTCCAGGTCCGGACCTCCACGGTCTTTGCGCCGAGGGCGAGCAGCGCCGCCCACGGTTGCTTGACAGACAGGGCATGCCAGCTCTCGTTCACGAAGAGCTCCGTTCGCGCCGGGCGAGAATCGTCGGACCCGGCCGCAAACCGGGCTCAAATTTCCGCCGCACGCCGATTTTGAGGGGCGGAGCGAAGTCCGCGGTTTTGCCAAACGTGAGTTATGAGCTACAGAGTAATTGGGTATCGAGCAACAATCCATTCCGAGGGCCGCCCACGCCCCGGAAGAATTCCACCGTCAACCGGACGTTCCCGATGCCGGTCCGATTGGTCAGCCACGAAGAACTCCCTTACCCCCTCGAAGGGTATCGCTTGATCGACCGCCTGGGTCGGGGCGGGTTCGGCGAAGTTTGGAAGGCCGAGGCTCCGGGCGGTTTCCTCAAAGCCATCAAGTTCGTCTTCGGGGATCTCGATTCGGCCGACGACGACGGTCGCCCGGCCGAGCAGGAACTCAAAGCGCTCGATCGAGTCAAGTCGATCCGCCACCCGTACATCCTCTCGCTCGAACGCTGCGACGTGATCGAAGGCCAGCTCATCATCGTGATGGAGCTCGCCGACCGCAACCTGTGGGATCGCTTCCGCGAGTGCCGCGGGCAGGGCTTGGTCGGTATCCCGCGGGAAGAACTCCTGCGGTACATGGAAGAAGCGGCCGAAGCTCTCGATTTGATGAACAACCACTATCACATCCAGCACCTGGACGTGAAGCCGCAGAACTTGTTCCTGGTCTTCAACCACATCAAAGTGGCGGACTTCGGCCTCGCGAAACTCTTCGAGGGCGAACGGGGGACGGTCACGGGCGGGGTCACGCCCGTTTACGCAGCCCCGGAGACGTTCGAAGGCCACGTCTACCGCTACACGGACCAGTACAGCTTCGGCATCGTGTTCCAGGAACTCCTGACGGGCGTTCGGCCCTTCAACGGCGTGAATACCAAGCAACTGCTGATGCAGCACCTGAACGGGCAGCCCGACCTGTCCGCGCTGCCGGTGAGCGACCGCCCAATCATCGGCCGGTCGCTGGCAAAGAAGCCGGACGAGCGCTGGCCGAGCTGCATGGAACTCGTGCGCGCCCTCAAGGCCTCGGGCACGGTGACCACGCCCGCCCCGCGGTCCCTCTCGGACACGCCTGGCGGCGGCCGCCCGGATACGCCCCGCCCGTTCGGAACCCTCTCGCCACCGGCGAGCACGCCGACTCTCGTTCAATACGGGGGAGCAAAAACTCGCCCGGGCGGCGGGGCGTACACCCCGCCCCCGCCGTTCGGTTCGGGCGGCGGGTTCAATATCCAGCGGGCGAGCAACCTCGGCATCGGCGGGCTGATCACGCCCAAACTCGTGACGCCGCAAACGTCCGGAGGCTCGAGCGCGAACCAGACGCTGCACCGCCAAGTCATCCTCCAGACCGGCCGCATGTCCAACCTCGGCATCGCGTCGCCCGAGCGGACCGGGGACGGCGTGCTCGTGCCCGCCTTGGTCGTCGCCCTCGGCCAAAGCGGACTGGCCGTGGTGCAGAAGTTCCGCCAAATGGTCCGCGATCGCTTCGGATCGCTCGACGCGGTGCCGACGCTGCGGTTCCTGTACGTCGATACCGACCCCGAAGCGATTGTCGCCGCCGCGCAGGCCGCCAACCCGCTCGCCGCCCGCGAGGTGGTGCTGACGCGGTTGAACCGACCGGCGCACTACCTCCAGCAAACCGTGGCCCCGGCGGTGGAAACCTGGATGCCCGCGGGACTGCTCTACCGCCTGCCGAAGAACCCCGGACCCGCCGACGGCGTGCGGGCCTTCGGCCGGCTCGCCTTCGCCGACAACTACCGCGCCGTTGTCCAGCGCGTCCGCCAGGAGATCGAAGCGTTCCTGACGGACGATGCGCTCGACGCCGCCGGCAAGCAGACCGGCCTCGGCGTCCGCACCAACCGCGCCCGCACGTACATCGTCGCCGGCACCGCGGGCGGCACCGGATCGGGAATGCTCGTGGACTTCGCCTTCGCGCTCAAGCACGAACTCCGCTCGGTCGGCTACCGCAAGCCCGAAACCGTGGCCCTGCTCCTGATTCCCCCCGCGGACAAGGGTTCGCAGAAGCCGGCCGCCCTGGCGAACACCTACGCCACCCTCGCCGAAATCGCCCACTTCGCCGCCGGCAATCGCTACAGCAACCGCTTCGATTCCGCCGAACCGCCCATCGTGGACGGCGACGGCCCCTTTACCCGCTGTACACTGCTCCAATTGCCGAAGTCTTCCAAGCCCGCGGACCGCGAGCCGGTCCTCGGCCTCGCCGCCCGCGGACTCTTCACCGAACTGTTCACGCCGTCCGGCCGGGTGACGGACTACGTCCGCTCGGTGGCTCCCGTAACCGGCGACGCCGCGGCCCCGGTCGCGCAGGTCTTCGGGCTCGCGCGGCTTACCTGGCCGCGGGCGGAGGTGCTTTCCGCCGCCACCCGGCGCATGAGCCAGCGGCTCCTGCAGCGCTGGGCCGGCCGCGAGACCGCCCACCTGAAAGAGCCGATCCACCGCTGGCTCGCCGAGCAGTGGGCGAAGCAGCGGCTCGAAATTCCCACCCTGCTGGACCGCTTCGAGCAAGTCGCCAAGGATACGCTCCGCGAGACCCCGGAGGTCGTGTTCGACGCAGTCGTCGAGACCCTCAAAACCGGTTCGGCCTCGGCCGGGCGAATCGACCAGACGGTGGCCTGTTCGGTCTTGGATCAACTCCTCAAGCTCGTCGGCAAGCCCGACGCCGAAAACGAGGCTGCGGGCTCGCTCGAAGTGGCGATCAAAGAGGCTTACAAGAAGGTCGCCGCGGAGGCGGAAAGCAGCCTCGCCGGGATGGCGGTGCAGTTCATCGAGCGCCCCCAGTACCGCCTCGCCGGGGCCGAGGAAGCTCTGAGTCAACTGACGGAACTCCTGAAGCTCTCCGTGGAACAGTTGGAGCAACTCCGCAAGGGCTACCGGCAGGACGTGCGGGAGAGTTACGCTCGCCTCTTTCAACTGATCGGCGGCCTCGGGAGTTCGTCCGGCCTGCCCGGGTTCGGCGGCCGCCGCTCGACCCTCGCGACCGAACTGCTCGACCTGCTGCGCGTCTATCCGAACAAGCGCCTCAAGCAAGTGATCGTCGATGCCGCGCTTTCGCTCTACCGAGGCCTGTTGAATAACGTCCCCGAATACGTCCGCGAGGTCGGCTTCTGCCGGAACCGGCTCGGCGAACTCGGGCAGTCCCTCGCCGCGCCCCCCGGCGGCCTCGGCGACGACGGTCGAACTACCACGATCCTCCCCCCGGGCTGTTCAACCCTCGAGGAATCCGCCGATCAGTTCATCGGCGGGCTGGCCCCGGACGACCTGCTCCGGTTCGACGAAGAATTGCAGAGCGAAATCGTGCGGAAGTTCCGGGCCGTGCTCAACGTGTGCCTCAAGCCGAACCGATCGGCCGAATTCCTCGCCCTGCTCTCGGGCAACGCCCGATCGTTCCTGGAGGCCCGGCTCGAACGGACGGACCCCGCGACGAAGTTTTTGCAAAACTACGCCGGGTCCGCAGCGCACAAAATCCTCGCCGCGAGTTTCGACACCGCCGCTCCGGACGCGCTGCTGCTGGCGGGGCAATCGCCGATGGAAGCCGCCGTTTTGGCCTCGCCACCGGGGGACGCGGGCGACCTCGTCCGCCGACTCGCAGCCGAAGCCTGCCCCGGGATCGAGTTCATCCCCGCGCTGAACGAAGACGACCTGGTCATTTACCGCGAATGCCCGCGAGTTCCGCTGGCGAGCCTGCCCCAGATGGGCGCCGCGGCCCGCGACATCTACCTGGGGCAGATCGCCGCCGATCTGCCGCCTCACGCTCGGATCGACGTTGCCTGGGGTTCGCCCGGAACGTGACCTCGAACCGTCCGCGAATCGATTGTCAACCTTGCTCCGCACCCGCTTTTACCGCCCACCGCACGAGATCGATCATGGCCCTCCGCATCGACGCCCAAGCCGAGCCGATCACCGGCTACAAGCTGATCGAGCGCCTCGGCAGTGGCGGCTTCGGCGAAGTTTGGAAAGCCGAGGCCCCGGGCGGCATCTTCAAGGCCGTGAAGATCGTCCACGGAAACCTCGACTGCCGCGAAAACGACGGCCACCGCTTCGCCGAGCAGGAACTCAAGGCCCTCAAGCGGGTCAAGCAAGTCCGCCACCCTTACCTGCTCGCAATGGACCGCTACGACATCGTCGACGGCCGGCTGATGATCGTGATGGAACTCGCGGACTGCAACCTGTGGGACCGCTTCCGCCAGTGCCGCAAGCTCGGGCACCAGGGGATTCCGCGCGCCGAACTCATGCAGTACATGGCCGAGTCGGCCGAAGTGCTCGATTTGATGAACGACCAGTTTCAACTCCAGCATCTGGACATTAAACCGCAGAACTTGTTCCTGCTGTACAACCACGTCAAAGTGGCGGACTTCGGCCAGGTCAAAGACCTCGAAGGAATGATCGCGTCCGTGACGGGGGGCATCACGCCGGTGTACGCCGCTCCGGAGACGTTCGACGGGTTCGTGTCGCGGTTCTGCGACCAGTACAGCTTGGCGTGCGTTTATCAAGAATTGCTCACCGGCCAGCGGCCGTTCGACGGCAACAGCATGCAGCAGTTGCTCATGCAGCACTTGCAGATGCCGCCGAACCTGAGCCCCTCGCCGCCGAGCGACCGCCCCGCCTTGGCGCGGGCCTTGGCGAAGCGGCCCGAGGATCGCTTCCCCAGCATCACCGCGATGGTGAATGCCCTGAAAGCCGGCGACGCGGGGCCGGGGCGGACGCCCGTGACGGTGCATTCGCCGTCGTCGTTGGCCGTGTCCGCTCTGACCGGAATGCTCGCGAAATCGGATGCGGCGGAGTCCGATCAGATCAAGGTGTTCCTCACCAGCGATGTCCTTGCGGCGAGCAAGCCCGGGTCGGGCTCGGCGTCGCCGACGGCCGGCCCCGCGGAGTATGCGTCCGGGGAATCGACCCAGTTCCCCAGCGCGGCGCCCCGCGTGGCGGCGACGATCGAGCCCGATCGACCGGCCCCGCCGGAAGTCACCGGGCCCGGTTCCTTGCAGCCCGCCCTGATCCTGGGCCTCGGCTACACGGGCCTGCGGGTCGTTCAGCGGTTCCGCAAGCAGCTTGCCGATCGCTTCGGCCCCGCGCACCGCACGCCGACGATCCGCACGGTTTACATCGATACGGATCCAGACGCGGTGTCGGGGGCTGCTTCCGAACAGCCCTGGGCGGGCCTCGCCGGGCTCACGGCGGACGAGGTCTACGACGCTCGCCTCAACCGCTCGGCCCACTACCTGAACCCCCGCTCGAACGGCCGGACTGTCCTCGAGGGTTGGTTCGACCCGTCACTCTTGTACAAGCTGCCGCGCAATCCCCAAACCGTGGGTCTCCGCGCGTTCGGCCGTCTCGCGTTCTGCGACCACTACCGCAACCTCATGCAGAAGGTCGAAGTCGAGCTCGCCACTGCCCTCAATCCCATGGCGTTGACGGACACGCAAGAATCGACCGGCCTGGACATCCGCACGAATCGCCCGCGGGTCTACGTCGTCGCCGGCCTCGGCGGGGGCACCGGCAGCGGGATGTTCCTCGACGTGGCCTACGCCGTCCGCGCCCGGCTCAAGCGCTGGGGTTACTCCGACCCCGACGTGGTCGGCCTCTTGTTCCTGCCGCCCGACGGTCTGCCCGGCGAAGTCAGCCAGCAAGCCCAGGCCAACACTTACGCCGCGATCACCGAACTCCACCACTACTCGCGGCCCGAGTCGATGTTCTCGGCGAACTACGACGACCCCAGCGGCGGCGTCCGGGATACCGGAGCTCCGTTCCGGCAAGTGTACTTGCTGCCCGGACTGGCCCACCCGCCGGTCGTGCAGGGCGGGTCGAACGGCGGCACGAGCCTCCGCGGCGCGAGCGGCACCATTGCCGCCAGCCAACTCACTCGCGGCGCGAGCGGCACCATCCGTTCGGGTACGAGCCGAATTCCCCCGCCGCAATCCGGCGTTCGCGCCACGCCGACTTCGCGACCGACTCCGGACCGCCGCGGCGGCGGCCTCGACGGTCCGGGCCGCGATCCGACCGCCCTCGCCGCCGAGTTCCTGCGGCTCGACCTCCTCACCGCGGTGGGCCGCACCGCGGACGCGGCGCGCCCCCCGGCCGTCCCGGGGCACTTCCGCACCATTGGGCTCTCGCAGTACACGTGGCCCCGCGCCGCCGTCGTCGCTCGGTGCGCCCGCGTCGTCGCCTCCGTGCTGTTCAACAACTGGATTGTCCCGGACCCGAACGCCGTCCGAACCACGATTCCGGCGTGGTCGGCCGAACTCTGGACCCGCTTGGGGCTCGACCTCGATTCACTCCAAACGCGATTGGCCGAAGCCGGGGCGCAAGCACTCGGCGGACCCGTCGAAGCCGCGCTTGCGGCGCTCACCGATCCGCTATCGCCCAAGAAGGGCTGGTTGACCCGGTTGCCCGAGCCCGCGGCAACTTGGAAAGCGGTCGAAGGCTTGCAGAAAATGCTCGGCCGGCCCCAGGAGCCTTCGACCAAGTCGATACCTCCGCTGGAAGAGTCGCTCGCGCTGACGGCCGACGGCGAAGCCTCGGCCGCGTACACCGAACTGTTGGGGCTCCTGCCGGGACTTGTCGAGACGCCCCTCTTCCGCCTCGCGGGAACCGAAGAAGCCGTTCGGCAGTTGCTGATCGTGCTCGACCGCAACCGCCAGAAAGCGGAGCAGCACGCGACCGCCGCCGAGGCCGCAGCCGTCGCCGCGTTCGAGACCCTCGTGGGGTATGCGAATCAAAACGCCGGCCGCAAGCTCTCCGCATCCGAGTACACCGACGCCCTCCGCGGCTATCCGGCCCAGCAGTACCGCTGGCTCCTGAGCCGGTCCGCGGTCCGCTGCTACAAGCAGATCCGCGAGGGGCTCATCGGCCTGCTCAACGAAGTGTCCAACTGCCGCCAGCGGCTCGCCGCCTGCCAGCCGGTCCTGCTCGCCGAGGCCGACATCCCCGCCGACCCGCACGCGCCCGGCGAGATGCTCCCCCCCGGTTGCCCCAGTACCGAAGAGGCGGCTCAGACGTTCCTCCGCTCGCTCGGCGACGAGGACTTGCAGAACCTGGACGAACGGGCGCAGTCCGGCCTCGAACGGGTCTTCGGCGGGCTTTACCAGGCGTGCTTGAACTCCGCCGACGGCCACGAAGGCGTCCTCCGCGTCCTC
>Ga0105048_10006698_pt1 | contig 18567 bp, 17 predicted proteins | sample MAT05_FD_78382 | JGI IMG/M metagenome (GOLD analysis project Ga0105048, IMG submission 78382) | Freshwater microbial communities from Lake Fryxell liftoff mats and glacier meltwater in Antarctica - MAT-05 | ecosystem: Environmental > Aquatic > Freshwater > Ice > Liftoff microbial mat | place... | reverse complement strand
TCCTACTCATTCTCATTCTTGTTTTAAAACGCTACTCAGAATAGAAAGAGAATGAGAAACGGAAAGAGAATGAATAAGGAAAGCATTACCTAATTGATTCATTGAATAAGGGCGGATCGGTCAAACATTCATTCTTGTTTTCCTACTCATTCTCATTCTTGTTTTAAAACTCTACTCAGAATAGAAAGAGAATGAGAAACAGAAAGAGAATGAATAAGGAAAGCATTACCTAATTGATTCATTGAATAAGGGCGGATCGGTCAAACATTCATTCTCATTTTCCTACTCATTCTCATTCTTGTTTTAAAACTCTACTCAGAATAGAAAGAGAATGAGAAACAGAATGAGAATGAATAAGGGAAGCATTCATTTCTCATCCAATTGCATTCAAAGCATTCCACGCCAAAATCCCTCCCGTCAGGTTTTTAGTATTCGTAAACCCCATTTGCTCCAGCATGGCACAGGCCTGCATACTTCGCGCACCACTTCTGCAATGAACAATCACCTCCTTATCTTTCCAGTCTTCAATCTCGTCGATTTGCATACTCATTACTTTTCCAAGTGGAATTAGAACAGCACCCATATTAGTTTCTGCATACTCATGCGGTTCACGTACATCAAGGATATGTAATTCCTCGCCGGCATCTTTTCGTTGCTTCAGTTCTTCGACAGATACTAATTGCATTATAATTTATTTATCTTTTTTGAAATGCTGTTCCCTTTCGAATCGGTGAAAACAAGAATGTAATTGCCTGTCTGCAGACCCGATATATCGATGGTATTATTCACTTCCACCTTTTGAATCCCATGTAATCGTCCATCCATGGAATAGATCATACAACGTTTATACCTTTCCTTCGAATCAAGATGAAGTGTACTAACTGACGGATTCGGGAACAAGTCAAGGGCCACACCTTCTGTTTTAATAATATCTGTAACCCTTGTTGGTGTGAAAACCTGCCCTACAATAGGCCGCATCATCAGGCTGCCATTGATCGCTGACGTATACCATGTACCATCGACACTATAGGATAAATGCTGAAAGCTTGTATTATTATTCACATCAAGTCCGTAATAAATACTGTCGCTTCCAAAATTTGCAGGTTGCATGATCCCAATATAATACGAGCCGGCAGGAAGCAGGATCGGGTTGCTGAACGCATAGCTTGAAAAGCCATTGTAAGAAGATTCATATTGCACCTGCAACAGATCTTCCTGTAAAAGAACGCTATCCATCGTTGTTGCTCCACCAAGTGTTTTATACAACACCATCGAAAAATACTTACCCGCAGCGGTTGGTGCCTGAGAACCAAAATGGACCATCAATCCGCGAATCGTATCAGGTTCGTTCAGTGTAAACTGCAGGGCTGTTTTTGCAGGGAAGTTAATCGCAGGTACAAGAAAATACGACTTCTCTGCGCTGCCATCATCATAGGCAAAATAATTATCAAAGATGGCATCATTCACAATCGTATCATTTCGTCTCCGGTCTGTCGCATTGACCGCAGGATAGAAATATTGATTATGTATAACCACTTTACTTTTATTTCCCGGAGCGGTGTATGATATGATATAGGATAAAAGTGATTGCTGTGTAAATGATTTGGAAGCGATTGTAACCGGTGCCAGTGTCTGTGTATTGACCGGTGTGCCGGAAACTGATTCGGTGGCATTCAGATTGATAGTTACATCATTTGGGAACGGATATAAATTCCGAATCTCCACGTCCTGTGTGGCTGACAGTTCATTAGGCTGATTGGCAATGAAATGGCGGTAAGGCATCGACGAATATGTTTTCAGAATAGAAGAAGGTTGTGCAGAGAAAGCCACATCATTCATAACCGTATCAGTTTCCAGACGATTTGCATCTAATTTGATATAATCCAGATTCCAGACATCATCATTCAAATTCAGCGAAGCAACATTGACAAAGCGAAACTGGAAATTTGTATGCAGAAATTGCACATCATCCACAGGCAATACCACGATCCTAAATCCTTGCAACGCAGTTCCCCTCGTTTCCCAGGCCCGTATCCAATCGCCAACATCATTCTTAAAATAAAGAAACAAGCTGTCTTTATTTTCCGGCGCAAAACCCAATCCTTGTGGTTGATAAAAAAAACTGAGAAAGATACCGCTTGCAGGGTTATAGGAAGAAAGATCGATAGGCACTGTCGTAAGACTATCCGCTAAACCTGAATTAAAAGGTTGAGGATAATAAGGTCGGCCAAACTCATTCAATCCATCCAGTGTGGCAACACCACGGGTAACGGGCGTAGCCGTCATGGTATTATTAATATAAGCTTTATTATCCTCCCACAATGTAGCATCAGGATACGGCCCTTCGTAGGAGAAATCATCAATAAACGGAAGAGTTGCTCTTGTCTTTTTTGATTTGAATGCGTTGATTCCAGGTTTTGAATACGCAGGGTTCTGACTCAGGGGTACGACAATTTCCTGTGCATAAGCCTTTGCAACGAAAAGGAGCATCAGGAAAAAAGAACTTGCTATGTGTGGTAGTTGTTTCAATTAATTATAATCGTCAGCGGGACTGTTTGAGTTATCATTTTTCGGAGGGGCCGGCTTTGCGGGAACTTTAGGTTTCGCAGGAGCTGTAGTTTTAGGTTTGCCCACGCCTTTAACGTCAGAACCGGTTTTTTTCGTATTAGAGCCTTTTGATTTTTTTTTGTCCTCCTCTTCATCTTTAAGACCATGCACGTTCAATCCTTTAAGAGGTTTTCTCCTTTTAGTTGAATCCGGTGTATCTTTTCTAGGTTGTGGCGCAGGAGAATTGACAAAATCATCAGACGTAGTACCTAAAGAATCTTCATCTCCTATCAGTTTTTTAGATCCGGGTTGGTTTTTATCAAGAAGCTCTTGTGAAGGGCTTTGCATGATACGAATATCGACAATATCGCCCTCAGGAATAGAATTCTTGTAATCAAGCTCATTGAGTGCTTCCGGTTGTTGCATATAAATAATAGCCGATGCGCTGTCCGTGATCTTACCTTCCCAAATGGCATTGGTCGTCAGCATCAGCGAATCAAGTAATGTCTTGGCTACTATCCAGTTCATCCCTATCAGATTAGGTACTTCCTGTTCGCCCGAAAGTCCTTCACCCACCACAAGATCTATTCTGGTTCCGAATGGCACCATCGTTCCGGGTGCAATCTGTATTCCATCGAGCAGTTGTTCGAGAACCGCGCCTGCCGCCACATCGGGACGATAATTGGTATCTCCTATTTCAAGATTATAGCTATGCATAGTGAGCATTGCATTTCTGAAACTCATATTAACGAGGTTCGGCATTTCTATGGATGGTGGTGTTTTCCGGTTAACGGTGATAAAAATGGTTCTGCCGATCTTTACAGAGGTTCCTGCTTCAGGCTCCTGAAACAACACTTCAAGGGGCGTCTTACCTTGTTTATACGTAGAATCGATCTCAATCCTAAAGCCCATGTGTTCTAATTCCTTTACGGCCACACTCATGTTTTTTCCCATTAATTTTGGAACTGCTATCTGTTTACCATGATTTGTAAGCCAGTTGAGTGAGGTAAAAAACAGCAATAGCAGTCCTACTGTTACAAGAGCAATGAGAACAAGATTAAATAAGAAGGATTTTTTCAGCACGTAAAATTTTTCTGACGGGTAAAAATAAGGTATTTGTTTTCGTAATTAAATCTATTTGTAGAATTTTTAACCCTGTGATATTTGAATGGATTCTTCGATCAGGCTGCCGTAGAACTCACGTAAACTGAGGCCCGTTGCACGGACCTGCTGAGGCACAATACTATTCTCACTTTGACCGGGAATGGTATTGATCTCCAAAAAATAAAGATAGTTCGTACCTTCTTCCAGAATAAAATCAACACGGCAAATACCTTTACAATTCAGGGTATCGTAAATCTTTCTCGCGGTTTCGGCTATGAGCCCGGCAATATCCTGATCAAGTTGAGCCGGTGTCACTTCGTTGCTAACCCCTGGAGTATATTTTGCTTCGTAATCGAAAAACTCTTTGGTGCTGATGATCTCTGTGACAGGTAAGGCTATGAGTTTGCCGCCAGCTCTGTAGACACCAATACTGAATTCACGACCCTTCACAAACTCTTCGACCATAGCCTGTGTCTCGATGGCAAAAACGGCCTCAAGTGCCGGGCCTAATTCTTCCGGCGTTTTTACTTTAGTGGTTGCAAGACTGGAGCCTCCTTCCGCGGGTTTTACGAAAACTGGTAGTGTGACCAGTTCAAGGATCTCACCCTGAGACATTCTTCTTTCCTTAATGACCTGTATAGATTTTGAGACATGTACAATGCCACTTTGCGAGATCACCCGATTGCAATAGATCTTATTAAAAGTGAGTCCGGATACGATGGCACTACAAGATGTAAAAGGTATATCGAGCATTTCAAGATAACCCTGGAATTTACCATCTTCACCGGGTGTGCCATGGACAGCTACAAAAACCGTGTCGAAGGTGATATGTTGTTGGTCGATGATTAATGAAAAATCTTTCCTTTCCACTTCAATCTCTTCCCCGCTTGGAGTTGTATGTTTCCAATTATTCTTATCAAGGATGATCTTATACACGTTATATTTTTCCTTGTCAATATTATTCTCAATGGTGATGGCCGTTTTAATAGAGATACCATATTCCCCTGAATAACCTCCTGCTACGAGTGCGATATTTTTTTTCATTTGTAAAATAGAATGGCGGCAAATCTAAGAAAAACATGAAGGATATGCAAAGGCCTGCGTTGGAAACTCAGAAATACATGGATGAGAAACAGGAGATTGAGGAATAAACCGATCAGAATGCTGAGTTTCAAACTCAGGATTAAGATGGATTTAAACTCAGGACAATATGGATTTTCCTTACCAGTTTAAAGAATACGTATCACATCGTTCAATTTTTATACTTTCTTAAGTTGTTTCATATTCGCACTTAGATAAGTTATAACAAACCATCATCTTTTGCTCTGCATGTTAGTGTAAATACCCCTCCTTTTGTATAACAGTCATCAATATCACAATCTCTATAGTGTATTGCACCATAACCAACTTTTACCTCTGCTTTTGAAGGGTTTCGTCAATATTCAATTGTTTTGATTCCCTTTTTTAAATAAAATTCCTTCTTTATCAATTGCATATTAATCGCTGTTTTATAGGTGCAAGTTATTTGTTTCTTGTAGGTTATTCTTTGGTAAACAAATCCGAAGTGTACTTTTCGTAGAGCTCAAATAAAAACGTTGTATTTGAGACATCACCTTTGAACCACTAAACGGAGGATTGCCAATTATATAATCAAATTTAATTTCGTTCGTTTGTTCCGGCTTTTTCCCTTTATGAATTTTATAAGTTTCTGTTTTCACATTCACTATCTTATATTCTTCACCTGGTTCTTCCACTAAATAAATATTTGCATGATTAGCAACAACATCAATTTCATTTAAAGGGTTTAATAAACTTTGCCACTCAATTTGCAACGCATTCCCATGAGCAATTTTAGCAACTTTCTTTAATGGCAAACGAACATAATATTGGCCAAACTCATTACTGAATTGCATATTCATTTGGTGGTCTATAAGCCACATGGCTACCTCTGCAATTCGTGTAGGAAATTCTTCGTACTCGATACCATGCATCATATCTACATCGAGCCAAACAATTGATTCGATACTGGAAGCTTGTTGGTTTTTATAAATAGCCCGGAGTATGTCAAGTTCGAGTTGGCGAAGTTCTCGGTATGTAATAACCAGAAAATTACCACAACCGCATGCAGGGTCGAGAAACTTTAATTCGCTGATTCGTTTATGAAAGTCTTGAAGTTTGTTTTTATTTGTTTTAATAGTTTCAAATTCTGCATGGAGCTCATCAAGAAATAGAGGTTTTATAAGCTTTAGAATATTCTTTTCGCTTGTATAATGTGCACCGAAGTTTCTTCGCTCTTGTGGATTCATTACACTTTGAAACATGGAACCGAAGATGGCAGGGGAAATAAGACTCCAATCGAGATAACAACAATTGAGCAATGCTTTACGCATAGAAGTATTGAACCCGGCAGTAGGGAGGTTTTCTTCAAATAGCTTTCCGTTGACGTAAGGGAATGCGCTTAATTGCTCGTCGATATTTTTTAAACGTTTTTCGTTGGGGGTGTTGAGTATTTGGAATAGTTCGTGAAGTCTGGAGGCGAGGTCGCTACCATCTTCATTGGTTCTGTCTTCAATGTAATTTTGAAATTGTTGCTTTTCAAAAATTGTAGTGTCTTCTGCAAACAGACAAAAGAGAAGACGAACAAGATAAACTTCAACTGGGTGACCGTCGTAACCGATTGCTTTTAGGCTGTCATGTAGTTTCCCCATGTATTCAGCAGCCTTTATGTTTACGGGGTCTTGTTCTTTGTACACTCTTTTTTGATAACCTGCTATGAATCCGAAAAATTGAACATTTTGAACAAGTTCGGAAAGTTGAAATTCATGTGTTGATTTTTCTTCGGTATCGAAAAGACGAAAAGTTTGAAAGTCGGAAACCAGAATGTACTTGGGCATTCGTGTGAGGCAAGTCCGTGGATATAATCCTTGGCCTGAATAAACGCTTTATCGAGATTTTTGCCGGTGCTTTTCATTTCAATTAAAATAACCCCTTTCCATAGGAGGTCAATATAGCCGTCGACTTCGTTTAGTTTCTTAACACGATGCTCAAATGAGCCCACTCGTTTTCGTGGTATTCCAAAGACGTTAAAGAAGTCGTCGAGGAATGATTTTGCATCTGCTTCTTCATTATAGGTATGTTCCCATTCTTTTGAGCATTTTATTGCTCTGTCTTTAATTTCATTCCAGTTTAAAACCATGTTCCGAAATTAGAAAAATATATTAAGGTATTTTGATTGTGCTTAATTTTATTTTACGCATTGGCTCAGGTTGCTGAAGAATGAATTTGTTCGCAACTCTTTGCGGAAGTGGTTTGGCATTTCCCCTTGTCGCATGTGAAAGATCAGGACAGGCAATCGCACGTAAGTTTTAATACCTATTTTAATCCATCGAACGTAACCCTTCCCCAGTATAGTTTTTGTATCGGCATTTCCTTTCCCGGCAAATTCAATATCAGTATCGTGCAGGATCATATGAAGTATGTAGTGCAGCAACTTGCGAATGCAACGATAAATGGATATATTCATAACCAGTCTGAGTTTGCCGGCGACTTTCGTCATTCTTCCCAAAAAAAATTTCCCGGATTATCTTCAGTTTGAACATACAGATGGTTTGTATTATGTGCGTCCTAAAATTGCTAAAGAACGGTTGTGGTTTAAACAACGATTTAAACATCTTGAGCTTAGTACCGATGCGAGTTTGAATGCTGGCGTTGTGGTTAAACGATCAGATGTAACGTTGATGCACTATAACCGGAATAATGCATTTTCCATATTGCCGGTTATGGAATGGGGATGAATGCCGGACTACAAGCTACACTTTATAAATTCTTTTTTCTTCGCTTGGATAACAAGACCGTCTATATAAATTTGTTCGATATCCTGATAAGAGGAACTGGCTACACAGATTGAGCAAGCCAACATTTTGGTTTTACAGAGTTCATTTAATCACTCGGATTTCAGCAAGCGTTTTAAAGGTGATCCTTGTCTATCAGTTAAACTACTCACGTCCTTTCTACACGACCTCACCCCCGTCCCCTCTCCTCGAATAGAGGGGTGACTAACCGCTTACTGGCAGCGACTTTTATGAAGGCCTTGTCATTTATTCTAATTATTAAAACCCGCAATAGGAACTACTACTGATAGCCATTAACTAATCTATTTCAGCTTGAAGGTTCTGCTATCAAAATCCACTTCAATTGATATACGGCTGTAGAAAGCCAATTCATAATTCTTAACTTTTCAGTCAAATTCATTTCGTAAAGGGTTAGTAATTCCATTTCGATTGTCTCAAAGTAAACAGGATCGATTTCTCCTTTAATATTAATAACTCTATTAGTATTGTTAAGTACAAACTGGGAGTACAAACTCAAGTGTTGGATATCCCCATAAATCGTCATAGTCAACACTACTTAAAAGGTACTTATCTGGTCTTTATATTCCCTCAAGACAAAGGGGTCAATCATAATAAATACATGCTTATGCTTGATCAATTGCGCCTCTATCACTTTAGAAAGAAAGTTTTCCAAAGAATCAAATATTTTGTACTCTATCATTTTTCTTTCAAAATTGTTCTCGACAATTTTAGATTGAGCAGTACATTTTAATTGACTGAAAGTAAAAATCAAAGAAAGGATTATGTATTTCATTAGACGTGTTTATAATTCTCAATAATATCTCCGACTTCAATCTCTCCTATCCCCCAATCGAAATCATACTTCTATTTGCGACATCCTCTGGTTGGATCTTTGTAAAATCTGCAAGTAATTGTCCGCCCAATGCTTTTTCTTTTTTCAGTACAGTATCCGCAATGAGAGCTTTTATATCTTCTCCTTTTCTGAATAAGGTAAGCAGATCAGTTTCCCCTTTTGAGAAAAGGCAATTCTTTAATTTCCCATCTGCCGTAAGACGTAAACGGTTGCAGCTACTGCAAAAAGGAGCTGTCATGGTGCTGATCACAGCAAACGTGCCTTCATGTCCTGGCACTTTATATTTTCGGGTCGTATCATTTAGTTCGTCCTTGAGTTTGACCACATCGAATTCTTCTTCGATCTGCGCCAGAATTTGTTCATATGTAAAAACGTTCTTACTTTTCCATTGGTTGTCGGTAAACGGCATGAACTCGATAAACCGAATATGAACAGGAACATGCCGTGTCCATTCTACAAAGTGATTGATCTCTTTATTATTGACACCATGAATAGCGACGACATTCACCTTCACAGAAAAATTCGCTGCAAGCAACAGATCAATATTATTTTTCACCTGTTGAAAATGATCGCGTTTGGTCAGCGCCAGGAAAGTAAGCGGGTTAAGTGTATCAAGACTTACATTCACTGAATTAAGATTGGCCTGTTTAAAAATCTCTATGAACTTATGTACCAAAACCCCGTTTGTAGTGATCGTTAATTTAACCGGCAGTTTTCCTAATTCCTGTATAATCTCAGCCACATCTTTTCGTACCAGTGGCTCTCCACCAGTCAACCGTATTTTAGTAACACCCAATGACACAAATATTTTTGCCAATTCAATGATCTCATCCTTGCTCATGAGGTTTGACGAAGGCGTAACGTCCAATTCCTCATCGGGCATACAATAGAAACAACGAAAATTGCAGGCATCTGTCAGAGATATCCGCAGGTAATTATGAACCCGTTGATGAGTGTCGTATAACATAGTCGTAAAGATACATGAATCTTAGCGTGACAATGCAGATAAAAACCGTTTGATCTGTCACTAATATTGGAAGTTGATGGTGAACGCAACATGCCTCTAAACGGTTCTCTTTTCGGAGAAAGAAGGTATTAAATGTTTTCGCGCTCATTCCATAGAGTTCGCTAAATTGTTTTCTACCATCATTCGTCGTTGATTTACATTGAAAATGATAGACACGGCTTTTTGACACCATTTTGATCCTTAAATCGTTGTCGCTACTCATACCCGGAGAAAAAAATTCATTATAGCCTTTCAGGTTCTCCCACATCAAACGATGAATAATATTGGGTGGCATTTCATTCAATAATTCTTAAAATACATATTATAGTATGATATCTCCTGCAATCCATAGCGCGTTCATTCAGATCATAGTTTTGGTTTAAAAACACTTCCTCCCTCTCCCACCACAAAACAGTTTTCAAGATTGCTAAATGCCACTCCTCTCAGATCCTTAGTTGTAAACTTCTCTCCTTCTTTCCAGGTATCTCCATAATCATAGCTTACAAAAAAACAACCATACTCACCCACCACCATAAACGTCCCTGTTCCATTTTGTTCTATATCTAAAAAATGCACTTTCTTTTTTGTGATCGAATTTCCATTCCTGATAACCTTCCATGTAGTGCCGCCATTAGTCGTTTTTTGAATACTCCCTTCATACCCAACCGCAATACCTTCCAATGAATTTCTCCAGGTCATGGCTTTAAAAAAATCATTCTTTGCCGCAGTAAAATCCCATGTAATGCCGCCGTCAACAGATTTCAAAATCGCACCATAACCTGACATATACGCCGTCTCAGAATCCGTAAAATCAATATCGGCTATTTCAAACCCATATTCTGTTTTGAATTGATTGTTACCACTTCCATCCGTTCTAAATTCGCTGAGATGACCTGAATTAAACCCAATGCCTCCAACGATATAAGAGAAATCTTTATTCCTAAACGCCACATCTTTCAATGCCCTCCATGATCCATGTTGAATGTATTGAAATGTACGACCGGTATCGTTACTGATAAATATGGTTCCGCCATAACCCACAGTAACGATTTTCCCATCAGGAAAGATATCGAAGCCATAAATTTCTTTTCGTTCGTTATCGAGTGGAAGCTGAACTTCATTCCAGGTTATGCCTCCATCTAAAGTCTTCAACATAACCGGTTTCGAATATTGCTCACCTCCAACAATAAAGCCTATCTGTGAATTTAAGAATTTTACTTTGTTCAGTCGCTCTGTGGTAGTTGTGATGATTTCGTTTGCATGTATCTCAATCTTTTTTTTACTGCACGAAAACAGACTACATAAGAGAAGTAAGGCAAAGAATGAGTTACGCATTACTAATCAAAACTTCAATATCATGAGCAGATAATTTCGCGAATACCTTTTTCCCTACGGGTGAAAGCTGTGGTTGCTCACATAAAAAAAGATCCTGCATCAGTCGCTCCATTTCGTGCTCAGAAAGTTTTTTTCCATGACAAATCGCTTGTTGCATAGCCATGGTTCTGATCAATCGTTCACGCTTGTCAAGCCTGATCTCGGAGGAAGAATGTTTAAACGCATCCAGTATTTTTTCGATGGATGCAATTTCATTGCCCGATCGTACATCTGCAGGTATTCCTTGTAGTATAAATGTATGTTTTCCAAATTCTTCTACTTCGAAACCAAGTTGCAATAGGTCTGGGAGCATACTCTGTAAAAGGACCGAATCGGAAGGCGGGAGTTCAAACGTTTGCGGTAACAGGCATTTTTGTATTGTGATGGGAGAAGTTCCCGACTTCTCATATTGTTCATATAAAATACGTTGATGCGCGAGATGCTGATCGATCAAAAGAAATCCCGTTTTTGTAGAAACAACCACATACGATAAATTGATTTGAAGAAACGAAGGTCTGAATTCTTCCTTGATAAAAACAGGAGATTCTTCCTTTTGATCAGCAGATAATGAAGGATTTGAATGAGCTGTAGTATCTGGCAAATCAATACCTGTCAATGTTTGAGCGGCGGCAAATTGCTCCTGTATCTTATACATATCCTTCCAGTTTCTCAGATCCTCCTTCTTATTCAGAAAATGAGCCTGTCCTTTTTCTGTAAACGATTGAAATAAAAAATCACCTTTTGTATGTTCTTGCGTTCGTTGTGAAAAAGGCTGTGTTACCGCGGTTAAATTTTCTATCGAGGAATCGAGACTAAAATCGAGCGATGGCGCAATGCTGTACTTGCTCAGGGCATGCTTTACCGCAGAGCTTACAAATGAATAGATGATACGGTCGTCTTCAAACTTTATTTCCTGCTTGGTTGGATGAACATTGATATCGACACGTTTTGGTTCGATCTCTATAAACAAGACAAACAACGGAAATTCATCTTTGGCAATCAGGTCTCTATACGCATGCGACACGGCATGATTCAGGTAAGGACTTTTAATAAAACGATTATTAACAAAGAAAAATTGATTGCCTCTTGTTTTGGATGAAGTATCCGGTTTGCCTACAAAACCAGAGATCTGCACGAAATCGGTTGGTTCTTCGACAGGCACCAGTTTAGAAGAAACATTATTTCCAAGTAAGGCAATAATGCGTTGTTTCAATTTACCTTTTTCCAGATTAAAAATATCACGGTTATTATTTGTGAACTGAAATCCTATTTCTGGATAAGACATTGCGACACGTATAAACTCGTCTACTATATGCCTGGTTTCCACAGCGGTACTTTTCAGGAAGTTTCGCCTGGCAGGGACATTAAAAAACAAATTCTTTACGGCAAGACTGGAGCCTATGGCCGTCTGACAAGGTTCCTGCGAACGAACCGTACTGTTATCGATAAGGATACAAGTACCTATCTCATCATTCACCGTTCGTGTTTTTAACTCCACCTGGGCAACGGCGGCGATTGAAGCCAATGCTTCTCCTCGAAAACCCATCGTACGAATGGCGAAAAGGTCATCGATTGATTTGATTTTAGAAGTAGCATGACGTTCAAAACAGACACGGGCATCGACAGGGCTCATTCCTTTACCATTATCATTTACCTGTATTAGTTCTTTACCTGCATCTTTAATAATAAGATGGATCTGGGTAGCTCCGGCATCAATCGCATTCTCAAGCATTTCCTTCACAGCACTCCCCGGACGCTGGATCACCTCGCCGGCTGCGATCTGATTGGCAATATTATCAGGTAATAATTCTATGATATCGGGCATGCTGCAAATGTAATCACGGATGGGAACATGGATGTGAAGAAATTTCATGGCGCTGGCTGGATCACAAATCAAAGGATCCCCTATTCTAACCTGTGTCTATTATTCTTCTGGGGCGATCAACCTGAAACCATGGCCATGAATATTAGCAATCTCAACACCTTCGTCTTCTTTCAGGATTTTGCGAAGTTTGGCAATATACACATCCATACTTCGTCCGTTGAAGTACGTATCACTGCCCCATATTTTTTTAAGGACCTGGTCGCGGGGAAGAAGATCATTCTTATTTTCACAAAGCATTTTCAATAAAGCATTCTCTTTTGGAGAAAGGTTGAACATGATAGTGCCGATCTTCAACTCCCTGAGTTTACTGTTAAAATGAAATTTACCGAAATCAAATTCAAAGATCTCATTCTGTTTTTCTTCACGTTCTGAGTTCCGTTTGATGATGGCTTTGATCTTATGAAGAAGGATCTCACTATCAAAAGGCTTTAAGATATAATCATCGGCACCTAACCGGTATCCATTCAGGATATCTTCTTTCATGTTTTTTGCTGTCAGGAAAAATAAAGGAATATCAAGGTCGACATTACGGATTTCTTCAGCAAGTGAAAAACCATCCAGGTTAGGCATCATGACATCGAGCAGACAAAGATCATATTTTTCTCTACGGAACGCAGCAAGTCCTAAGATTCCGTCACGAACCAGTTCTACTACATAATCATTCAATTCAAGATAATTTTTTAATACTTTCCCGAAGTTCGCATCATCTTCCACCAACAAGATCTTTGACTTCTGAATTTTCTCATCGGGTTTTGTTTCAGTTTTTATGTCTTCCATGTTATTTTTTATTTTTCTCAAAAGTAGTGATTGAGTCAGCTATGGCTTATTGAAAGCGTGTAATTTTTTGTTAAATGGATTGCCTAAAGGTTTGAATCTGAAGCTTCATTGAAGAAATTAATCGGCAAGAAAAATATAAATGTCTGGGCTATTGAATGTTTTCTCCATCAAGTACTAATTTTCATTTGTCCGATTCTGCAAAATCTTTAATGACATTATTTCGGTTTACGAGTAATTTCTGCAAATCGTCTGTGAATATCCACTTATCAAATTGTTCTCCCAGTATCCCAAATGTGAATGAAACTCAAAAGTATCTTTCATAATTACGTTGTCGTGAAGTTGTTCAAATCTATGCTCATGGCAAATAGATTTGAAAATTCTTTTAATTTGTTCGTCAATAAAATAGGTTGGTCTATACTAAGCAGTAAAATTTGAAGTCCGCTTTTGTTTAATGCCGAAATGTGTTGCTTGCCAGATAACAAATTCATTCAAGTTTATAAGTCCGGAAGTTTTACCTGCAATTGCCTGTTCCTTTTTTTTCGCTGTTGAAATTTTGTGTAAATCAATACTTCTCGCGAGGTCAAAGCATATTTCAATTGTTGAGTTAATTTCTGTTACAAGTATAATTTTAGGCATATTGTGCTGTCGCTAAAACTTAACCCTGAAATTAAGGGAAGGAAATTTTTTGGCAAAAAAAGATAAAACAAATTTAAAACATGAGGTTAATAGAGTAATAGTGTGAGCTTGCTGCCAATATTAGCATTCATTTCTAACTCAATATTTCAATTTCTGTTTTTAAGTCAACCCATGTAGGTCGTTCATTAAATAAAAAGTGGGTTGCGTCGGATTCTGTTTCGTAAAATAGTAAGAAGTCAGAATGGAAGCGTAAAATAAAAGCTATTGGATATTCCTTATATTTCCAAATTACTTCCGCAGACTGAATAGTTTGCCCAATGATTTTTTTCCAAGTTTGATCATTTTTTATATTTAACCTTTTCCACGAACAAATATCATTGTTTGAGACATTAAAAGTTTCTGGTAGTCTGACCAAGCTATTAGTCGCCTCCACTGATTCTGCATTTCCCATTCCTGTTAGCGAGAGAAGTGAATTGTCAGTAAAAATAAATTCCAAATCGCCTAAACCATCTAAGTCTTCGATTCCATTAAAGTAAGATTGAATCCTTGAAATATCGAGTATAGTTTTGTCCATGCTTCTTCTAATTGCACCCAAAGTCGCTTGATAATTTTTATGTGCTAACATGATGAAATGAGTTCTAAAATTCTTCTTCCCACATCTTCAAATATACTACTCACATCTTAATCTCCCATTCATTTATAATCTCTTTCTCCATCCTCAAAAACAAATACTCAAATTGCAATGTCCCCACTTATGAGATAATCCTTTGGTAAATTCAGGAGACAAAAATGCTTTGGTGTATTCCAGTTTCACTCGACCAAATGACAACACTGCACCAGTATAAGCAAGAGCAACACCTCGTTTAATAGCAGAAGCAGGTAAGGTATAAGGATCATTTTTGGAGAATAACCCTCCTTGTAAGGTCGCATTATAAAGGACGGCCTTTGCGATTCCTTTTGCGAATACATAGCATTGCATTCTGTCCGCAAAACGTTTGGAAAGATAGGTTCTGCTGGTTCCAAGATTCGCAAAATAATCATGTTTTAACCCGAGCCTGAGAAATATTCCTCCGGATAGATCGTCGTACATCGTTCCTACTTTTGCCTCAGAGATTGCCATCAGATCGAAATACGAATTACTGAAAAGCCCCTTTTCTACACCTGTTCTGTAATTCAGGATCAGATCATTTTTTACCTGATATTGCCAACCCAGAGGCTCTAACCCACCGATGGCTTTGTGTATAGCGGTTTGTTCCTCTTCGCCTTTGGCAGCAGGCCCAATCATTCCCAGATCTATTTGTGTATTGATACGAATTTTCATTTCTTTATTCATCGAGATAAGATTATTAGAAAGAAAGAATGATCCGCAATAAGGTCGTTCACCATATTGGATCGAATCCTTTCTGATACTTCTGGGAGTGAAGCCATCTTGTTCAAGAGCCAGTCCATAGTAATTCATTGTAGTTCCCGGTAAACGCAGAAGAATCTTTGATGAAGGAATTTTTTTTGCAATGCCAGCAATCAATTCAATCTTTATTCCCTGCGTATAATATCGGTCTGTACCACTAAAGAAATCATTATCATAATTCAAATTCAGGTAGCGATCCGGATTTAGAATACTTTGCTGTGCTTGCATCTGAAATGATAACATGACAGTTAATAGGAGAGCAGTGAATTTCATTGTCTCATATACGATTTATAATAGGTCTGAGATTGCAACCTGCCATATTCATTCTCCTTTTTTCTATGAACTTTTGTAGTCAACATCTACAAAATAATAGCAGGTGCATTTTTGTTATTCGACGCCCTGGCGCAAGATGCAAACTTCCCTGATGGATTTCAGGTAAAGATCTCAACAACAGGGGCTGCATATACAAACTTTACAGCTGCAGCGGTATACACTGTACCTTCTGCAAGTGCAGCGGGTTGGGTAACCCACGCAGTAAGTCTTGCTGCATTTACAGGTCAGTCAATTAATGTGGCTATTATCAACAACAGTAATGACCAGTTTGTCCTTTATATCAATAATATCAAAGCAACTACATTACCTGCAAACGACCTGGCTTTACAAGCGATGTCGCCTTCTGCTGCCACTTACAAATCATACGCTACAGTAGGTGGAAATATCGCGGTGCAGGGTCTGGTTAAAAACCTTGGTGCGAGCACAGTGACTAGCTATACCGTAAAAATAAATGACGGCACGAATACAACAAGTTACGCGCAAACAGCAAATCTTGCTCCATTCGCATCAGCTACTTACTCAATCAACTACGCTATGTTAAGCACAGGTATCAAACCAATAAAAATGTGGGTCGAGCTGGCAGGTGATGTACTTCATACCAATGATTCGAGCTTTTCAGAATTCGGAGGCGCCACCTTTACACCAACGAACGTTCCTGTGTTTGAAGAAGCTACAGGTACATGGTGCCAATGGTGTCCAAGAGGAGCCGTGTTCATGGATTCGTTAGTAAAAATGCACCCGGAAGTAGTTGCTATCGCTGTTCACAACTCTGATCCAATGACCGTTGCTACGTATGATGCAGGTATGGGACCATTGATTGGTGGATACCCATCTGGCCTAGTTGGGAGAAAATTAGAAGCAGATCCTTCAGATTTCCTGACAGAATACACAAATCATAAGAATGACTTTGGTGTTGCGGATATTACGATGGCTCAACCAACCGTTACAGGTAGTACAATGCAGGTAAAAGTGGATGTAAAAATGGCCGTTTCTACAAAACCAAATTATGACTACCGCCTGGCTTTGGTTCCTACAAGAGATGCTATGCATGGAACAAGTTCAGGCTGGAATCAGTCGAATGCCTATGCTGGTGGTGGTCAGGGTGTAATGGGAGGATATGAATCTCTTCCTAGTTCAGTACCTGCAGCACAAATGTATTATGATCATGTGGCATTGGATATTGTTGGCGGATTTACAGGTGTTGCCGGTTCATTACCAGGAACTATGACGGCTGGTCAAACTTATTCATACACATTCAACTGGACAGTTCCAGCAGGAACAGAATTGCAAAAAACGAAAGCCAATGTATTATTAATCAGTGGGTTAAGCGGAGAAGTTCAGAATGCTGCATGGAAAGGGGCTTATCCTACGGCAGTTTCTGATATCGTGAAAGCGGGAGAATTGAGTATTTTCCCTAATCCGGCTGCAGGATATCTGAATCTTGATTTTACATTGAACGTAACTTCAAATGTATCAATTGTAGTGGTCGACATGGCAGGAAAAACTATATACAACAATCAGTTGAACAATCTTTCTGGAAATCAAGGATTAGTTATCAGCACAGCAAGCATGGCGAATGGTGTTTATACCTTATCACTGAAAACAAGCGAAGGAACAATTACACGTAAAGTAACCATCGCTCATTAATATTTTTCAAACTTATATTCTTACAAAGCCACTCTATCGGGTGGCTTTGTTATTTTTACCCCATGCAATTCTTCTCTGCTGATTTTATGTTTGACGGATATCGCTTTCTTCCCAAGGGAAATGTGATCGTTGTTGATTATGAAGGAAAAATCCTTGATGTTCTAGAGGATAAAAAAGGCGATGTGCTACATCTCCCAGGATTGCTCATGCCGGGTATGATCAATTCGCATTGTCATCTCGAACTTTCGCACATGAAAGGAATGATTGAAAAACATACAGGTCTGGTGAATTTTCTTTTATCGGTTCTTAGAGGCAGAGTCCATCATTCCAAGGAAATGATCATGCAGACTATTGCTTCCGCAGAAAGGGAGATGATAAAAAACGGAATTGTAGCGGTTGGCGATATCAGTAACACGACTCAGACTCTTAACCAGAAACAACAACGGAATCTTCAATACCACACCTTTATTGAATGTTTTGGTTTGCTGGATAGTAATGCCACAGAGCGTTTCGCAGCCAGCTATAAAGTCTTTGAGGAATTCGACAACGATCAGGCGGCATCTATTGTATTGCATGCACCTTATTCAATATCAGATTCCCTGATTGAATGTATCAATAAAGTTTCAACGGGAAAACTCACCACTATCCATAACCAGGAAAGTAATGAAGAGAACATTTTATTTAAAAACGGGCAGGGTGATTTCCTGAAGTTGTTTGATGCTATTCTGAAAGATCATTCCTTCTTTTCTGCTTCGGGGAAAACATCATTACAAACCTGGTTGCCAAAACTAACTAATCAGGAAAAGATCATTTTGGTTCATAATACTTTCAGCTCAAAAGAAGATATAGCCTTTGCAGAGGCAAGTGGAAAAGAATTATACTGGTGTCTTTGTCCGAATGCAAACCTATATATAGAGAATACCCTGCCTGATATAGGTCTGATGATGGATACTGGTTGCCACATCGTTCTTGGAACCGATAGTCTTGCTTCTAATCATCAACTTAATATTCTGGATGAAATCCTAACCATCCAAAAATATCATCCATCCATTCCGCTTGAAGAAAAATTGCGTTGGGCCACATCCAACGGAGCCAAAGCCCTTGGAATGAATTCACTTGGAAGTTTTGAAGTGGGCACGAGAGCGC
>Ga0105048_10006697_pt1 | contig 18568 bp, 20 predicted proteins | sample MAT05_FD_78382 | JGI IMG/M metagenome (GOLD analysis project Ga0105048, IMG submission 78382) | Freshwater microbial communities from Lake Fryxell liftoff mats and glacier meltwater in Antarctica - MAT-05 | ecosystem: Environmental > Aquatic > Freshwater > Ice > Liftoff microbial mat | place... | reverse complement strand
CGCCTTCCACGGTGACTGGAACTATTGCATTCGCTCGGGATGATTTGCTTAATTTATTAGTCAACAATCTCTTAAAGAACAACTTAACTTGCCAACGGCTCTTGTACAACGCGGCGATGGCCAAGGGTGGCAATGTCAAGTTGTTGGTCAAAGACACCAGTGTCTTGCCCGACCCCGGGTCTTTGAATTTCACCCGCCGCAAATGTTCCGGGTAGTCTTTGCTGACGTAAAAACCATTGAGTGCGATACGCTGATCTCAAATCACACCGGTGGTTCCGGCGCGCGTCAAGGTAGTTGTCGGTACGCCGGGAGACCGGCAAGGAGTAGGTGGTGCAAGTCCACTGCGATGAAGGAATAGCGAACCACATCGGCCCCGAGCCGTGCTCATGCGTCGCTCCAGGTCATTCAAACCTGCGAGCATCGCAAATCTGCCAACCGCACAGAATCAGCACGTAGCCAAAAAAATGAAATTAGGAAAAGCCCTCGACTTCCCTCCTTATCTTTTTAACGAAATTCAAATCGTGGACACCCCTAAATCTCTGCGAACCCGCATGGATATTGGCTCTGCAGAGGGTTGGCTCTAAATTAGCCGGACACTAGTGACAATAATTAAACGGGTATCAGTAGCTTTATAGGGGGGCTGCTATTTACCGCCCCCCCCGAAATTGAGCTCTCCAAAAGGTGTTCCTGAGCTTTTCAGGTGTTTTTTTGGTGGAGATGGGTTTTGCGCACAACAACAATTACAGGAAAGATGAGTCCGGCAGCCGGAAAGGCATCATCCTCGCCGGCGGTTCCGGCAGCCGGCTACACCCCGCCACCCTGGCCATCAGCAAGCAACTGCTGCCGGTGTTCGACAAGCCCATGATCAACTACCCGCTCAGCACCTTGATGCTGGCCGGCATGCGAGATTTGCCTTTCGTCAGCACCCCGCAAGACACCCCCGTTTTGCGCAACTGCTGGGCGACGGCAGCCATTGGGGATGAACCTGCAATACGCCGTGCAGCCCAACCCGGATGGACCGGCCCAAGCTTTCATGATTGGCGAGCAGTTCATCGGCATCAGCCTCTCTGCGCCGGTGCTGGGCGACAACGTTTTTCATGGCCACGACGTCGACCAGCTTCGGATCAACGCCGCCGGCGTGTTCGCCTACCATGTGCATGACCCTGAGCGCTATGTCGTGGCCGAGTTCGACTCCTTGGGTCAGGTGTTGTCGCTTGAAGAAAAACCCGTGCAGCCCAAATCAAATTGCGCCGTCACCGACCTGTATTTTTACGACCAGCAAGTCTCCGAACGGGCTAAGGGCGTCCAGCCCTCGCCCCGCGGCGAGCTCGAATTTACTGCGTTCAACCGCCGGTATTTGCAGCAGGTTAAGATTAACGTCGAAATCATGGGCCGTGGCTATGCATGGCTAGACACCGGCACTCATGCGAGCCTACTGAACGCCAGCCAGTTCATCGCCACCCTTGGAGCTCCGCCAAGGCCTCAAAGTGGCCTGCATGGAAGAAATCGCCTACCGGCAATAATGGATTGATGCCACCCCACTTGAAAAGCTGGCGTGACCCCTCAGCGAAAATGGCTCTGACCACTATCTGCTAAGCGCACTGAAAGAAAAAATATTTTGATGAAAGGCAGCCCCGTAGCCATGCCCGACGTCATCCTGTTCGAATCCAAAGTGTTAGGCTAAGATTACTTCTTTTTCTTCGAGAGCTTCCACTTGGCGCAATTTAAAGCCGTTAACGGCAGAAAAATAAATTTCGTTCAAGACAACCATTACCGCTCCATCAAGGGCGTGCTGCGCGGTCTGCATTGCCAAATTCAGCAGCCACAGGGCAAGCTCGTGCACATCGTAGTTGGTGGGGTGTTTGATGTGGCCGTGGACATCCGAAAAAGCTCACCCACCTTCGGCAAATGGGTAGGCGAAATTCTGAGCGCCGACAACAAAAAACAGATCTGGGTTCTAGTAGGGCTTGCCCAAGACTTTGACGTGCTGAGTGATAACGCCGCGCGCCTCGATAAAACCACCGACTATTGGGCACCGGAATACGAGCGCTGCATCGCTTGGAATGACGGAAGCTTGGTATCAACTGGCCCGTCAAGGGCCAGCCCCTGCTTTCCGGTAAAGATGCGCAACGCGCCGCGTTCAAAACAGCAGAAAGACATACATGACGAACCCCTTCCTGACCCACATAGCCGTTGCATGGGGTGACGTTCGCACAGCCTTGCAGCACCACCACATCATTACCACCCTGGGCTGGCAGGATGTTGCCACGCGCTATCGGCGCTCGCGTGTCGGCGCGTTCTGGCTAACCATTAACATCCTGGTCATGATTGCCACGCTGGGGCTCGTCTTTGGCACCCTGTTTCGCCAACCCATTGAGGAAATCCTACCGTATTTGGCGATTGGCCTAATTGTCTGGGGTTTTTTGTCCACCCTTATTAACGAAGGATGCACCAGCTTTATAGCAGCGCAAGACACTATCCTTCAGGTGCGCATGCCGCTGTTTACGTATGTCATGCGCGTGCTATGGCGTAACACCATCATCCTGGGACACAACCTGCTGATCCTGCCGCCATTGTTTTTGCTATTCACGAAGCCGCTTACCCCGCTGGCACTATGGGTGCTGCCGGGTTTTATGCTACTCATCCTTAACGCCGCCTGGATCATGCTGGCCCTTGCGGTAGCCTGCGCACGCTTTCGCGATTTGACGCAAATTGCGCAAAACGGCGTGCAAGTCATGTTTTATGTCACGCCGATCATCTGGAGCGCTGCGCTGTTGCCTGCCCATGTCGGCACTGCGCTGCTTGACTTCAACCCCTTCTATCACCTCATCAACATCGTCCGTGCGCCCCTGCTGGGCGTGGCGCCTTCCACCTTAAGTTGGTCAGTCGCCGCGCTGATGGCGCTTATCGGCTGGGTCGTGGCGCTGGTATTCTTCGGTCGTTACCGTAAACGGATACCTTATTGGCTATGAACACCCCCGCAGCCTTCATCGAACTCACCGGCGCGTCAGTCGACTTCCCCGTTTACAACGCCGCCAGCCATTCGCTCAAAAACCGCGTACTCAGCGCCATAACCGGCGGCAAGATCGACCGGCAACACGACGGCGCCGTGGTCATCAAAGGGTTGCAAAACATCACCCTGAAAATCGGGCCTGGAGAGCGCCTGGGCCTAGTCGGCCACAACGGCGCCGGCAAAACCACCCTGCTGCGCGTGCTGTCCGGCATTTATCACCCCACGCAAGGCCAAGCCCGAATCGCAGGCGATTGCGTCTCCCTCATCAATATTGGCCTGGGCATAGACCCTGAAGCCACCGGGCGAGAAAACATCCTCCTGCGCGGCGTGATGATGGGCATGCGCCCTGCCGCGATCAACGCAAGAATGGAAGAAATCATCGACTTCACCGGCTTGGGCAACTTCATCGACATGCCCTTTCGCACCTACTCCTCCGGTATGCAGATGCGCTTGGCCTTTGCAGTATCCACGGGTATCCGCCCGCAAATACTGGTGCTGGACGAATGGCTTTCCGTTGGCGACGAAGAATTCAAGGAACGCGCCGAGCGACGCATGCGGGAGCTGGTCAGCGCCTCTGAAATACTCATTCTGGCCAGCCATTCGCGCGAATTGTTGCTTGCCAACTGCACACGGCTTATCTGGCTGGATCATGGTCAGGTGCGGATGGACGGCAATCCGGCAGACGTGGTTATGGCATATTTTGGGCACTGAACACGATGGACAACAGATCTCCACCGCTTGTTACGACAGCAAATTTGCTGGCCACCATACGCTCCTTGCATGCAGACTCGGCGCGTCACCAAAAGTTGCTGGAACAGGTCACGGCCCTGCTTCAAAAGTTTGAGCCGCCAGTTGCCACACACTCAATCCCGGCTTGGCATCCCGGGGAGACCGGTAAACAGTTGCTGGAGCAGGTCCTGGCCTTCCTACAGCAATTTGATCTACCAGTTGCCACACCAGCATTACCGGTGTGGCGCCCGAAGGAGACCAGTGGCGTCTCCGATTTAAGCTTCGCCCGTAAAGTTCGCCGGATTGAGGGGCGACAGGGAGAATCAGTGGAGATCGTTGCCCGGTTGAAGGCAACGGCGATAGGCCGGTTCTACGCATCCCATTTAAAGCAACTTCCATTCGTGCGCGGCGTAGTTATTTGGCTCTGGCGTAATACCTACCCAATTTACGTCAATCACATCTCCATTATTTTGAGAAATAGAAAAACCAAGCGCTGGCAGGCGTTGATCAAAATAGGCGTTTACTCTAAAACAATGGGGCTGACGACTATCCAGTTAGTGAATGGCATGGTCGTCGAAACGCCGACACCTAAGGTATTTCCTGAAGGTGATCAAGGCTATCTGGAATCGCCACATGACCGCTACAAAGCCCCCCCTATTTACGTTGCAACCATAAACAAGGGGATGATTTATGGCGGAAGCAATCTGATTCTCACCCAAGACGGAGTTATTTGCCATGATCTGTACGACTTCGAGCGTGACTACACCAGTGAAGAACTCCACGGCCGCACGCTGATTGACCCCAAGTCCAGTCGCATTCGTTGGATGTTGCACGATGAGTCGCCAGAACGACTTCCTGCCGCTGCTGCTTTTGTTGATGCCTGCGCCGCCAACTATGCGCACTGGCTGACAGAAGTGTTGCCTCGCATCGCGGCGTTCTGTGCCGAGGAGCAATTCAATGGCATACCCATCGTAGTGAACGACGGCCTCCACAAGAACATCATGGAGTCGCTGTTTCTGGTGGCCGGCTTCGAGCGCGAAATCATCACCTTGACAATTGGTAGAGCTTTAGCCGTTGAAGTGCTTTATGTCACCTCAGTGGCTGGATATGTGCCATTTGAAAGGCGGACAAACAAACTTTCTGACTATTCTAATGGTGTATTCAGTCCATGGGCCTTCGAGTTGCTTCGCAGCAATATGGATGCATTTGTGGTGAAGGACAATGTACAAGGCTATCCAGAGAAGATATTTTTACGACGCAATTCTGGCGCGAGAAAGGTTGCCAATGGGGCCGAGCTTGAGAAGTTGGTGGTTTCCCGAGGTTATGTGATGGTTGAACCTGGAGAATTGACATTTGTACAGCAGGTAAAATTATTCAATAATGCGAATATAATAATTTCCGCTACGGGTGCAGCATTATCAAATGCTATTTTCTGTAAGCCAGGAACACAAATTGGTATTCTGATGGGAAAGCATAAAAATATGAGCTATCGGTATTGGTGCGACATGCTAGCTCCAATCCGAATTAATGTGCGGTACGTGCTCGGCAATATCGTCGAGAACAACGGTCTTGGAATTCATGGTGACTTTGTAGTGGATATCGCCGACGTTATTTGTTTATTGGAAGCAATGGAAAGATAATGACATTTATACATCCCTATTATGTTTCGCCAGAAGCGAAACGTGGTTATGATGTGGAAGTCGGGCCATTCTCCAACATTCATGCGAACTTGATCTCGGCCAACCGAATCAAGGTCGGTGCATATTGCGAGTTTGGGGCTGGCCTAACTACCGGTCATCGGATAACCGCTGGAGCTGTTGATCTATTACTGAGACAACTACTATGTCGAAAATACTGATAGCCGGTGCAGGCGGGGCTCCTTCCGAGGGTGTTATCAACTCCTTGCTTCGAGGCCGAAAAGCAGAAACCGTGATGGGTATGGGGTCGGAGCCGACTGATTTGGTCTTATCGGCTGCAAATAAGAAATTTCATATCCCGTATGCCAATGCACCAGAATACAAACCACGTCTATTGCATCTGCTCAACACCGAAAAACCCGATCTGTTGCATTTTCAGAATGACCTGGAAATCTATCATGCGTCGCTGTTGCGCGATGAGATATTGGCCACTGGTACCAGGCTCTACATGCCCGAGCACGAGGTCATCGATACCTGCGTACACAAGTACAAATCTTATCTGGCGTTCAAGCAAGCTGGCGTTCCCGTGCCGCGCAACCTCATGATCAAAAACGAAGATGACTTGCGTGGAGCGTTCGACACGTTGGCCGACGATACCGGTAAAGTCTGGCTGCGCGCCTCGTCCATAGGTGCCGGCGGCAAGGGCGCCATTCCCACCAGCGACTATGCGCTGGCCAAGGCCTGGATGGACCACTACAAAGGCTGGGGGGATTTCGTCGCCGCCGAAATGCTCACACCCAACTCCGTAACTTGGTTATCGATCTGGTACGAGGGCGAACTGGTGGTGGCACAGTCGCGAGAGCGCCGCGGCTGGACCCACAGCAACCGCAGCATCTCAGGCGTTACTGGCGTGACCAAGGTGGGGGTCACTTGTGACAATGCACTGGTCACCCAGACCGCCATAGCCAGCGTCAAAGCCGTCTCAGCTCGTCCGCACGGGATCTTCGGTGTGGATATGGCCTACGACAAAAACGGCGTGCCCAATCCGACCGAAATCAACATCGCGCGCTTCTTTACCACCGTGCTGTTTTTTACCGAAGCTGGGTTGAACATGCCGGAGATTTTTAAAGACATTGCCCTGTATGGCGAGTTTCCGCAACTGGAAAAGAAAATCAATCCACTGCCCACCGGCCTGCTGTGGCTGCGCGGCATGGATGTGGTGCCGCGCCTGATGACCGCGGACAACATCAATAGCGAGATCGTCTTCTCATGAAGTTGTTGATCACTGGCGCGTCTGGTTTCATAGGCTCACGACTGATGAGCACCGCCTGCGCCGCGTTAGGCGCTGAAAACGTCATCGCCTTCAGCTCCAAGCCAGCCCATGCCTGCCTTGCCATCGTATACTACGGCCCCGACTTCAATTTGAGCGCCGCCGACCACGCCTTGTTGGCCACAGTGGAGGTATTGATACATGTCGGCGCGTTCACTCCCAAAAACACGCTGCAGGCCAATGCGATTAAAGAATCCAACAGCAATATTGGCTTCACTGAAAATCTATTGGCCCTGTCGTTCGAAAATCTCAAGAAAATCATCTATATCAGCACGGTGGATGTTTATGAACCAGCCGAGCTGACGGACGAGGCTACCCCGACGCTGCCAGTCAGTTTGTATGGCTGCTCCAAACTGTACTGCGAGCGCATGATGGCTATCTTTGCTGCCAACCACCATCTAGTCTGCCAGATTTTGCGTATCGGCCATGTTTACGGACCGGGTGAAGAGACATATGCAAAGTTCTTGCCCAAGGCAATCAAGAACATTGTGGCTGACCAAGCCGTCGAGCTATGGGGCGATGGTAACGAGGTCCGCAGTTTCATCTATATCGATGACGTGGTTACCGCTATTTTGCAGGCGGTTAACCTCGGTGAGGATGTGGGTCCCATCAACGTGGTGGGTGGCGTGCCGATGACCATACGCGAACTGCTTGACGAAGTCATCGTAGTCAGTGGCAAGTCGGTGGCTATTACTTCAAAAGAATTTAGCGGGCCCAAGAGAAACTACGTCTTCGATAATGCCAAACTGCGCCAGCATCTGCTGCCCGCCGAGACCGATCTGAGCACCGGCCTGCAGGCCGAATACGCTTACATGGCGGGGCTGGCGTGAATATCGTCTTTGACCTTGATGGTACCTTGATTGATTCGAGGTTGCGGTTGTATCGTTTGTTTCAGCATCTGGCGCCAGACTCGCCACTTTCTTACGATCAGTACTGGGCCTTCAAGCAAAACAAAATCTCGAACGAGACGATACTGTCTTCCGAGCTAGGGCATGATCAAGACCAGATCGGGCGCTTTGTCGCCCAGTGGATGACCCTGATAGAGTCCCCGACGTATCTGACGCTAGACGGCAATTTTGCAGGCATCCATGCGACCCTGACAGGCCTGCAACAGCAGGCGGACTTACACGTGTGCACTGCCCGACAACTGCGCCAGCCGGTGCTGGAGCAGCTCGGAGACCTCAATCTGCTGCAATTTTTCAAGCAGGTATTGGTCACCGAACAAAAGTACAGTAAAGAATCATTGATAGCGGCCCGTGTCGCCAGCCTCAACTCGCAAGACTGGCTGGTGGGTGATACCGGAAGGGACATACAGGTTGGCAAGTTGTTGAATATGAAGACATGCGCAGTACTCAGCGGTTTTTTGAGTAGAGAAAGTCTGCAAAGCTATGACCCAGATTTGATTCTTGATTCGGTGGTTAATTTTTTCCTGGCATCAGATACTCATGCATAGACTATTTTAAGGAGTTGAGATGAGCGAAGACTATAGAGTCGAGTCACTCTCTGATTGGTATCTGAAAGAGCAGCTGGATTTCGACAAACGCTTGATTCGTTTCCGTTATCAGACACTGAAGCCGCACCTGCAAGGGCCAGAAGGGCTGGAGTTGGGTCCGGCTGAGGGAGAAATGACTCAGTTCCTGGTGAGTGACTTTCAAAAATTGACGGTAGTGGACGGCTCCGACGAATTGGTGGCACAGATTCCGGCTCGACCTAATTTAACCAAAGTGCACTCCTTGTTTGAAGAGTTCAAGCCAGAGCGACAGTACAACACCATCATCATGGAGCACATTCTGGAGCATGTAGATCGTCCGGTGGCGTTGCTTATGAGGGCGAAGGAGTGGTTGATGCCTGCCGGTAAGATTTTGATTGGTGTACCTAACGGCAACTCCATTCATCGCTTGGTCGCAGTGAAGATGGGTTTGTTGACGCATCCATGCGAACTAAATTCGCGCGACCACGCCTTGGGCCATCGCAGGGTTTACACGCAAGACACCTTGAAGGCCGATCTACACGAGGCTGGATTGCATCTGGTTGAAATGGGTGGGGTGTTCTTCAAGCCGCTGTCCAACAAGCAAATTCAAGACCATTGGACAGAGGAAATGGTTCGAGGCTTCTACGAGTTGGGCAAGGATTTTCCTGAAAATGCAGCTGAACTTTATGCCGTGTGCAGTTGATCATGATTAGTCATTGCAAATTGATAGAGTTGCCAAGAATTAACGATGCGCGTGGCAATCTCAGTTTTATTGAAGGCGGTAACCATATAGCCTTCGACATCCAGCGCGTGTACTATCTTTACGACGTACCCGGTGGCGCAGAGCGCGGCGGGCATGCGCACAGGGGGCTGCAGCAACTCATCATCGCAATGTCAGGCAGTTTCGATGTCGTGCTCGACGATGGGCGCGAGAAAAAGCGGGTTCACCTGAACCGTTCGTACAACGGCCTGTATATCTGCCCCATGATTTGGCGTGAACTGGACAACTTTTCGTCCGGCTCCGTCTGCATGGTGCTGGCCTCCAGCAAATACGACGAAGACGACTATTACCGCGATTACAGCGAATTCATTCATGATGCCAAGAGAGAAGGCAATTAATGCATGTTCCATTCCTAGACCTTGGCAGACTCCATCAACCCATACAACCAGCCCTTGATGAGGCTTATCGTCGAGTCATGGATTCGGGGTGGTTCATCATGGGCGGCGAGCTCGAAGCCTTCGAGGCCGAATTCGCCCAGTACTGTGAAGTAGAACACTGCACTGGCGTTGGCAACGGACTAGAGGCGCTTCATCTCCTGCTACGCGCCTATGGCATCGGCTCCGGCGACGAAGTCATCGTGCCATCGAATACATTCATCGCAACCTGGCTGGCGGTAAGCCATTGCGGTGCTAGGCCTGTAGCGGTAGAGCCTGACGTGAATACGCACAATATCGACCCGGCACTTATTGCGTCTGCAATCACCGGTCGCACAAGAGCAATCATTCCGGTGCATCTATACGGTCAACCGGCCGATATGGATGCGATCAACGCAATTGCTGTCCAGCACGGCTTGATAGTCATCGAGGATGCTGCCCAAGCGCAGGGCGCCCGCTACAAAGGGCGGCGAGTTGGTTCGCTCGGCCACGCTGCCGCTACTAGTTTTTACCCTGGTAAAAACCTTGGAGCCCTCGGCGATGGCGGTGCGGTACTCACGAGCGATGATGCAATTGCTGAAAAAGTTCGCCGTTTTCGCAACTATGGTTCGACGATTAAATACAAACATGACTTGATCGGCTACAACAGCCGACTTGACGAACTTCAGGCTGCGTTTTTAAGAGTCAAGTTAATGCATCTGGACGAGTGGAATGATCGGCGAAGAGACATTGCAGAAAGTTATTCAAGACTTCTAAACGGAACCGCTAACAAGCTGCCGTTCGTCCCTAAATATGCTGAGCCTGTGTGGCATCTTTATGTAATCCGCCGAGACAAGCGTGATGCAATGAAGGCGCATCTTGAGAAAGAGCGAATCTCAACGGTCATCCATTATCCGATACCTCCGCATCAGCAGGTTTGTTATGCTGGTGGCGGTTTTGGAAAGCTACCAATTGCTGAGCGGCTAGCACTTGATGTACTGAGTCTGCCGATGTCGCCAGCGCTTTCCAATGAAGAGATTCAACATGTTGCCGACGCTGTAAAGAGTTTTGATGGGGCTCTTTGATTTTCTGCGTAGATTGCGCGGGCGAGTTACAGGTCTGAATGCGATTTCAGCCCGCTTCGACTTATTGCAGACGGAAATTCACCGTATTTTGGCTGTGGCAGTGCTGGCGCGTGAAACAGCCGTGGAGACACAGTCCCAGGTTACAGGTCTGAATGCGATGTCAGCCCGCTTTGACCTGTTGCAGATGGAAATGGATCGTATCTTGGCTATGGCAGTGCAGTCGCGTGAAACAGCAGGAGAAACGCACGCCCAGGTCACGGGGGTGAACGCGGTGTCAGCCCGCTTTGACCTATTGCTGATGGAAACGGATCGTATTCTTACCGTGGCCGAGCGGTCGCGTCAAACGGCCGAAGAAATGCATGCCAAGATATGCAATTTGAGTGAGTTGGCAAAGCAACAGGGAGGCTGGGCGGTGTCCTCGGCAGTCGACACCCGTTCTATAGCATTACAGTCAGACGCGCCCCCCAAGCCACCGAAAGTCGAGGGGGTATCCAATGACAGGCGCTATCAACCAATTATTGGACTAGCAGGCGAGAAGATACGTCTCGTTTTCCTCGTTATTTCACCTGAATTGTGGCCTTCCTTCGAGCCGATCTGGAAACGCGCCACACAGGATGATCGTTTCCTGACCGCAGTGGTTCTGCTGAACAGCACGAACCCCGACATGGCGCTAATTTCGCAGTTCAAGGCTAGGGCGCTGCTCGAACGCGCGAGCATTCCCTATTTTACCGAGCAAACCTTTTGCCTCGACAGTTATCGACCGCACGTTATCTTCTGCCCGCTGCCCTATGATAGCCTTTATCCTCATGCCTACAAACCCGAGGCCGTAGTCGCAAGGGGCTGCCGTATCGCCTACGTACCCTACGGCCTCGAGGTGGGTGGCGGCCTGTTCAATGCGCGCTATCAGTTCGATACTGAAGTACCACGCGCTGCTTGGAGGGTCTTCGCCCGCTCGCAGACGCAGATGGCTAGCTTTGGGCGACACTGCAGCCTCGGGAATGGGCATGTTGTGGTGACTGGGCATCCTCGTTCAGAGACGGGTGACAGCTGCAATATTCCCGCTCATCGGGTTGCAAAATCAAAGGCGCGGGGCCGAGCTGTGGTCCTCTGGTCCCCGCATTTCAGCGTCGTGACGCGCCGCAAGTGGTCGTCCTTTTTGGATCACCACGAAACGATCCTCAGCCTGATCGATGGTCGTCCTGATTTGTTCCTGCTGGTACGTCCTCACCCCTTTCTGCGCACCACGTTGGCCAAGCTCGAGGATTGGGGTGCGGAACGGGTGAATGAGTGGTTCGAGGCACTCGACGCCCGGGACAACGTCCATGTGGACACCGAGACGGATTACCGTCCAGCCTTCGAGGCCTCTTCAGCGCTGATGGCGGATGCGGGTTCCTTCATGGTCGAATACCTGCGCACCGGGAATCCGGTTTGCCACCTGACCGGCAAGGATGACATCGGCCTAAATGAAGAGGCGCGCAACCTAGCCTGCTTCTATCCCGGCGCGACCGAGTCCGACATTGCCGACTTTCTTGACAGACTCCAGAGCCGCAACGATCCCCTGTCCGGCGTGCGACAAGAGGCGCTTCAGACCTATTTCGGACCGGATAACCAGACGCCGTCGAAGACTATCTTAGACGAAATTGCCAGCAGCATCAGCGAGTTGCCGCGCCGCAGCCACCACGCACCTTTGCTATCGCCCCGCCACGAAGAGGCGTTCCGTTACTGGTCGAAGGCGACTACCACCTTTCTCGCTCCCGAAACCTATTACCAGGAGCAAGAGAAGAAACTACGCGACATTTTGGATCGCCACGCTCAAGGGCAGTTCGCGATAGATATGGGTTGCGGCAATGGCCGCTTTACTGAGATATTCAGTGATTATTTTGAATTCACTGAAGCCGCAGATCCAGCCGAGCAGTTAATCTGCGAAGCACGCGAGAACGCCATCCTGAAGGGTATTGCCAACATCGCCTATACCTTAGAACGGCTGGAACATGCCGAAAGCTTGTCCTCGTACGACTTCGTCAGTTGTATGGGCGTGACCTCAGGTCTGATCGACGACGATGTGTTCGTCAAGGCGATCTGGAAGCTGAAGGCGGCCATGCGACCGAGGGCGAAACTTTTGATGAAAGACAGCCTCAGCATGTCTACCCCTGAATTTATCGAGTGGAACGGCTACACGGCCGTTTACAGAAATGTCACAGCCTATATCGGGGCGTTTGAGGTAGCTGGTCTTACTCTCGTGGAAGAGCAGATCATCACTCAGGACGACGAGAAGAGCCGCACCAACCGCTTCTTCGTCTTCGAAGCCACCACGTGAGCAGTCAAGTAATATGAACAGCACCAGCCGCTGCTTACTTTACGCTGCTCAGGGCCAGGGGAATACGTTATGAGAATAATAACCAAGCCAGGTGATCTGGAAAAACCGCAGATCGATCCTTCTGATGTGATGAGATTTTTTGCTGAACGAGCGGAAAAGGCCAAGAAGATCGGTTCACTCCGGGCCGTGATCTACCAAGACAAGCATTTAGATCTTGCCGAGCGCCGTGACGTGGCAGAAAAAGTGCTTTTGCTGCCGATGCTTAGGCTGCAAACTTCCGACCGTGTTCTGGACATCGGCTGCGGCACGGGCCGCTGGACGCCGGTAATTGCCCGGCAGGTCGCGAGGTATCACGGCACCGATTTCTCCGCTGGCCTGATTGACATCGCCCGCGCGGAACAGGGCGAGGCCGAAAACGTGTGCTATTCCGTGCTGCCCAGTGTCTCGGTCAGCCTTGAAGCGCTCGGAGAAACCGAGCGCTTCGATAAGATTGTCGTGTTGGGGCTATTGATATATCTCAACGATGATGATTTGATTGAGACACTGCGTCGTGTGGCTAACGTCGCCGCACCGCAATGCTGCCTGTTGATCCGGGAACCCGTAGCCATCGATGAGCGGCTGACCATCAAGAAACATTTTTCGGACGATCTGGACCAAAGTTACAACGCAATTTACCGAACCGAAGAAGAGCTTCTCGCGTTGACCTTCGCCACCCTTGCGCCGCTCGGTTTCGTATTAGAGGACAACGGTTACGTCTACGAACAAAAAGAACTAAGTAATCGCGCAGACACCGTGCAGAAATGGTATCGATTCGAAAAACGCGAGACGGTGAAGGAACAGACATGACGTCGGTTCCAACGAAAGTGCGCACGGCCTTTTGTTTCGATTTGGACGGAACAATCACCAGGGCCGAACTTCTGCCCAGCATAGCTTCCGAACTCGGTATCGCCGACGAGATGGCCGTGCTCACCAAAGTCACCATGGATGGCCTCGTTGAATTCGAGCCCTCCTTCCGGCTGCGATGCCTGCTGCTGGGGCAAATGGAGCTGCAGGTTATCCGGCGCGTGGTCGCCGACGTTCCGCTGGATGAGCATATCTTGCGCTTCATTACCGACCACAAGGAAGACTGCTTCATCCTGACCGGCAATCTCGATGTCTGGATCCAGCCGATTTTGCAGCGATGCGGATGTCGGGCCTTCTGTTCTGTGGGCGAATACACGGATGGAAAGCTAAAGCTCAAGAGCATTCTCAACAAGGCACATGCCCTTCGGGGCATCCGCGAGGATTTGGGCTATGAGCGCGTGGTCGCTATCGGTGATGGGGCGAATGACGCGGCGATGCTTGATCAAGCGGACATTGGAATTGCCTTTGGCGGTGTCCATTCTGCCGTGGCGGTGGCGATTCACGCCTCGAGATATGTCATTCACGATGGGAGCACGCTTTGCACACTGTTGAGAACGCTGTAATCGCAGCCGCCGGCCTTGGCTCGAGGCTGGGTCTGGGAAAACCTAAATGCATGCTGGAAATTGGCGGGACCACGTTGCTTACCCGCATGATTCGACTCCTCGAAGCACACGTCTCGCGGATTCATGTGGTCATCGGCTATCGCGAAGAGCTGATCATCGACCATTGTTCCCGCTACCATCCGCAGGTGGTGCTGGTCCGCAATCCCGAGTTTAGGACCACCAACACCGGCCATAGCCTAGCATTAGGCGCTAGTCATCTGTCGGGGAAATGTGTGTTTCTCGACGGCGACCTTGTTATCAACCCCGACAGCTTCTCCGCGTTCCTCAATCACGCCTCCCAGACCGAGATTCTTGTGGGGCTCTGTCAGCCCAACACTGAAAACGCGGTCTTCGCAGATGCCGAAGAGACGGCGCAAGGCCAAACTGTCACGGGCTTCACAAGGGAAAAGGCGACCTCTTGGGAATGGGCGAATGTCTTCACCGGGCCTAACACGCTGATGTACGGCGCAAATAGTTACGTGTTCGAACATCTGGCCGAACGCCTGCCGCTGCCGGGTCATATGCTAGAACTTGCCGAGATCGACACGACCACCGACATGCGCTCAGCCGAGCTTTTCATTCAGAAATATGGGCTCTGAGTAATGCTTGGAAAATATAGATCTGCACGCTCTCTAAAGGAACACATTGGTCAATTGATAGAGGTCGACGACCTCGACCGAGCCCTAAAGTTAATCCATGATTTTGTAGAGATCATCTTTACCGAACCATTGTGCACTTCACAAGTTTTTGGATCAAAAGAACTGGATCATCTCTGTCAATGCATAGGGAAAGCCAACTTTGAAACAATCAAACAAGAAAACGCAGATGCGGGATACAGTCAGCACAGCCGACCTGTTTTCGCCTACGTTGTCACCAAGCTGCAAAAAACAGGTGGTCACAATCGAGTTATTGAAGCCTTCATCAAGGCACGACCAGAGGCGCAGCACGTAATATTATCGACGGAGTTGGCTGGCCAATCAGATACAGACTTTTTGATAAATGGGCTGGCCAAGCAAGCCAGCATCGTCTTAGAGTTGGCACCAACGGGTAACTACCAGCAACGGCTGAACTGGCTGCAAAAACGCCTGTTGGAAATTTACCCAAAAAAGGTTTATCTGTTTAATCACCATCAGGACAGCGTTGCTGCTGCGGCAATTCAACCTTCGATGGGGCTTGATGGAAGCTTTTACCATCACGGAGATCATCATTTGTGCTTGGGGGTGTATTTGTCTCATCTCGAGCACATTGACTCGCATCCGATGGGTTACCATAATTGCCGCGATGCGCTGGGTATAGAGAATATCTATGTTCCGCTGACGATTAACGACAGGGGGGAGCGGACTGCTGATTTGCCATTTCTGCAGAGTGGCAGGCTCACTACCTGCACGGCGGCCAGATCGAATAAAATAGAGATTCCTTATTTTGTAAGTTATCTGGACTTCGTCCCGAAGCTTTTGAAAGTTACGGGTGGGACGCACGTTCACATTGGACGTCTTACACCGTGGGCTCTGTTCAGAATTCGTCGCGGTCTGAAGAGACTAGGAGTTCAACCTGAGCAATTTGTTTACACCCCTTGGGTCCCCAGTGTCTGGACGTCTCTTCATGATTATCGTGTCGATTTGTACATTGCTTCTTTTCCGTACGGCGGGGGATTGACGTTGATAGAGGCCATGGGGGCAGGCATACCCGTGGCGTTACACAAGCACATTTTCTCCAGAGTTTTGAGTGGAATTGATCTGGCTTATTCTGGAGCATTCAGTTGGCGTCAGCCCGAAGCGCTGTTGGCTTACTGTGCATCAATAACCGCTGACGAATTAGCCGAGGCTGGGAAGTCTGGGCGCGAGCAGTTTGAGCGGTTCCATGCAGTTGAGCACTTCCACCGCTTTATGAATGACGACAAACAGGGTGGCCTTGTGCCTGCTAGGGTGCACGGTCATTTTTCTGTTGAAGGAGATGAATGGGCACTATGGATGGCGCGTCAGGTGAGTTTTCGCCGTGTGCTTTACAGGGCTGCTTATACGGCATTCAGGAAATTTAGAGCACGCTGGCTATAGAGAAAAAGGATTGAGGTAAGCAATGGAATCGACCCTTCAACCGGTTTCAGCCGTCATTGTTAACTACAACGCCGGTGCCTTGCTGATTGAGAGCGTTCGCGCGGCTTTGGTGCAAGCCGACCAGGTGATCGTTGTCGATAACGCCTCAATCGATGCGAGCATGGATTTGCTGGCGACGCAGTTTGCAGCAGAGCCAAGGCTGGTGATGCTTTGTGAAACAAAAAACCTCGGGTTTGCTGTGGGCTGCAATCTTGGAGTGGGTCTTGCCTCTCAGGCCCATTTGTTATTTCTTAATCCGGACTGCATTCTCGGTGCGGGATCGTTGCGGCGCATGGTTGAGGTGCTGGATAGCGATTCAAGCGTGGGCATGGTGGGTGGGCTGTTGACCAACCTGGACGGCAGCGAGCAGGGCGGCGGGCGACGGGCAGTGCCCACGCCGTGGCGCTCGTTTGTGCGAGCTTTTGGTTTGGCTCGCCTGAGTAACCGGTGGCCCAGGCTTTTCTTCGATTTTCATCTACACAAGCAGCCGTTGCCAGATGCGCCCATGGAGGTGGAAGCGATTTCTGGCGCGCTGATGTTAGTGAGCAGAGCGGCCATTGACGATGTGGGGCTGTGGGATGAAGCGTATTTTCTGCATTGTGAAGATTTGGATTGGTGCATGCGCTTTCGCCAACATGGCTGGAAAATACTTTTCGTCCCCGACGCGCCGGTGATCCACCACCTCGGCCATTGCAGCCGCACCCGGCCATTTTTTGTGGAATGGCACAAACACAAGGGAATGGTGCATTTTTATTGCAAGTTTTTCAGCCATCAATACCCTGGGGCCTTGATGTGGCTGGTGAATGCAGGCGTTTGGTTGCGCTTTGCGATGATCTTGGGTGTTTACTCGTCTCGGTGGGTGGCTAAGCGTTTCGGGGGCGGGCGTGGGTGATCGCGCTGCTACCGGACTGCTAGGCGCGCGGAGTTTGGTCGGCGAATGCGTGATATCGCTTCTGGTGCATCAAGGCCGTGACGTCATTGCCTTTTCCAGAAGCCCGGCGCACCGGAAAGCCGAAGCGAGGGTAAGCTGGATGCAGTTCGATGAACATTCAGGAACGTGGGGAGCCCATGTAGTCACGTCAAATGTCAGTGATTGGCTGTGCGTGGCGCCTATTTGGGTGTTGCCACAATATTTTTCGCTGTTGGAAGCCTACGGCGCCCGTCGCGTCGTGGCGCTTTCTTCCACCAGTCGCTTTACTAAAGATGACTCATCCAACCCTGAAGAGCGGGCGATTGCCCTGCGCTTGGCAGACGCCGAGGCGCGCGTGCAGGCATGGGCGGCAAGCCACGGGGTGGAATGGATCATCCTGCGGCCAACGCTGATTTATGGTCTGGGGCGCGACAAAAACATTACCGAGATCGCGCGATTCGTTCGACGTTTTGGGTTTTTCCCCTTGTTCGGCAAGGCAAATGGCATGCGCCAACCCCTGCACGCGCAAGATGTTGCTGGCGCTTGTGTAGCCGCATTGGGTGCGCCTGCTGCAGCAAACCGTGCCTACAACCTATCCGGTGCCGAAACTCTTGCCTATCGCGATATGGTTGTTCGAATTTTCAGAACCGTTGGACGACCAGTGCGTCTGGTGCCTGTACCGTTATTTGTTTTTCGGTTTGCCTTAGCGATACTTCTCCTCGTGCCGCGCTACCGAAAGTGGACATTCGCCATGGCCGAGCGCATGAACCGTAATTTGGTGTTTAACCACTTTGACGCGACGCGGGATTTTGGGTTTGCGCCGCGACCGTTTGTTTTGAGTGCTGAGGACGTGTCGGGATGAACCGGCCTTCCCGGTTTTGACAGGGTAAGCGAAGAAATCCGGCCGGACTCCAATAGAAACAATGACTTCGAAGCTCTTATTCCTTTTTTTGGTAAACATTGGGTAAGTTTTCCGTGAGCACGTGGTGTGCGCCTAGGCCTCCCGAGTTCGCCACCAAATTCCCAGATTTGCTGATTTTTCGGGTGCTGCCCTAGTGGAAACAACAATTTAGCACTCCCGAGTTGTAAATATTCGGTGAACCCGCAGTTGGGTTTCACGCACACAGGAGCGAGGTGAAGTTGTTTCTCAAAGGGTACAGCCAGATATCCTTGATGGGGACTATCTGCTGATGTGTTGATGATTTCTTGTCGCGCCCGGTGGTTTGACCGATGTTGATCCAGTTGGCTGCCTTGTAGCAGGTGCCGCGATGGCGCTCAGACTCGACGAAGGTCTCCAGCAGCACCGGGCGGTAGCCATAACGCTGATGCCAGTCGTGCGGTAGT
>Ga0105048_10006694_pt1 | contig 18570 bp, 10 predicted proteins | sample MAT05_FD_78382 | JGI IMG/M metagenome (GOLD analysis project Ga0105048, IMG submission 78382) | Freshwater microbial communities from Lake Fryxell liftoff mats and glacier meltwater in Antarctica - MAT-05 | ecosystem: Environmental > Aquatic > Freshwater > Ice > Liftoff microbial mat | place... | reverse complement strand
CGTTTCTATTAGTCGTAAATCTCCCCTGCCCGCCGCATCTCCTCCCCAATCTCAGCCCGCAAGGCCGGCGGTGCCAGCACTTCGCAGTCCGGCCCCCATTGCCTGATCCACGGCTTCATCTCCTGTGTGCTGCCCACGGTGATCCGCAAAACACACCCGCCGTCTGGCAAGTCGTCGATCAGTTGCGTCTCGTGCCAGTGGGTCTCGCGCACGCGCTCGGTCACGCGGCCGACCGCAAACTTCAACAGCACTTCTGTGGCCACATCGCCGTCACCCCAGTTCACACCCCACGCGCCGGCCAGTTTTGCCAGCGGGTCAAACGTGGGCGGGATGGTGTACGGGTCCACCGTCGGCGACACCCGCAGTAACCGCTCGATGCGAAAAGTGCGCACACTCTGCCGGTGGTGGTCGTAGCCAATGACATAGCTTACATATCCCACCGCACTGGGCTCGATGAAATAGGGCTCAAACAGGCGCTCTACATTCGGCTCTTCACGCTTCACCAGCCGCACACGTGTGCCGTTCGCCCACGCCTCTGTCAACGTTTGTAGATTGCGTGCATAGTCCTGAGCAACCTCGCTCATGGGCCGGTTCAACCGTTCCGAGGTGCGCGCAATGTGGCTGGCAATCTGTTTCGAAACTTTGTTTAAAGCGATACTCAACTTGTTGAGCGCGGTCACTGCATGCGGATTAGGCTTATCCGAGTAGCGCGCCAGCAACCGCACTGCCATAAACATTGCCATGGCTTCATTCAGATTCAACCGCACATCGTTGAGATAAGCCGATACATCCAGCTCAACACTTCGGTCAGCCAAATGCTTAATCGGCACCTGCCCTTCGGTTTCCAAATCCTGCAAACACCGGTTAATCGTGAAGCGACTGCACTCAAATCGTTCGGCCAGCTCCTTGATCATGACCGGCCGCCGACAAGCCAATAGATATTCCTCAATTGCTCTGAGACGGGTCGATCGTTTTGTGGTTCGAGACATTGACATCATCCTAGGGCACGGCTTCGCGCCACCTGTGAACAAAAATATGGATATTCACCTTAAATTTTCTGCACACTAACGGCGCGGCCCAAACCACCGCTCAAATAGACTGATTCGGCCACACTCGTCCTCGCACAGCATGACCCCGCTGCCTTCCATGTCTGTCAGGTCGCGATTCACCAGATTGCGGCTTTTGCCCAGCCGTCGGGCAATCTGACCTCGCCGAATCTCTCCCGCCTGTCGAATCAACTCCACTTCCTTTGCATGCCGTTCTGTCTTGGTCTGTTTCGTTTTAGATTTGAACATGGTGCTCCTTCCTTGAATAAGGTCACACCCATGTTCCAGATGCCTGGTAGCAGCTATTGCAACATCAACATCGCACTTTCAAACTAATTTTTGAAAATTTGCAATCGCCTTTATCGATCGCTCCTTGACTTCCCAAATCTCGGCTCGAACCATCAATCGTGCACAAAACCAATTTCCTGTCATCCGATATTCCTATGATCTTTTGTGAGAGGAACCTCTCACCGACAAGGGGCTGTATCGTCAATTTCGACGTAAAAGGCGTGACATAATATTGCAGTTCGGCTTACCGAGGCGCTCTATGCCGATGCATTCCGGCAATAGGGAGATTGTCAAATATCTTGATCCGGAGCATCTACCACCCATGGGCTAATGGGCACGGTGTAGATGTGACACACTAACCCAGTCTTATCGTCCGAGACCTACAGAGAACCATGCCTCCGGCTTATCCCCAAACCAGATCACCACTGACAAGGCAAACCTTCACTCAAGACTAGGATAGCCGCTCAAAGAGGAACTCATGACTTACATCACAACGAAAGATAATTGCAAGCTCTACGTAAAGGACTGGGGCACGGGTCGGCCCGTGATCTTGCTGCATGGCTGGCCGTTGTCGGCTGACAGTTGGGACGATCAGGCCATGGCGATTGCCGATGCCGGTATGCGTGCCATTTTCTATGATCGGCGTGGTTTTGGCCGCTCGGATCAACCCTGGAACGGCTATGACTATGACACCTTGACCGATGATCTCGCCGCAGTGATTGAGGCGACCCATGCGCAGGATGCGTCACTGATTGGTTTCTCGATGGGCGGCGGAGAAGTCGCGCGATATATGTCGCGTCACGGAGGGAAGAACGTGGTTCAGGCCGGCCTGATATCGGCAGTTGTTCCTTATATGCTACAGACAGCCGATAACCCGAATGGCGTGCCACAAACCATGTTCGACGAGATGACCGCAGGTATGAAGAAGGACCGGGCGCAGTTCTTCACCAGCTTTTTCAAAACATTTTTTGGTGAGGGTCTGCTCTCAAAGCCGGTGAGCGCCGAGACTCTGGAGTGGGCGCACAGTGTCGCGCTCATGGCCGGCCTAAAGCCAACGCTGGCGTGCGCCAAGGCCTTTGCAACCACAGACTTCCGTCCAGATCTGGCTGCCTTCAAAGTGCCAACGTTGATCATTCATGGAACCGAGGACAAGACCGTGCCGATCGACGCCACTGGCCGCGTGTCGGCGCGCAGCATTCCACAAGCCAGGTTTATCGAGTATGACGGGGCAGCGCATGGGCTGTTTGCGACTCACAAGGAACAGCTCACCAACGATCTACTCACGTTCCTAAACCAGAGGTAAAGCGACCGGCTGATGGGCATGATGCGTTGTCAGCCCAGAAGTGATTCAGTTGCTACTCGATCCATCCAAACGCCTCACCAAAAGAATTTATGCACGCACAAACGATCTCATCGGTGGCTCACACTTCCACTTGCAAGGCAGGTCACCATGTCCAGTGATTCTGGTCGCACGACCTCGATCTGGATGGAGACAGTCGTACCCGTATTTCCTCCGCTGGCGGCAAATACTCAGGCAGATGTGTGCGTGATCGGTGCTGGGATCGCCGGATTATCAACCGCCTTCCTCCTGGCACGCAGCGGCAAAAGCGTGATTGTCCTTGAAGACGGCCACATCGGGGGCGGAGAAACGGGTCGAACCACGGCTCATCTCACCACGGCCCTTGATGATCGATACTTTGAGCTTGAGTATTTGCACGGCTCTTTGGGCGCGCAGATGGCCGCTGAGAGTCATGCCGCAGCGATTGACCAAATCGAGGCCATCGTCGTTCAAGAGGGCATCGACTGTGATTTCGAAAGAGTCGATGGGTATCTCTTTAGTGCGTCTGAGGATGCGATCCGGTCCACGAATATGCAGCGGAATGTCCCCATCTAGGCTGCGTTGTGGACTGGAACACCCTGGAACGAACCTGGGATTGTCCGTGTCATGGTTCACGCTTTGATGCCTATGGCAAGGTCATTAACGGACCGGCAAACCGCGACTTGAAACCCAGGGAACCCAAAGCGTAATTGCACAGATGCGGTTCATTTTGACCGTGCAAATGGGTCGCTCAATGCACCCTGCTGGCTGGGCAGGTGTTCAATTTCAACATCAGCAACAACCCGTTGGCGTCGACAACCGGCGATCATGATGTGTAGTGAGAGACGGCGGAATGCCAAACACTGGTTGCTCTCTAGGCAATTGACCAGCGGTATACGGTTGAAAAACAATCGATGAATGGTATATGCTGAACAATATCATTGTTGACCCGCTAAGGCGTGCGAATCTTGCAATCCCCCATAGCAAGCCTGATCGTGCGGCCTGTGGTCAACCAAGGCCGAATCCTCAAAAGGGTAAAGCTCAAATCCACGGAGGAATCTCTCATGTCAAGTGTCATGGCTCGATCTAGAAAGCACCTCGAACGCACACTCCATCTGGCTCTCGTAGTCGCAATGGCCTGTGTGTTCCAAGTGCCGCGTATGGTCAACGCGGCTGCCGTCCACATCAAGATTGATCTCTCAAACCAAGTCAGTCCTGGCAATTTCACTGCTGATCGTAGTGTTCGCCTCATAGATGGCAGAAGTGATCGCAAGACTCTGCCGAAAATCAACTTGGCGGCTATCCACCCGGCGGATGTAGATCAAGCGAGCGCTCTTACGCTCACGGCTACCGTCAGCCCGACGACGGCGTATGCCAGCGGTGCCGATCCAATGACTGTGACCGCGAGCCTGACCGGATTCGTTGGATCGGGTGCTGGTTCAGTGATCTCATTCACCACTGACCTTGGCACACTGTCGTCACCGACTGCAACCACCAATGTCAGTGGCGTCGTGGAAATCCAGCTGACCTCGGTGATCAGCGGCCTGGCGACGATTACGGCCACGGCGGACACCACGGCAACCTCCTCCGTCACAGCCACATTCATCCCGGCACTCTCACCTCAAATTGCAAAATATGCCCTGCCCACGGCAGGTAGCCGTGTTGCGCGGGGCAGCATCATTTCCTACACCATCGTGGTGACGGCTCCGCCCGGCAATCTAGCCAACCTGGTCATTACCGATACGATCCCGGCGAATACCAGCTACATCTCCGGCAGCAAAAGTGGAACCGGCGTTGTCAGTGGGCCAGATCCAGTGACGATGACGCAGGCGTTTGTCGCGGCCGGCAGCACGGCAACGTTAACCTTTCGGGTCGCCGTGACGACGGGTGTGACGACGACGACCGAGATTACGAATGTGGCCAGCATCTCGACTGCAACCAGCTCACCCACTTCGACCGCGCCGATCACGCATGTGGTGAGCATCCCGGCCCAAGTCGCCGTCAGTGTGTTGACGGATACGCAGGTCGCCGGTGGAGCACCCACGACCGTCACGGCATCTGTAACGGACGGTGCCGGCAATCCCATTTTTGGTGAAAGCGTGTCTGGGCTGATCTCGCCCACCGCGCGTGGCACGCTCAGCCCGTTCGGCCAGACGAATGAAAGCGGCCAGACTTTTGCGATCTGGACGCCTGGCACCGTCAGTGGCAACGGCGTCATCACCGCGAGCGTTGGAGCCATCTCGGGCACGGCCGCCATTACTGTCACGCCGGGTCCGGTGTCCAGCGTGGATGTGGGCGCATCCCCTGATTTAATCGTCGCGAATGGCGTCAGCACAACGACCGTGACCGCAACATTGAGAGACCAATTTGGCAATCTCACCCCTGGTGCGCCAGTGACACTCTCCACAAATTTGGGCACGCTTGCGCCGGTGACGGCCACCACCAATGTGAGTGGTGTGGTGACTGCAACGTTGACCTCGGCGGCCAGCATTGGAGTTGCCACGGTGCAGGCCAGCTCGGGTGGCCAGACGGGTACGACGACGGTTCGGTTTGGGGTTGCGCCGGGCCAATTCACCGCCGTACTGACGACCTCGACCCTGATCACCACGGGCAATCTATTGACCTATACATTTGTGCTGACCAACAACGGGGCCGTGACCCAAACCAATGTCGGCATGATTGCAGCGATACCTGCTGAGACCACATTCATCAGTGTCTCAGGCGGTGTGTACGGGGGTGGGTTGGAGAGGAGCCGGCGCATCAAGCCCGCAGCAACTGACGTCAACGCGGTATCGTGGACAGGCACTCTGGCTCCCGGGGAGTCACATACCATCATTTACACCGTGCGGGTCACCAAGCTGTTCGGCCCGCTGACGGCCACGGCGCAGGGTGTTGTGGACGCCGTGGAGATCTTCTCGTCCGGTCCAGTAACAACGACCGTCGTGCCGGCTGTGCAATTGCGACTATCCCAGGTGCTCAACCAGACACCGTTCGAATGATGTATGAGCGAGTAGTTTGTCAAGGGAAAGACTTTGTGTAGCTACGTCATTCCCGCCTGCACAGGAACGACGGCTTGGTTAATCACTGAAATTACGCAGGTAACCACCAAATCCAGCACAAAGCATCCTGAGCGGAGCGGCCTTATTGCCTGATGGAAGGTTACCGATGAACTGGCCGCGCAGTCTAAGGAGCGCACTAGGGTGAGTTAAGCTGACCTAACTCACCCTAGTGCGCTCCTTAGACTGCGCGCGCATTTTGTTTCGCGTATTTTTCTAAAAAGCCAAGCACGCTCCGCTCAGGATGCTTTCGTCATAGATACGTAAATCCAATTACGTCATTGGTCAGCGGCATCTGCAAACGCCTTGGGCCGGAACTGGTTGTATCGAGCTGTGCTGGCTACTTAAGCTCATCCAGGCTTGAAATGATGAGAATCACCTGCGTCTTTAGGGACTGATAGCCTTGAGAGAGGACGAGAATGAATGGCATGCGGCATCTTACGATCTGCTCGGCTGTTCGATATATTGCCAACTGGGTGACTCAACGGCTCAACCGAATCGTCAAGGCATGGCTCCGACCTGCAGCCAACTCCACGTTGGTAGGCGCATCATTAGACCTCTCCCGCAGTAAAGCCAAGCTGATCGCCGAAAATGCCCTTTTGCGGCATCAACTCGTGTTACTCAACTGTCGAAATAGCGGCCTCAATTCACACCGGGCGATCGTTTCAAGCTGTTGCTGCTCGCCAAGTTGACAAAAACCTGCCGAGAACCCCTTGTGGGGTGCCGAACGAATCTGAGGGGAGTTGCTCAAGCTCGGCTACAAGGTTGCGAAGCGAACGATTCAGCGATATATCCGCCGACCGTCGGCACCTCATGCAACAAGCCAGTCTTGGTCGACCTTCCTCAAGACGCGCGCGAAAGACATTTGGGCTTGCGACTTCGTGCCGGTGATCAACCTCTGGTTCCAACAGCTCTATATCTTCTTCATCATCGAACTGCATTCCAGACGCATCGTTCACTTCAATGTCACCCGGCATCCAACCCAACTCTGAGTCGCCCAGTATCTGCGAGAAGCAACAGCTGAAAGTCACAAACCCAAACACATCATTCGCGACAATGACAGCAAGTTTGGCAGTGCATTTGATGCAATTGCAACCCAATTGGGCGTCGAAGTGCGTCGCACCCCGATTAAGGCACCGAAAGCCAATGGCGTCTGTGAGCGTTTCATCGGCAGCGCGCGGCGCGAATGTCTAGATCATCTATTGATCTTCGGAGAACGACAGCTCTATCGCGTGATCAAGGCATATACCGACTACTTTAACCACGCCAGACCGCATCAGGGAATAGATCAGCGTGTACCAAGTCCTAGATCTTTCAAAGTCTGACAGGCGGGGGATAGCAAAATCATTAGCATGCCTGTACTAAACGGCCTGCACCATAAATACCTTCGGGCAGCTTGATCCTCAAGCGTTGCGCGGATAGGCTTAAGTAGCCAGTACAGGCAATGAAAAAGTTACCGCCGAGTAAATGGCTCAGTCCTGGCCTGTGCTGTGAGTTAGATCAAACGTATTCCCCCGCAATTCGTGCCCATCCACGACAATCCGGATGACGCCGTTGGTTTGCTCCACACGAATTTGATGTGCGGTATCGCCAGCGCGATACCTGACTTGATAGCCGGGCCAGTGCGACGGAATGCAGGGTTTGATCAGCACGGTATCGCCAATGCGTTGAATGCCTAGAATGGCCTCCAACCCAAATCGGTACATCCAGCCCGCTGAGCCGGTGTACCAGGTCCAGCCACCCCGCCCGACCCGGCCGGCTGAGGCATACACATCTGCCGCGATCACATACGGCTCCACTTTGTAGCGCGCGGCCTTCTCAGGTGTGTCGGCATGGTAAATAGGGTTAAGCAGGTCAAATAACTGTCCGGCTTTATTTCCCTTCCCCAAGGCAGCAAATGCCCATGCCGTCCAGATGGCGGCGTGCGTGTATTGACCACCGTTCTCGCGAATGCCCGGCACGTATCCGCGAATATAGCCCGGATCATGCGTCGTTTGGTCGAACGGCGGCGTCAGCAGCAAGACACACCGATCTTCTGCCCGCACCAGCTTTTCCGACACCGCGCGCATGGCCTGCTCTGCCCGCGCGGCTTCACCCAATCCGGACATCACAGCCCAGCTTTGCGAGATTGCATCGATCTGGCACTCATCACCGAGGTGCGATCCCAACGGCGTGCCATCATCATAAAACGCGCGCAGATACCACTCGCCATCCCAAGCATGTTGCTCAATGGCGTCACGAATTTTTGTCGCGCGTTCGCGATAGGTTACCGCACGGTCGGGCTGTCCAACGCGTTCGCACACCTCTGCAAATGACGAAAGTGTGGCACCCAGGAACCATCCCAGCCACACGCTCTCACCCTTGCCCTCGATACCAACCCGGTTCATGCCGTCGTTCCAATCGCCACTGCCCATCAGCGGCAGACCATGCACACCCATCGTGCTGCCACGCTCGATGGCGCGACAGCAATGCTCGAACAAGGTCGCGCGCTCGGGGGTGGTTGCAAATTGACCGTAGTAATCCTCTTCACCGGCTTTCAGCACCGGGCCAGCGAGCAACGGCATGGACTCATCCAAAACGGAGGCATCGCCGGTGGTGTGCACGTAGTGCGCCGTGGCATAGACCAGCCACAACAAATCATCCGAGCAGCGCGTGCGCACGCCGCGCCCCGTGGGTGGATGCCACCAATGCAGTACATCGCCCGCATCAAACTGATGTTGAGCGGCGCGCAGTAAATGCTCGCGTGCCAGGTGCGGCCGCGTGTGCAACAGCGCCAACACATCCTGCAATTGATCGCGGAAGCCGTAGGCGCCGGAAGATTGATAAAACCCCGAGCGGCCCCAGATGCGGCAGGCCAGCGCCTGATACAACAGCCAGTGATTGAGCAGCAGGTTCATGGCTGGATCGGGCGTCTCGACCTGCACTTCACCCAGAATATCGTCCCAGGACTGTTGAACGGCCTCAAATTCGGCCTGCACCGCCGTCGCATCTTGATAGCGGTGCACCCATTTCAATGCCTCATCATGCGTCGCACCCTGGCCGAGGATGAAGTAGATCTCCTCCATTCCACCTGCCGGCAAATCAAGATGCAGTTGCAATGCGCCACACGGATCAAACCCAGCGCCAACAGTCCCAGCCAGACCAAGGCGCCTAAGCGCGGCCGGCTGGCTGACATCGCCCATGCGCCCCAGGAACTCGGTTCGGTCTGCCGTCAGGCCATGCAACCGCTTGCTGGCCGCCAGAAAGGTCACCCGCCCACCAAACTCGGCGTTGTACGCATTACGGGCCAACAGCGCCTGGCTCTCGTTATCAAACTCGGTCACAACGAACTGTTGCATCCCATCCCGGTTGACCCCCATCACCCATTCTGCATAAAACGTGACGGTGATGCGGCGCGGGCGCGACCAGGTGTTCTGCATTCGCAGCTGCACAATCTTGACCGGCGCATCGCGCGCGACCCCAAAGCGGGTGTGCTGAATCAGGCCGTGGCTGTGATGTTCAAAGCTCGAATAGCCCGCCCCATGCCGAACCAGATAGGGTTCATGCGCCGGGCATGGCGCAGGCACAGGCGACCACACTTCGGCAGTCTCCTCATCGCGCACATACAACGCTTCGCCCGGTGCGTCTTTCACCGCATCGTTCGACCATGGCGTGAGGCGGTTCTCACCGCTGTTCAGAGCCCACGTATAACCCGACCCACGTTCAGAGATGAGAAAGCCAAAGTCGGGATTGCTGATGACGTTGATCCAGGGTGCCGGCGTCGATTGATTCGGCTCAAGATAAATCACATATTCCTTGCCATCTGAGCTGAAGCCACCCCATCCATTGTCGAACTGTAAATGGGCCGGGCGTTCCAACACCGGTGTCGTCTCGGCTGCTATTGGCTCACTGGAGCGGGACGGCATGAAATCGGGCAAAGCGGTGCCGATGGGCAACGACACCTGTACTTGCTCGGCCAATGATCCACGCTGTGGGTCAAGCACGACCCGGGCTGTGCTATCCAGCAACACACGGTCTTCTTCGCTCATCAGATCAGCGCTGACGATGAAGATGCCACCCCGCCGCGCCAGCCACGACTGGCTGTTCATGCGCATCAACAAGCGTTGAAGCTGTCCATGCAGTTCCTGGTTGTATGAGCTGGGTTGTTGCAGGCTGAAGACCAGATCCACCTGCACACCCCGGTTGCGCCAGTAGGTGTGCGCCTGCACCAGTTGTTGCGCCATCGTCAGGCTGTCTTCATCGCGCACACGCATCAACAAAACGGGATAGTCACCGGAAATCGCGTATGCCCATAAGCCCGGCTGCCCCTTCACATTGGCAGCCAATCGGGCGGATTCGGCCCGCATCGCCCGATGGGGAAACAACAGGGCCGAGAGCACGTGCTGCATTAAGGCCAGTTGTGGGGTGCCCAGATTGAGCCGGTGCAGTTCCAGGCGCGCGCGGGTCTGCGCGAGATCAAACGCCCGGTTAATCATGCGCCAGGTCTGGTAGCGCCGCGCCAGGCCAATCGCCTGCTGGCGCGATGGGGCCACAAGAGTGACAAACCCAATCTGGGCCGTCGAATGCGGCCCGATCTCAATCAATTGCGAAATTGAAAAAACGGGGTCAAGGTTGTCATCCGGCCCTGATAGCGTCCGGCCCCCTTTGTCGGCCCAAAAACGTGCGCGGTCCGTCTCGCATTCACAGCGAACGACCTCAGGGGATTCCCCTTTGGGCAACGCCGTGGTGTGTGCCATATATACGCCGGATTGCGCTTCGGCTGGCGAACGAGGCCGCCTTCGAAACAACAGCGTATGCGCATCATCCAGCACCTCATGTTCGATAAACAGCTTGTTAAAGGCCGGATGCCGCCGGTCATTGGCTTGTGTGGTCAGAATCACCTCGCCATAGCTGGTTGCGCGCACATGGCGTGTTTCGTCGCTGTGATTGGTCAGTGATAGGCGGCGAATCTCAACATCCTCATCCGGCGCAACAGTAACTTCGAGCAGCGAGGCGATGTCGTGGTGTCTGGATCGATACACAGCCATGTGCGGATGAAAATGAACATCGCCCTCTTCGATGGAGGCACACGCTGGTTGGTGGCTGGCCGACCACTTCACATTACGATCCACATCCTGTAAATACAGCCACACGCCCGAGTCATCGAGCGTGGTGTCAGGCTTCCAGCGCGTCAAGTCGAGATTGTTCCAGCGGCTATACCCGCCCCCAGCGCTGGTTACCATGACGCTGTAACGGCCATTCGACAGCACGTGCACCATCGGCAAGGGTGCATGGACGGGCACAGACCACGCTGCCGTACTAATGTCAGGGATCGTTGTGCCATCGGCAGCTATCTGCGATGCGTTCGCGTGCGTCCGCTGTTGGTCTGGCAAGTGGCTGGCCGGCACGCGCTCCTGCAACATCAGCTCCACACTTTGCACACGGGGGTCGGCATGAAATCGCCGCACCATCACGTCATCCAACAAATAGTTGGACAGGGATAGCAGGCTCATGCCCTGATGATGAGACATATAGGAGCGCACGATGGCATGATCATTGCCGACAGACAGGTGTGCAGGAGTGAAATCCATGGCCTCATACAAACCGTATGCGCCCAGCATTTTCATTGCCAGAAGCTTGCTGATATTCTCGGCAGCGGCTTTGGGCCGAATGGGCAGCGCCAACAGCGTGGCATACGGCGCAATGACCAGGCTATCCACAAGGTGACGTTTGAACCCCAATTCCGGAACTCCAAAAGCCTGATACTGATAATTCTGCGCGGCATCGAAAGCGTAGTAGCCCGACTCCGACACCCCCCACGGCATATGATGCTGTTGCCCGTATCGAATTTGTGCCCCAACTGCCGCGATGCGGGTTTGATGCAACAGGGTGCCCTCATAGCTGCGTATCCACAACGCAGGCATCAAGTATTCGAACATCGTCGCGCTCCACGACATCAACACACGTTGACCACCGCTCTCAGTCAAGGGTCGGCCCAGATGCAGCCAGTGCTCGGCTGGCACATCCCGTTTTGCAATGGCCAGCACACTGGCAATGTGTGCTTCGGATGCCAGCAGGTCATAGCAGTTGTCGTCGAGCCGATCACTACTCAGGTTGTAACCAATACGAAACAACTTGCGCTGCGCGTCAAAAAGGAAAGCAAAGTCTGTGTTGGCAAACAGTTGCTCGCAGTTCTGCTCAATGTGGCTGAGCCCATCCAACAGTTCCTGGGCAGGTTGGTTTGACTCCGGTCGTGCTGCCAGTTCGACCAGCGTGGTGTGTAAATTGAACCCTGATCGTGGTTCGCGCAACGATGGGATCAAGGCATCCCACTCGCTTTGCATGTGCAGCAGATGCCGCTCGGCGCGATCCAGGGTATCGCGAAGCACACGCAACGCACTCACATCCACCTCTAAACCGGGCGGGGTAATAAGCGCGACCAGTTCCTGTCCAATCGCAACCAGACGCATGACCAGCTCATCCAACACAGGACGCCATTGGCTCACATCACCCTTCACCGCCAGCACCCGATTGCGCATATCGGCGACCTGTTCGCGCAGAGGCTGGCCGGGTTTGTTCAGACCCTGTGTGTGTGCCAGCACATCCTCAAGCATGCCGACTAAATCCAGCCACCCTTGCCAACGCGCCCAGCGCAAAACAGGTTGATGACGCAACTCGCGACAGCCATTTGCCAGAGCGATCAGGCAGGCGAGGAAATTGCCGCTATCCACCGTCGAAACATAGCGTGGCTGCAGGGTCTGCAAACTGCGTGTGTCATACCAGTTCAGCAAATGGCCCCGATGCCGTTCCAACTTTGCGATGCTGTCAAAGGCCAGTTGCAATCGCGAGACCAACTCCTGTAAACCGATGTAGCCAAAATCATAGGCCGCCAGCGTCGAGAGCAGCATCAGGCCAATGTTGGTCGGCGAGGTATGCGGCATCACCATGCCCTTTGGCGATTCCTGATAGTTGTCGGGTGGCAACCAGTGCTGATCCGGGCCAACAAACTGCTCAAAGAAGCTCCATGTCGAGCGAGCAACGTGCCGCAGCATGCGCATTTGTTTAGGCGTCAATTGATCTGGCTTCAGGCGCATCGGCCGGCCTATCCAATGCGCGATTTGTGGCGAGATCAGCCACACCAACAGGACCGGCACCGCGACTGGCAGGGCAGCTGGGCGCAGCCATATCACCGCGATCAGAATGGGGGACGTAAACGCTGCGGCCGGCACCATCTTGAGCCAGGTGCGCCACGACGATAGATCCTCACCAAAGGCACGCACGGTTTGGGCGGCGGTGGTCCATTGCAACAGGTTGCGCCGGGTGATAAAAAGACGAATCAGTGTTTGGGCGATGCCGCCGAGGACCTCAATGCTTTCATAGGGGAGAAAGCACACAGCCAGTATCCAGCGCAACACGCCGTCGCGCAGTGGATTCAGCTCGCCTTGCAGGGTTCCAGTCTTGACCGCCCGATGCGCAGCGTTCAAGGTGCCGGTGAACACGGGTATGGCCAGCGCCATCAACCCGAACACCGTTTCGATATAAGGCGAACCCGGGAGCCACAGCCAGGCCAGCAACCACCACAATGTGATCGCTGGGGCCAGCAGACTTCGCCGTAGGTTGTCGAGAATCTTCCAGCGATGAATGACAGACAGCGTGTTGTTGATCCTGCCCGGTCCGGCGTGCGGCACATGCGGCAAAAGCCAGGGCAGCAATTGCCAGTCGCCGCGCACCCATCGGCGCGACCGGCGCATGTGTACCAGGTAATTGGGCGGATACTCTTCAAACACAACGACATCATTGACCAGACCCACCCGGCCATGAACACCCTCGAACAAATCGTGGCTCAGCAACGCATTCTCTGGCACTCGACCGGCCAGACTGCGCTCCAGGGCATCAACGTCATAGATCCCTTTGCCGACGTAAATGCCCTCACCAAAGAGATCCTGATAGACATTGGAGATGGCACGGGTATACAGATCCAAGCCAATATCGCCGCTAAACAGGCGGGTGAACCAGGTGCGGGTCGCGGTCGCCGGCAGGATTTCGGTGCGGGGCTGCAGGATGGAATAGCCACGGGTGAGCTGGCCGCTTTGCGCATCGAAGTGAGCCTGATTGAGCGGATGCGCAAGTGTAGCGACAAGCCTGCGCGCATCATTGGGCTGCAAAATGGTGTCGGCGTCCAGCGTGATGACATAGCGTGTGCCATTCAGTGCAGCCAGATCGCCAACCGTCGTCACATAGGACGTCTGCCCCAGTTCAGTCTGCCTCAGTAACTGATTGAGCTCATGTAACTTGCCACGTTTGCGCTCCCAACCCATCCATGTGCCTTCACGCGGATTCCAGCGGCGCTCACGGTGAAAAAGATAGAACGGCGCTGAGCCGTTCATCGCATAGCGCTGATTCAACAGTTGAATTCCAGCAACCGCCTGCTCGATCAAGGCCGCATCGGCGGGCAGATGTTGTTCGAGTGCATCTGTGAAATCGGTCAACAGCCCAAAGCGCACCTGCGCGTCCTGATTGCGCAGATAGTGAAGCTCCAATTGCCCCAGCAGAGAAGTCACCTCCTCAGCATTGGAGAGCAGGGCCGGAATGACAACGAAGGTGCTATGTCTGGCGGGAATGCCAGTTTCTGCCTCTGCATAGTTCAGCTTGGGCAAGACAGTGGGTGGCAACCACACCGTGAAGGCCCAATCCACGAGACTCACTGCAATCTGAGATGCGACCACCATCCCCAACACGCCTATGACAAACATCTGCATGACTGTGGCATTGAAGGTGTTGGCATAGGTCAGGACAAAATATAAGAGCACGGCCAGCACCAGGCCAACGCTGGACAGATAGGCGATTGTGGGGTGATGCAAGACCCAACGTTGCAGTCGCTGGGCCAGTTTTGGCCGAAAGCCTAACTGGCGTTCAAGCATAATTTGATCTGGCCCAAGCAAGACCGATCCAATGTGCTCGCTGCCGGCCATATCCAGCGCAGCCTGCGCCACGGCCGTCTCTTGCCTCCTTGTGCGCTCGGCCAGTTGCTCGACGACTTTGCGATAACGATCGCGCGTCTCTTTGTCCATGCTGGCATATATGCCGGCAGGTTCACTCTTTAGAATGGCTTCGACACGGCTGACACGCTCAAAGAAATCGCGCCAATCCTGGGTGGCATAGGTTCGCAGACTGATAAAGCAACTCGGCACAACCTGCTCATCCAGCACCTCGCCGGGCAACTCAACTCCAGGCAGGCCTGCGTACGTAGTAGTGGTCAAAACACGAGCCAGGGCTTGTGCCAGAACCTCCAGCACGCCAATCCGCAGCATGATGGGAGCGGCCCACAACTCTGCCATCGTAAGGGGCATCTCGACCTGAACATCCTGATATAGATGAATGATCCGGCGCAAGCGGTCCAGGCCTGCGCCATCCACATGCGCGCGCTCCTTGACCACAAAGTCCTGAGTGATGGCATAGATGCGCGGATGACCCCGCATCGGCCCATCAGAAATTTTTGGCAGTTTGAGATAGAAGCCGCGTGGGATGTCTTCGGCAATCTGCCGATAAGTTTGCTCAATGAGGTAAAAGTTGTCGAGCACCCACTCGGCAGTGTAGGGTAGCGCAGGCTTATTCGCTGTGAGCCGAAACTGTTGGACCGCGTGCAGTAAAAACTCATGCTGAAGCCGAAGCTGCCGGGTGAATGCATCGAAATTCCCGGCTGGCTCTGGGCGCGCAGTCGTGTGCAACTGCGCCAACATAGGTTAATTCCCTCCAGTCATCATGGTTGCAACGGTCGTGCGCGCGCGGGGCACAGCCACACCCTGCACCGGGCTCGATGAAACCATCAGGTTGTCTTGAACGATCAAGACATTTGTGGTGCCATATTCCAGCATGCTGCGCGCTACACTGCCAAACGGCCAGGTGACTTGTCCAGAATAACCATGCGCGCTGATGATCACGAGATCAGCCAATTCGCGCGACACAATGGTTTGCAAGGTTGTGCAAACATCATGTTGAGCAACAAGAATATGCGACCTGCTGCGGACTGGGAGCCGAACTTGCAGGTCACCAAAATACGCTTCGCTTTCAGCCTGATTGCGCTCGATCAGTGCATCAACGAGGGCGAGATCTTCGGGCGAGACAGGCATCCGGCGCGGCAGCTCCGGACGCCGCACCACATGCACCAATACGATCTCGGCGGCGTGCCATTCGGATATCTGTGTCGCGACCGGCAACACGCACTCTGCGCGCTGAGAGCCATCCAGTGGTAACACAATCCGCCGATAGCGAGTGATACTTGGAAACTCACTCGCACCCGAACTGGCTCGCACGACCAGCAGCGACGCTGACGCGCGCAACGCGACCTTGTAGGTCACGCTGCTCACATTCCAACGGGTCAAACCATTTTGGCCATGACTGCTCAACACAATCAGGGCATGATTGAAGTTATTCGCGAATTGCACAATTGACTCAGCTGGCGCGCCTTCAAGGATGACCTGACGAATATCCAAAACCCGATCAGGGTTATCCCGGTCATCCAGCTGTAACCGCTGAGCAATTGACGCCAGATAGTGTTCGGCTTGCGCGTGTTCCAGTTGCCATTCCAGCGGCTCCACAGGACGGCCAGTGGACCGGTGTGAGGCTGCGTCCAGCACAGTCAGCAACGTGATGCCCGCGCCGAATGCGTGCGCGGCCGCACGTGCATGTGGCAGCACGCTTTCGGCTAAAACTGAACGATCGAGCGGCACGAGGATTGAACTGAACATGATTAGACATCCACTTCTGCATCACAGAGATTAGCGCAAGTGCCCTGAAATGGCATTAGGAATAGGACGAGTTTGGAATAGTCAGGTAACCAGTTGGCGTTGGCTCGCTAAGTATCTGAACACCTCTGCCAGATTGATTCGATCAATCAAGAGGCAGATAACTGTGAGTTTCATAAAGATGGTTCCAATTTCCTTAGGGAGGGATAGACCAGGCAAAAGGTGATTCCGATTTTGACAAACAACCATTGGCACTGAGAATGCACAAGTGCTAGAAAAACGGAATCAGACCGTAAACCCGATTCCGTTTTGACAACGAGCGCTCTCTGATTTCTAAAATGCGATTGCCCAATTTCATTTTTGAAAAGGAGAATACTCAATGTCAGTTCCGATTTTAGTTCAGCTATCGCTATTTTCTGAAACGTATGCACTAAGCGACAAAGCAGGGAAACAGGACACTTGGCTTAACCTCCATGATGCCTGGTTGCACCCAGACACCTTGCCACCGTATGTCGCGCAGTCACCGACCCTCACTCGCATTCTTGATCTGATCGGGCCGCTCGACTGGAGGCATTTTCCGGAGCGGGATTTGAAACCGACGCTGGGTCATGCCCCAGTTCCCTACGCCGCGATGATCGCGGCTGAGCTGACCAAGTTGAATGAAGGGCTGGGGAGTTTGAAACAGTTGCGTCTGTTTTTGAGCGAGCATCCCGGTTTCATATCCCTGCTCAATTTTTCGCCGCTGCCCAACCCCGATTTTGGGGTTAGTTTCAGTGCCCCGCCCTCCGCGAGCGGTCTGCCCACTCAGCGCCACCTGGCCCGCCTGTTGCGCAACATCCCCAACGCCGCGCTTCAATTTTTGTTGGCCGACAGCGTGCGGCTCATTCGTGAAGAACTGGCTCGGCGCAACGTGGTCTGGGGCGATGTCATCTCGCTGGACACCAAGCACATCATCGCTTTTGTCCAACAGAACAACCCCAAAGCCTATGTTGCCAACCGCTTCGACAAAACCAAGCAACCCGCCGGTGATCCCGATTGCCGCCTGGGGTGCAAACGCCGCCACAACAAAACCGTGTCTCCGTCAACCCCTGCAACACCCACTCACAAAGCCGTCCCCGCCAACACGGTCGCCATCGGCGAGTTCTACTGGGGCTACGGCTCCGGCGTCGTCGTCACCAAAGTCCCCGACCTCGGCGAGTTTGTGCTGGCCGAACTCACCCAGCCGTTTGACCACGGCGACCTCACCTATTTCTTCCCCCTCATGACCCAGGCCGAACATCGCCTCGGCCACAAACCCCACTTCGGCGCATTCGATGCCGCATTTGATGCCTGGTATGTCTATGCCTATTTTTCTGGCACTTCCCAGCCGTCGACTCCCGCAGGTTTCGCTGCTGTCCCCTTCTCGGAGAAAGGCGGCAAGTCCGTGACTGACCGTCAATTCTCGCCCGAGGGCTTGCCGATTTGCCAGGCCGGCTTGCCCATGCCGCTCAAGTTCACTTTCACCGATCGCACTTCGTGCCTGGTCGAACATGAACGCGGCAAATAGGTCTGCCCGCTGCGCTTCCCAACCCAGTCCGCCAATGCTTGTCCCGTCCATCACAAACTCTGGAAGCGCGGCGGCTGCACCGCTCAAATGCCCACCAGCGTCGGCGCACGCATCCGCTACACCCTCGACCGTGACTCCGTTGCCTACAAACGCATCTACAACCAGCGCACCGCCGTCGAACGCATCAACTCGCAAGCCGTTGCCCTCGGCATCGAGCGCCCCATCCTTCGCAATGGCAAAGCCATCGCCAACCAGAATACGCTCATTTATTTGCTCATCAATCTCCGCTTCTTGCATCGCTTGCTACACCCTGTCCGTGACTTGGATTCATGATCCTTGCCCCGTCTTCCACTTCAATATTCAAAAACGGAATCGGCTTGTAGCCCTGATTCCGTTTTTTCTTCTTTTTTTCGGAATCGCTTTTCGCCTGGTCTATCCCTCCTTCCGCGGATTGGTTTCTCTCTGACCGGGAGGCGGCTATTGCAAGAATTATGGGCGGCCAGGCGGTTTCAGACCGCTTCGGCGGATTAGTTCCTCTCTGACCAGATTGCAGAGGTCGAACCCGTGCTCACCCGCCCGTTTCAAACCGCTT
>Ga0105048_10006693_pt1 | contig 18571 bp, 13 predicted proteins | sample MAT05_FD_78382 | JGI IMG/M metagenome (GOLD analysis project Ga0105048, IMG submission 78382) | Freshwater microbial communities from Lake Fryxell liftoff mats and glacier meltwater in Antarctica - MAT-05 | ecosystem: Environmental > Aquatic > Freshwater > Ice > Liftoff microbial mat | place... | reverse complement strand
ATGGAGTGGCAAACCCAGCAGACGCCGTGTCATTTTTGCCAAATCCTACTGACAAACCCATAAACGCCACCTCTCCACTCCTCTCGCCTTTCGTCTTATGCGGCTTGCCTCTCAAAAACCGTGTGGTGATGGCACCGCACACCCGCTGTCGGGCCTGACGCGACCGCATTCCCAACGCTCTGATGGTGGAGCACTACACCCAGGGTGCTTCGGCGGGATTCATCATCGCAGAAGCGACGACCATTTCCGAATAGGGCTGCGGCTGGGTGGATTCACCAGGAATTTACAACGATGCGCAGGTTGCGGGATGGTCAAAAATCAATGCCGCATTGCGCGAACGCGGCACCCCGTTTTTCCTCCAGCTCAGGCACTGCGGACGTGCCTCGCACAGCAGTTTTCACGACGACAAACCGGCGGTTTCAGCCTCGGCGATCAAAATCAACGGCGACACCCTTCACACGCCGAAAGGCAAGGAAGCCTACGAAACATCGCGCGCCCTTGAGACCGCGGAAGTCGAGGCTGTCGTCGATGAGAACACCGAGGAAATTCTTTGACCAACCCCGGGTTCTCCGTGACTCCGTGGTGAAAAATGGGTGGACGTTGGCAGAACTCGGGGTTGGCGGGAGTTTGGCTTGCGTGGTAGGTGTTTGTTGATGAACGAAGCTCAAGAGCCCGAGAGTCCGGGACTGGAAGTGCGCACGTATTTTGTGCGGGAACGCAATGCGCTGCTGGCCCGGGCGGATTTCGGGGAGTTGTACGTGGATTACTATCTGTATCAGGGGCAGATCGGGCGGCAGCATCAGCCGCAACATGATGAAATGCTGAAAGAAGCGTTGGCGGCGGTCACGCTGCACGGGGCGTCGCGTCCGTGGAATGAGACCAGCGCGTGGACAATTCATTTTCAACAGCCGCTGCTGAATGTTTTCGTGTCGGCAACGAATCCGCAACGCGCGGTGGTGGGCCAGCTTTTCACGGAAAATGTGAAGGACAACGGGATGAATCTTTTTTACGCGGACATCATCCGCACGGGAGAACAGTTGCGGCGCAGTACGGTGGATTTTGAAGGATCAGACGTGTTCCGCTCGGTGGAACGTTACTACCGCCAGAGCGAGCAACGGCCTGCGCGGTTTTTTCGTCATGGCGAAGAGGATTTTGTGATGATCTCGGCGCAACCTGATTGCGATGAAGACTGGCTTGCGGGTCTGGACGACGAGGCGGTGCGCAATTTGGACAAAACGGAGACGCTGAGCTTGCTCGAGGAACGACGCTACGACTGGCTGTGCGGTTGCAATCAGAAACGCATGCTGGACGTGTTGCTGCCCGTGATGAAATCGGATCCCGAGGGGCTTTTCGGCGACGAGAGCAACGTGCGGATCAGTTGTCCGCGTTGTGGGATGAAATACACGATCACCCGCGAGACGCTGGAGGCGCATGTGATCCAGACCGAAGCCGGGCAAGGGTCGTGAAGCAGCGGTTCGGCGGATTGGAAAGGCTTTACGGACGCGGTTCCTTGGAGCGGTTGGCAACGAGCACGGTGACAGTCGTGGGGATCGGTGGCGTGGGATCATGGACCGTGGAGGCGCTGGCGAGATCGGGGGTGGGGCGGATACGGATGGTCGATCTCGACGATGTGTGCGTGACGAATGTGAACCGGCAGTTGCACGCGGTGGAGGGTGCGGTGGGTCGACCGAAGGTGGTGGTCATGGCGGAGCGCGTGCGGTTGATTCATCCGGAGTGCGATGTGCAGCCGGTGTCGGCTTTTTTTACCGCAAAAACGCCGGACGCGGTATTCGACGGATGCGGTGAGGTGGTGGTGGATGCGATCGACAAGATGTCGAATAAAGCGGCGCTGATCGCGGAGTCGCGGCAGCGCGGTGTCGGGATGGTGACGGTGGGCGGAGCAGGTGGAAAACGCGATGGGACGATGGTGCGCGCAGGGGATCTGGCTGAATCGATAGGTGACGAGTTGTTGCGGATGGTGCGGCGGAAGCTGCGGCGGGATCACGGTTTTGAAGGTGGAGAAGGCAACATCTACGGGATTCGCTGCATTTATTCTGCGGAGAAGCCGGTGTATCCGTGGGCCGATGGTTCGGTGTGTGCGGAAAAGGAGTCGGGGAGCGATCAGACATTGGATTGCGCCACGGGATTTGGCACGGCGGCGCATGTGACCGGGGCGTTCGGACTGGCGGCAGCGGGCGAGGTGCTTGGGCTTTTATTGGGAAAGGCTTGAGCGAGAGGGAGGTTGCATGAAGGGATGTGTTGGGGATAAATCTGCAGTGTTTTAAATTATGAGCATTGCCCTTGTGACCGGCTCAGCCGGATTGATTGGTTCCGAGACTTGCAAACGTTTGCACGCGGAGGGTATGGAGATTGTGGGCATCGACAACGACATGCGGGCGCGATTTTTCGGTGCGGAAGCTTCCACCTCCGGGACCCGCGCGAAGTTGGAGGCAGGGTTGGCGAGGTATCGGCATGTGGCGGTGGATATTCGCGATGCGGATGCGGTGGCGAAGGTGTTTGCGGAATTTGGAAAAGATATTGCGCTCGTGGTGCATACGGCGGCGCAACCGTCGCACGACTGGGCGGCGCGCGAGCCGTTCACGGACTTCGGCGTGAACGCGGTGGGCACGCTGAACCTGTTGGAAGCGGCGCGGTTGCATAGTCCGGATGCGCCTTTCATTTTCACGAGCACGAACAAAGTGTATGGCGACACGCCGAACCGGTTGCCACTGGTTGAAACGGCGATGCGCTGGGAGGTGGCCGGGACGCATCCGTATTTTGAGCATGGCATCGACGAGAGCATGAGCATCGATCAGACGAAGCACTCCTTGTTTGGCGCGAGTAAGGTTGCGGCGGATGTGTTGGTGCAGGAGTATGGCCGTTATTTCGGGATGAAGACGGTGTGTTTTCGCGGAGGTTGCCTGACGGGGCCGGCACATGCGGGGACGGAGTTGCACGGGTTTCTGGCGTACCTGATGAAATGCACGGTGAGCGGAAAGCCGTATCGGGTGTTTGGTTACAAGGGCAAGCAGGTGAGGGACAACATTCACAGTCACGATCTGGTCGAGGCGTTCTGGCAGTTTTTCCAGGCACCCCGCAGCGGTGAAGTGTACAATCTGGGTGGGTCGCGTCACTCGAACTGCTCGATGCTGGAGGCTATCGCGTTGTGCGAGGAGATCAGCGGCAAAACGCTGGAGCACACCTATGTTGAGGACAACCGGATCGGTGATCACATCTGGTGGGTGAGTGATGTGCGGAAGTTTCAGGGGCATTATCCGGACTGGAAGTACCGGTATGGGTTGCGGGAAATCCTGTTGGAAATCCATGATGCCTGCGGAGGAAAAGCGGAAAGCGGAAAGCGGAAAGCGGAAACTACTGTGGAATGAAGACCGAACTGGAATATCGGACGAAGGCCTTTGCGGTCCAAGTGGTGAAGGAGGTGTTAGGTTTCCCAAAGAATGCGGCGGGGGATGTGCTGGGAAGGCAGCTTATGAAGTCTGGCACCTCGATCGGCGCGAACTATCGGGAAGCCAATCGTGCGCAGTCCAAGGACGACTTCGTTCACAAGGTGGGAATTGCTGAAAAGGAAGCCTCGGAAACGCAGTATTGGCTGGAGATCTGCGAAGAAGTGGGGATTGGAAGTCCGGCCAGCATCAGCTCGTTGGAACAGGAAGCAGGCGAACTGCTAGCCATTTTGCTGACCATCGGCAAAAACGTGCGCAATCGGTAGAAAACCATGAATCACTACTTAATGATTGTGCGGCCGCAAGCGAGTTTCCGCTTTCCGCTTTCCGCTTTCCGCTTTTTTTCATGCCTATGAAAATTCTGATTTCCGGTATTTGTGGTTTTGTGGGATCGACGCTGGCTTTGGCTTTGAAGGCGGGCGGGCATGAGGTTTTCGGGTTCGATAATTTCATCCGTCCGGGCAGCGAGCGGAATCGGGTGGAGTTGAAACGGCGGGGGATCAAGGTGCTGCACGCGGATGTGCGGAGTGCGACGGATCTCGATGCGCTGGAGAGCGCGGAGTTTGTGGTGGATGCGGCGGCGAATCCGAGTGTGCTGGCGGGTGTGGATGGGAAATCGAGCAGTCGTCAGGTGGTAGAGCATAATCTGTCCGGAACGATCAATCTGCTGGAGTATTGCAAGGCTCACCGGTCGGGATTCGTTTTGCTGAGCACGAGTCGGGTCTATGCCATTTCGGGTCTCAGCGCGTTGGAGGTGGAGTCGGTGAACGGCGCGTATCAACCGGTGGCCGGGCAGGATTTTTCGCAGGGACTGAGTGCGCGCGGTGTGGCGGAGACGTATTCCACAGGTGCGCCGATTTCGCTCTATGGCGCGACGAAACTCGCGTCGGAATGTTTGGCTTTAGAATATGGCGAGACCTTCGGATTTCCGGTGTGGGTGAATCGCTGTGGAGTGCTGGCCGGGGGCGGACAATTTGGGCGCGCTGACCAGGGAATTTTCAGCTACTGGATCAACTCGTGGCTGTGGAAAAAACCGCTGAAGTTCATCGGGTTCGACGGCTTGGGCTCGCAGGTGCGGGACGCGTTGCATCCGCGCGATCTGGTGCCGCTTTTGGAAAAGCAATTCGTTGGAGAAAAAACGTCGCCACGAATCGTGAACGTGGCGGGCGGGGCAGATCAATGCATGTCTCTGGCGCAACTCAGCGCTTGGTGCGCGGAGCGGTTTGGTCCACACGAAGTAGCGTCGGAGCCGCAACCGCGTCCGTTTGATATTCCCTGGATGGTGCTGGATTCCGGGGTGGCTAAAGCAACTTGGGGTTTTGCGGTTTCCACACCGCTTGATGGAATTTTGGAGGAAATCGCATTGCACGCAGAGAAACATCCCGATTGGCTTGAGCTTTCCGCACCATGAGTGAGCCGCTGCAACTTCTGAGTATTGTACTTCCCGCCCGGGATGAGGAGGGTTGCATTTCGTCCACTGTAAAGCATCTCCATCTGGAACTGAAACTGCGCGGAGTACCGCATGAGATTATCGTGGTGGACGATGGCAGCACGGATTCAACCTGGGAGATTTTGACCAAGGACGCCGAAACGATGCCCGAGTTGAGGCCTCAGAAAAATCCCGGTCCCCACGGATTCGGTCGCGCGATTATCTATGGTTTGAATGCCATGAAGGGCGATGCCGCGGTGATCATGATGGCGGATGAATCGGACGATTGCCGCGACGTGGTGCGGTACTGGGAGAAGTTGAATGAGGGATACGATTGCGTGTTCGGGAGCCGGTTCATGAAAGGGGGCGGGGTGATCGATTATCCGCGGATCAAACTTTGGCTGAACCGCCTGGCGAATTTTTTCATCAAGACGCTCTTCCGGGTGAAACTCAACGACACGACGAACGCGTTTAAGGCGTATCGCAAGACCGCGTTGGACGGGTGCCGTCCTTTCATCGCACCACATTTCAACCTTACGGTGGAACTCCCGCTCAAGGCCATTGTGCGCGGATTTACATGGGCGGTGATTCCGATTACGTGGAGGAACCGGCGCAGCGGAGTGGCGAAGTTAAAGATCAAGGAAATGGGGAGCCGCTACCTGTTCATCTGCCTCTACATCTGGCTGGAGAAATATTTCAGCCGGGGGGATTACATGTCCCATCCGGACTCGAAGTGATTCGCGCGATTGTTTTCGATTTTGACGGGGTGATTCTGGAGTTGGCTTATGATGAGGTGATCGGGGCGAAGTGGATCGCGGGTGTGCTGGAGTTTTTTGCGGGAGCATGCAGAGCGGCTTGCGTGTTTTGTGGCTTCGGGAACGCCGCAGGAGGAGTTGCGAGAGATCGTTGAGGTGCGCGGGTTGACCGGGTTTTTGCCGGAGTCTTCGGGTCGCCCACCACTAAACCGGAGATTGTGCGCGGCATTTTGGATCGGCACGGATTTGAACCGGGTGAGGTGGCCTTTGTCGGGGATGCCACAACGGATTATGATGCGGCAATGGAGACTGGGTTGCGATTTCTCGGTGTGGAAAGTGGCATGAAAAATCCGTTTCCCTCGGGGACAGAAGTGTTGCCGGATCTGCGTGGTCTGGCCGGGGCGCTCGCGTTTACGCGCTGAGTAGCGTGGTGCGTTGCACGGCGAATTGATCGCAAGTTGCGCTGATGGAGCGTCCATCGATAGGTGAAGGTTCTGCGCCTGGATGGAAGTAGATCTCGCTGAGACCCGTTGGCAATGCCGCGATGGTGTCGGTGAGAAACGTGGTGGTGATTTTCCCTGTCTCAACTAAGCCGAAGGTGCGGTCGGTAAAACGCAGGCCGTTTTGTTGGAGATCGGGAATGGCCCGGTTGCTGAGTGCGCGGAAAATGTGTGGGACTATGCCGCGTGAGTCCTCGCGCATGAGTCGAACGCCATGAAATCCTGCGTCCGTAAGTATGGGAAGCGCGATGCGGGCCACGGTAGGATGCAGATGAAGATGCATGTGACCGTCCCAATACGTCGGGTTGAGCCCGGAGGCGCGGAAGAGCATAGCCTGACGCTGGATGTTTTCCGTGAGGTGCACGCGGCTTTTGAGATCGAAGAAAAAGCGCAGACCGTTCAGGGCGGGGCGGTTTTCCGCGAGGACGAGATGCAATCCGACGCAAAGGCCGGGGTGGCGTTGCGCGATGCGGAGGGCTTCTTCGGACGCTGCTCCATCGATCATCAGGCTTGCCTGCGTGAGTGCACCTTCCTTGTGCAACTTTTCAATGGCTTCATTCACACGGGATGATGCGCCGAAATCGTCTCCTGTGAGAATAAGCTGTTTTTTCTGTTGCGACATGCGGAGTGATAGTGAGGAAAGAAATTGCGTGATCAAAGGCTGAACACCTAGTTTCGCGGAATGCGCTCCACCCATGACGCTGCGGCCGCCACGGCGGGATGCAGCAACGATTTCAACTACGCCTTCGCGATGGCCGGGTTGGAGACGCTTCCGGTAGCGGAGTCCAGCATTCTGGATCTCGGTGCCGGGACAGGAAATTTCGGGGTGTTTTTGCGGGGGCAGGGTTACCGGGGGGCGCTCGATGCTTTCGATGTGGTCAGTTATCCTGGTTTCGCGAAGCAGGCGTATCGCGAGTTTCGCGAGGTGGATTTGGACAAGGACTTTGAATCAGGCTGGGAGCGCCGCTACGATGTGGTGTTTGCGTGCGAGATGGCTGTTTGTTTGGAGAATCCGCGCGCGTTTTTGCGCAGCGTAGCCGCGTTGTTGAAACCGGGAGGTCTGGCGGTGCTTAGCGCGGCGAATCCGTTGTCTTTGCCAAGCGTGATTCTTGCTTTGAAACGCGGGACATTTCGTTGTTTTGGAGATTTCCCTGGGGAATATCCGGCGGTGATCACCCCCATTTTGCCCCGGGATGGGGCGCGCATGATGGAAGAGGCGGGAATGAAGGTTCTGCACACGGCATTCAGCAATCGGTGCCGGATCTCGGGTGGCGGCGGGTATTTCCAGGATTATTTGCCGTTCTTGAAGGGATCGCTTTTCTCCGATGGTTTTCGTGTGGTGGCGCGGCGGAGCGCGAGCGAGGTATCGGCATGACAAGGGACGCGTTGCTGGAGGTGTTTGATTCGCCGTTGTTTCGTCGGAATTACGTTTCGAGTGAGCATCCGGAGAATCCTGCGGCGCTGCCCGCTGAGGCGCTGGAGTTTCTGACAGAGCTTGCCGGGCGGTTGAATGCGGTAAACGTGTTTGAGTTTGGAAGTGGCCAGAGCACGGCGGCATTTCTTCCTGCCGGCCTTTTGGTTACGAGTCTTGAGGACAGCGCGCATTGGATGGGCGAGACGGTTGCGCGTTTGGAGGATGAGCAGAAAGCGCGGCATACTGCGCTGGTCCGGCCGCTGAGTGTACAGATGCACGGGGCGTATCCGGTGAGGGATTGGACGATTGATGCGGAGATTCGGGCAAAGCTTGCCAGAGCCGATTTGATTCTTGTGGATTCGCCCTATTACGTGCCGTTCCGCGAATCGACCCTTTGGAGCGGGCTCGTGGAAAATAATCACGCGGTGGTGGTGCTTGATGATGCGCGGATTCGGACGGTGGCGCGTTTTTGCGATCATCTGGCTGCCGCGAATCCCGCACTACTGCATCGGCGTGTGGGAGTGGGGCACACCTTCGATGTGTTCGGACGACCGGAAGGCGTGATTGCCACGCGTCGCGGGCACGGTTTCATCGACGTGTTAAAAGGGTGGCGCAGGTTTTTCGTTGCGGGAAAATCAACTACTGCGTCGTAGCGCCTCAGAGGGATTCGATCAGCGCCAGCAACTCGGTGAGCCGGGCGTTGGGATCGGCATGCGAGACGCGCGGAAATTTTCCGCCGATTAAAATGAAATCGCCGCCGCGTGTGAGCATGACTTTATGGTCGCGGACTTCGAGACGGCGGAGGCGTTTGTGCGAAGCGGCGATCCGGATTGCGGCGATGGTCAGAAGATTATCGGCGGCCTGGGGCAGTGGCCCAAAGCGGTCGCGCCATTGTTTGCGCAGTTTTTCGATCTGTGCGGTATCTGAAACCTCCGCCACCGCGCGGAAGGCATGAATGCGGGTCGGGGCGTCGCTGAGGTAATCCACTGGGAGTGTGGAAAGCGCTTTGCCGCTTTCGGCAACTGCTGATTCCTGCGTGGTGACGAAGTCGAGGCTCACGGGCAAATCGGCACGGGGCGAGAGGCGTTCGCCTTTCATCTTCGCGACCGCCTGCTTGAGGAGTTGGCAGTAGAGGTCGAAGCCAATGGCGATGATGTGGCCGCTTTGCGCGGTGCCGAGGATGTTTCCTGCGCCGCGGATTTCGAGGTCGCGCATGGCGATTTTGAATCCGGCTCCGAGCGAGCCGTACTGTTTGATCGCGTTAATGCGTTTGCGCGCGGCTCCGACCGTCATCATGTCGCGCGGGAGCATGAGATAAGCGTAGGCCTTGTGGTTGGAACGCCCGACGCGTCCGCGAAGCTGGTAGAGATCGGCGAGGCCGAAACGGTCGGCCCGATCTATGATGATCGTGTTGGCGTTGGGGATATCGAGTCCGCTTTCGATAATCGTGGTGGAGACGAGGACGTCGGAATCGCCTTTGACAAACCGGTCCATAATTTCCTCCAGTTCGTCCTCGTCCATCTGTCCGTGGCCGATGGCGACCCGTGCTTTCGGGCAAAGATCGGCGATGCGCGCGGCGGTTTTCTCGATGGTTTGCACGCGGTTGTGAAGAAAATAGATCTGACCTTGGCGTGACAATTCCCGCGTGATGGCGTCGCGGATGATGCGTTCGTCGTAACCGCAAATCACGGTTTCGACGGGGATACGATTGCGCGGCGGCGTCTCGATGAGCGACATGTCGCGTGCGCCCATGAGCGAGAGATAAAGGGTGCGCGGGATCGGCGTGGCGGAAAGGGTAAGCACGTCGATGAGCTTGAACATTTCTTTGAAACGTTCCTTGTGCCGCACGCCGAATCGTTGCTCTTCGTCGATGACTACAAGGCCGAGGTCCTTGAACAGCACATCGCCGGAGACGAGTCGGTGCGTGCCGATCACGATATCGACTCTACCCTCAATGAGTCCGGCGATGGTGCTGCGCTGCTCGGACGGTGTTCGGAAGCGGCTGAGCATTTCCACCTTCACTGGATAATCGCTCATGCGCTCGCGGAACGTGTGGTAGTGCTGCTGCGCGAGGACTGTCGTGGGCGCGAGAATAGCCACCTGTTTTCCGCTCATCACGGCTTTAAACGCGGTGCGGATGGCGACCTCGGTTTTGCCGAAACCCACGTCGCCGCAGATGAGCCGGTCCATGGGGCGTTCGGATTCCATGTCAGCCTTGGATTCGTCGATGGCGCGGGCCTGATCAGGAGTGGTTTCGAAGACGAAAGACGCCTCGAACTCGTGCTGCCATTTGGTGTCCTCTGGAAAGGCGAATCCCTTTGCGGTCTCGCGTTCCGCATGGATGCTCAGGAGCCGGGCGGCGTAGTCGAAGGCCGCCTTGGTCGCTTTTTCCTTGGCGCGCCCCCATGCGCCATCGCCGAGGGTGTGCAGCGCCGGATGTTTTTTGCCCACGCCAACATAGCGAGACACGAGAAATGCCTGATCCAGCGGAACGTAAAGGCGCGCTTCGTCGGCGAATTCGAGCACGAGAGATTCCTGGCCGCTCACCCCGGGGGCTTTTGCCAAGCCGTGGAACAGGGCGATTCCGTGTTCGAGATGGACGACGTACTCGCCTTCGACGAGTTCTGTGAAATCGATCTGCGCCCGTTGTCCATCCCGTGCGAGTTGGCGTGCAATGCGGCGTCCGGTGGACTGGCGATAACGTCCGAACAACTCCGCGTCGCAAAGCACGGCGAAGCGCCCGGCGGGAAACGTGAAGCCGTTGCCGAGTGATCCCGTGACGAACGTCGGATATTCCTCCAGGTGCACGGCCTGCAGCACTTCGTGGAGGCGTTCAGCCTCGCCTTCGTTGTTGCAGAAAAGAAACAACGTCCAACCGTCGCGCCTCCATGCTTCAATCTGCTGGAAAAGCTGATGGCGCCGGCTTTCGGCGACGATGAGATCACCGGCATCGAATTCACCGAGGCCGTGTTCGTGGAATGCGCAGGAGAAATCCTCCTCGCCTTCGGTGCTGGCGGACTCGGTCAGGAGCACCGTGGCTGAGGGATCTTCCGCCGTGGAAATCACGATATCTCCGGGGTTGATATAATCGCGCAGCGTGGCGTCGAGCGTTTCGGGTTCGGCGGTAAGAATGGTGCAGGCTTCGCGCGGCTGGATGGAGATTTGTGAATCGGGATCAAACTGCCGGATGGATTCGATCTCGATGTCGAACCATTCGACGCGGAAGGGAAGGCGATGGTGCCACGCGAAAATATCGAGAATCCCGCCGCGCACAGCGAATTGCCCGCGCAGAGCCACCTGGGGCGCACGTTCGTAGCCGGATTTTTCAAGAAGTTCGATCACGGTATCGCGTTCGATGCGCTGTCCTTTGCGAATCTGCGATGTGCCGCTGCTCAATGTTTTACGCGACGGAACGGCATCATCCAGCGTGTGGCGCGGGACGAGGATGATCTCTGGATAATCCTTGGGCGGCGCTTCGATGAGCCGATGCAGGATGGCGAGTCGCTCGGCGACGGTTTCAGGATCGGGCAAAGCCTGGTCGCCAGCAGCAACCTGGTTTTCCGGAAGAAACAGTGCGTCCGGATGCCAGATGGCGATTTCCTCGGACCAGCGATCCTGTTCGCGCACGGTCCCGGCGAGAATCCACACGCGGCGGCGGGCGTATTGTGCGATGGCGGAAAGAAGCAGTGGATATGCGGAGGGCGTGACGTGTTCGAAACGAATGAGCTCCTCCCCGAGTCGTGCAAGTTTTTTTGCAACGGCGTTTTCCGACTGTACGCGTTGCAGGATGGAATCAAGATGCTTCGCCGACATGCTTAAAAAATGCGTCCCGCAACAGCGGAACTTCTGGCGGGATCGAAAGTGTTCGTGAGTCGATGCGTGTCACAGGAAGCACGCCCAGCCAGCTATTGGTGAGAAATGCGGCATCGGCCAGTTCGAGTTCGGGTTTTGAAATGAAAACCTCCCAGGCTTCCAAATGCCGGAGCGTCCAGGCGCGCACGATGCCCTGGCGGGCGCTCGCGTCCGGAGAGGGTGTCTGCCATTTTCCGTCGATCTTGAGGAACACGTTCGCGGTGGCGGCTCCGATGAGGTGACCTGCGGGGTGAAAAAGGAGCGCGTTGTCGAAACCCTGCGCATTACTGCGGGTCAGCGCATCGGCATTCAGCCAGTAGTTTGCGGTCTTGAGGCCGTTGAATGGCGGAAGGTGGGGATCGGGATGAATGGTTAATGCGCAGGTCTGCGGCGCAGCAAGCGATTTGGTTTCGGTCAGGACTGCTATCCGCGGTTCGGTGATGGGCGCGTCCGGAGCGCCGTCCCCGGCGGTGAGATAAATGCGTGCGACGCCGTTCAACTCCTGCTCTTGCAGCGTCCTGGCGAAGGTTTCTTCATTCAGCGTGATTTCCGGAAAACCTGCGAGCCGCGCGCTTTCGGTCAGGCGCTCGATGTGTTCGGGCAGAAATTGCGCAACGCCGCGCACGCAGCGGAGCGTTTCAAAAAGCGCCATGCCGTAGCGGAAGCCGCGGTCAGTGAGCGGTAGATGGTTGGAAATGAGCAAGGGTTCCACGGAACACACGTCGAATGAACCGTCTTTGTAGCGGTTCCGCAATTAAATGGAACCTCCGCTTTACGTCGAAGCGACTGCCCTGATAGGTTTCCGGGCCGAACCGATGAATCTCATTTTTTCCGCTGGCGACGTGTCTGGAGACATTTATGCGGCGCGACTCGCCGGGGAGGTTTTGAAACACCACCCGGATTGGACGATTCATGCGGTTGGCGGTCAGCACCTCGCGCGGGCGATCAACGGAGAAATGATCGGCGATTCAAGCCGTATGAGCGCGATGGGGATCAGTGAAGGCATCTTGATCTGGCCTCGTGGACGGGTGCTCTCCTGGCGGTTGCGTGAGTTTATGAGGGCGAATCCCGTGGATCTGGTGGTGCTGTGCGACTGGGGGTATTTCAACTGCGGGCAGTTTCGTTTTCTCCGGGCGCTGCAGGTGCCTACGCTGTACTATTTTCCGCCAAGCTCATGGTGGCGTCATGGCACGGCGGGACTGGGAATTGTTCCTTGGGTGACGCGAGTGGCAACGCCATTTTCGTGGTCGGCGAAGAGACTGGCTGGCGCTGGTTGCGATGCGGAATGGGTGGGGCATCCCTTGCTGGATCGCGAGGTGTCACGGGAAAACCGGGGGGAATTGCGTCGCGAATTCGGTGTGCGCGGGGAGGAGGAGTTGATCGCTTTTTTTCCGGGGTCCCGTCTGCCGGAACTCAAGGTGCTTGGCCCCAAGATGGCGAAGGTTGCGGAGTTGCTTCGGAAAGAGCGCGAGGTGCGTTTTGTCGTACCTGTTCCCGAAAATCTTGCGGACCAGGTTTCGCGTTATTTTCCATCGTACGTGAAGTTTGTGCCGGGCCGTGGAGCTGATGCGCTGACGGCCTGCGATGCTGCGGTGGTAAAAACGGGGACCTCCACACTCGAAGCCACGGTCATCGGTGCGCCGCAGATTGCCATTTACGATATCGGCTGGATGTTGCGGCTGGAATGGATGCTTTTGTGGACGTGGAAACGGATTCCGTTTATTGCAATGCCCAACATTATTCTGGAGCGGATGGCGGTGCCGGAGTTGCTCGGGCCGGACAGTAACCCCGAGGCCATTTTGATCGCACTCAAGGAGTTGCTGGACAACGAGGTGACGCGGGGACGGATGCAGGAGGATTATCGGGAGATCCGAAGGTTGCTGGGTTCGGATCTTGAAAAGCCCGCGACGTTGCGCGTGGCGGAAATTATTGAAGAGATGCTGATCCCTGAACGCGATGGCGAGATGGAGTCAGAGGCTCTGGGGTGAAGCCGCAGGGGATTCCGGTGCGGCATCCTTTTCCATTGATTGGATGATTTTTTCAAAACCCGGATTGTGCAGAAAGATTTCCGGATGGGCCTTGGAGAGTGCGAGCGCGGGTGCGCGGCCTTCCTTTTCGAGAACATGCTGAACTGCCGCGCTCCAGGCTTCGGCGCGTTGCCCGGGAGTCGCGGCGACGGCATCGAGTTCTGGGGGGAGTTTGTGCAGTCCTCCCTGCTGAACGGCAAGCGCCACCAGCGCAGAGCCTGCGGTGGCTTGAGGATTGGCCAGAGCCTGTCGCAGGAGATTGCGCGCTTCGGTAATTTTTCCGGCCGTAATGTAGCGTTGCACCAGGGCGATGCGGAGCGGCCAATCGCTGCCCCTTGGCGGACGTGCGCAGCTTTCTTCCAGCAGGCGCATACCGTCATCGGTGCAATTGATATCGAAAAAGGCGTTGGCGAAATCCTGGGTTGAGGTGGTTTCGAGCACCATGCGCAGTGCATTTTTGCGGAGCAACTCTGCGGCGTCGTCGGATTTGCCGTTGGCGTGGAGGCAACGCGCGTGGCGGAAAAGCAGGCTGAGATCTGCGGGAGAACGTCGGAAAGCCTCGCCGCTGCATTGGAGCGCGAGATCCTGCATTTTTGCCGTGTCGGCCTGGTCGGCGAGCATCGTGAAGTTTTGCGTGGTTACTTCGTTTCGAACGAGTAGAGCATGAATGACGGATGTCGCCGCTGCGCGATCGTTTTCCATCAAGGCAAACTGCGCGAGTTTCAGTCCGGCCGGAACCGGGCCCCGGCCATCGTTCCAAAGGTTTTGCAGAAGTGCGTGCAGGGTTTCCTTGGACTGTGGAATTGAAGCAATGGCGTCCAGAGCCTGGGCGGTGCGCGTTGCATCCTCGCCCGCAAGCACGAGCAAACGGCTGCGGAGGTGAGCGATGAGCGGGTGATTTTCGGGGAGCAGCGAGGCAATGCCGACGGTGATGCGAAAGGCGGATTCATCGTCGAGATCGCCGTGGAAGGCCATTCCGCAGATGCGCAGGGCTTCTGAGGCGAGTTGTTGTTCTTTGAGAAAAGGAAGCGCCTGTGCGATGGCCATGGCTTTTGCCGGACCACTCATACGGCCTGCCAACCAACGCACGCGATTGATGTCGCCGAGCCGGGCGGCGAGAACGAGGCGGACGCTCTCAGTTCCCGGGAACTCAATCGAAGCGAGCAGTGCAGCCGGTTCATCGTGGTAGCCCGCATCGACCAGCGCGGTGGCGAATCGAAGGCGGGCGAGCGGTTCCAACGTATCGGCCTGCTCCATGCACTGCGCGATCAGGCCGTTCCTTTTTAAACTCGCAGCGAGGAGGGCGAATCTATCGAGGAGTTGTTTGTCCGAAGGAATTTCACCGGGCGGTTGAATCAGCCATTCGAGGGCTTTTTCCGGAAAACCCAATTGTTGTGCGGTGTCCGAAGCGAACAATCGTTCCTCGCGTGAAACCCGCGGATCAGCGTCGTTGGAAACGGACGTGATCATTTCCTCAAAAGCCGGAAGCACGATCATCGGATCGCGCAGGTTGCGAAGGCAGTTAATCAGACTGCGTTTGAACATGGGGTTCTGTTTTTCGGTCCGCCACAGGTGTTGCAACGCGATGAGTTGCAGCCCTGGCGCATCTTGTTCCAGCACCATTGCCAGCGTTTGAACATCCTCCAAAGGAGCTGAGTGCAACCACTCTGCGAGCCTGCCGTCGCGGGAGCGTGGATCGTTCTGTAGTAATTGGAGCGCAAAGTGGCGCGTCCTGATGTCGCGGATGGTTTGCGACGTCGCGTCGGATTCGAGGGCGATGGGTGTGGAATCGGCAAGCGCCTTGGACCAGAGAAATTCTGCGAGACTGTCGAGTTGCCAGGCGATTAATTGCTGGCCTGCCGCAGAAATAAAACCCCAGGAGCGCGAGGAGGCGCCCGGACTGTTAAGCAAATCGTTTGGTGCGCTCAAACCGCGCAGGCGCAGCAAACCTTCGATCGATTTGTGGGCGAGATCCACATTTTTTTCGAGACCATAAAGCAGTGTGGATGCGATGCCGTAGTGCAAGGTTGCCGGATCAGAGGAGGACAAGATTTCGTCGCGAAATGCGGCGCGCTCTGGTTCCGGCAGCAGCATCCAGCAGGAGCGGATCATTTGAAAAACAGGGTGATCAAAGCTGTCGCCGCGTCCTTTGGCGGTCTTGCGCAGAATCTCCCGAGCGTCATCCGGACGTCCGGCGATCAGGAGCCAGTCGGCATACTGCGCAGCGTACTCGGATTGGCGGGAAGGGGAATTGGCGAGCAGTCGTTTGGTCAGGGCCACGGCTTCGTGGATTCTGCTGGTTTGCGCGAGGGCAATGGCGCTCTGCCAGAGCAAGGGGCGCAATCTGTCAAAGTCCGGGGGAAACATACTCTCGAAAAAGTTGTTCTTCAGCATGGTGTTGCGCAGCGCGGATTGGAGTGCGAGCGGGAAGCCGTCGCGTTCATCGCTTGAGCGTTGGCGATCCAAAAGCCATGCGCTTACCTTGGCGTATTCTCCCATGTCCAATCCGAGCCACATCCACGCACTACGGAAAGATGGATTATCCGGTTGCGCATCGGTGCAGCGTTGGAGGTGGTCGAGCACGCGGCGGACATCACCTGCGTAGTAGAACGCCCAGAGCACCTCCGAACGCTGAGGTGAAGCGGGGTCGCCTGCCAGCGTGTCCCACTTTGAAAGCCATGCAGCGAGGGCGGGCTTGTTGTCGGTGGCGTGCAGGAGTTTTGAGGTCTCGCGGATGGCGAGCAGACGGAGTCGGGCGGTAATGGAGAGAGAGGTGCCGCCGTCCGCCCAGAAATCCTGGAGTGCGCGGACGACCTTGGGGTTGGCCTCTCCGCCGCGTCCCGCGACGGTGCGGAGATAGTTTTCCTGAATCTCACGGCGTTCAACGGGTGGCCGCGAAGGAAGACAGAGCGAGAAGTCGGCGGCATCGGATGTTGAATTGGCGAGCACCTTGTCGTAGGAGCGGAGCGCGTCGGCGGGTTGCTCAAGGCGGGCGAGATCGGCCCATGTCTCCGGATTCCCGGAATCCAATTCGGTAATCTTGCGGAGCCACGTTTTTGCCCTGTCATTTTCGCCCCAGCGCTGCGCAAAACCTGCGGCGGAACGCAGAGGTTGTGGATCGCGTGGAAAGCGCAGGCAAAGCCGCTCCCAGGTTTTCATGGCACCGTCGATGTCGAGTGCGGTTTCCTGGAGTTTCGCAAGTTTTTCCAAGCCCGCCGAGTCGGTGCTTGGCAGCGCGAGGATGAGCCGTTTTTGTGCGGTGAGCGCGGCCTCGAGGTTCCCGGACTCCAGGGCTTCTGCGACGAGTTGATCAAGAATTGCGGCATCCTCCGGAGCGGCGAGAGCCACATCACCGAGCAGCGTGAAGGCCTCATCATTGCGGCCCTGCATTTTGAGAAGCCGCGAACGGGCTGAGGCGAGGAAGAAATCGAGGGGTTGTCTGCGCTGACGGGATTCGAGTTCGTCAGCCAGCCATGGCAACTTCCGCGTGCTGGTTGCGATGGAAAAAAGATCGTTGAGCAGACTCTCCCTCAGCTTTGGATCGGATTCAGAATCGAGCGCTTCGAGCAGGACCATGGCGGCGCGGTCGTTGAGTTCGAGTCGCTGGAGGGCGCGAAGCAGGGAGGGAAGAATCTCACGGCGTCTGGCGCGGGTCGCCGATTGAAACGCGCGTTCCCAGGTGCCGAGCGCATCGGACCAGCGGCTCGTGCGTTCCTGGGCGGAGGCGAGAGCCATGGTGGCGTCAAGGTCGCCGGGATGCGCGGTTTCGAAGGCGGCGAGCGTTCTGATTGCGTCGTCCGGCAGTGAGGCCTCGAGTTGAAGCTGGGCGATGCGCCGTGTGGCGTCGCTGGAGCGTGTTGGATCCATTTTGACCAGCGCATTGAGCGATTGAATGGCTGTTACCCGATCACCCACGGCAGCCTCGGCGGTGGCGCGAAAATCCAGCGCGTCCGAAGAGGCCGGTTCTTTGGCAACGGCTTGAGTGATGCGGCGGAGTGCCTCGGGGTGCTCGCGCATCCAATGGCTCCAGCGCGCGGCACGAAGCCATGCGGTTGCGGTTTGTTGGGATTCGGCAGCGGCGAGAAGCTGATTTGATTCCTCGCGCAACGGGATGCTGGAAAGCACGCCTGCGGGTTGGTTGGTGGGTGCGCGGAGTTTATCTGAGAGCGCGGTGAGCGATTGACCGACGCCGCGCGCGAGGAAGTTAAACAGTAACTGATCGGACGCTTCGCCGGGCGCGATTTCCTGGAGGTATCGCAGCGTTTTTTTCGCCCCGGCAAAGTCGTCGGACCGCACAAGCAGCGTGGCGAGCAGGCGCTGCGTTTCGGGATCTTTGGGGGTGAGTTCGTCGGCCTGGCGAAGGTTGAAAATCGCAGAGTTCAGATCGCCTGCATCCGTGAGCAATGAGGAGGTGCGGATCAACGCGGCAGCTTGCTGTTTTGCCGTGGCTGAGGCATCGACGTATTGCTGCAGGGCTGCTTTGCCATCCGCCTCTTTCTTTTGGGAAAACAGAAAGCGCGCAAGGTCTATCAGGGATTCTCCGCCTTTTGCAGCGGTCCGGCGCAGGTAGGTTTCCTGCATGGAGAAAATGCGGTGTCGTTCGTAAAACTGGAGGGCCGAGAGGCGAAGCCCGTCGTTGGCGGATTCGCGGGCTACGAGTGCTTCAATACGTTTTGAGGCGTCGTCGATGCGTTCGAGTTGGATGTCAATTTCCGCCCGTAAAAAAATGGTTTCGATTTGAGCGGCGAGTTTTGCTGGAGATTTGTCGAGGAGTTTCGCGGCATCCTCCGGACGCCCCATTTGAGCCAGCGTTGACGCGAGTTTCAGCCGATGGGAAAGCGTCTGTGGAGTCAGGGCGACCAACTTTTCCAACCATTCGCGAACGCCCTCAAGATTTCCGGTTTTTTCGTTGAGCGTAACCATTTGCATTTGCGCGCCGAGATCGCGCGGATTGGCTTCGGCTTCCTTGCGCCAGCGTGCTTCGAGGTCGTCGAGGCGTCGGGCGCGTTCGCACAAGCGGATGAGCTGGGTCTGAAGTTGCTCGCGCATCCACTGGCCCGGGGCGACGAGTTGGATGGCGCTTTCGAGTGCCTGCACGGCGGGATCGATGTCGCCGCGGAGTTGGTGGAT
>Ga0105048_10006692_pt1 | contig 18572 bp, 16 predicted proteins | sample MAT05_FD_78382 | JGI IMG/M metagenome (GOLD analysis project Ga0105048, IMG submission 78382) | Freshwater microbial communities from Lake Fryxell liftoff mats and glacier meltwater in Antarctica - MAT-05 | ecosystem: Environmental > Aquatic > Freshwater > Ice > Liftoff microbial mat | place... | reverse complement strand
GCCGGCGCCGATCGACATCGAGGACTTCCCGGTCGCGCAGGCGATTCGCCTGCACGTGGTGCGGCTCGCAGATGCGCTGCGCACGGTGTGGATGTACCGGCCGGATCCGGACGAGCCCACCGAGCCTACCGAGCCCACCCAGGAGGTGACGCCATGACGCGCCCGACGTTCCGCGTGCACCTGCAGACGCACCACGACGGGCGTCGCACCGGTCGCCTCGTGCCGGCGTCGCCACTGTTCTCCGATCCGCCGGTCGGCTACGGCAACGACGACGACGAGGTGCTGTCGCAGCTCGCGCTCGCCGTCGAGGAGTGGAGCGGCGACCTCGCGCCGTTCCACTGGCGCGAGCCGCTCGCTCTGCGTCGCCTCGAGCTCGAGGTCCATCCCCGCCAGGTCGTCAGCAAGCGCATGGTCATCGGCAAGCGCACCGTGCCGCTACGCATCGGCTATGCGTGGGCGAAGCTGCCGGTCGGCGGCTTCAAGGTCGTCGTGCCGCCGCTCGGCTGGATGTTCGTGCTCGAAGACCTCGAGATGGCGCCGGAGATCCTGCGCCAGTCGATCTCGTCGGCGCTGCTCGGCGCGCAGGCCGGCACGGTGTACGGCCTCATCGACGTCGTTGACGAACGGATCGTCGACTGGTCGCCGACACTCGCACGAAAGCGCGGCGGTAGTGCAGCTAGCACGAGCACGACGAACCATCCGGTGCTCGACGCGATCGCCGAGGACCTCGTCGAGCGCGAGCGCAAGCGGACCGGCAGACGCCTCGTCGGTCAGTTCGACTTCACCGCGGAGCAGCCACTCATCTTGCGCGACCGGCCGCGATCGATGCTGCTGGTCGGGCCGGCGGGGGTCGGCAAGTCGGCGTGGGTGCGAGCGCTCGCGCGGTGGATCGGCAAGCGCGAAGGCGAAGGACCCGAACCGAAGATCTGGGCGACATCAGCCGATCGCATCGTCGCCGGCATGAAGTACCTCGGGATGTGGGAGCAGCGCTGCCTCGACGTCGTCGACGAGCTGTCCGGCGAGGGCGACCTGCTCTACTTCGATCGACTCGGGCCGGTGCTCGCCGTGCAGACCGGGCGCTCGTCGATCGCCGACGTGCTCATGCCGGCGATCGCTGCGGGCGACATCGCGATCCTTTCCGAGTGCACGACCGAGGAGCACGAGCGGCTCGTCCAGCGTGCGCCCGGACTGCTCGCGCTGTTCCACGTCGTGAAGATCGAGCCGCCACCGCCATCGGCGATGCCCGCGATGCTCGCGACGTGGCAGCAGCGCGAGTATCCCCACCTGTCGATCGAAGGTCCCGGATGGCGACGGCTGGTCCAGCACCTCGAGCTGTTCCAGCGCGACCTCGCGTTCCCCGGCAAGGGCTTCCGCGTGCTCGACGGCCTCGCGAAGCTGCATCCATCGCAGCCGGGTGGCGCACCGATCGTGCTCGGGCCCGAGCAGGTGTCGCGCACGTTCGCGAGCATCACCGGTCTGCCGCTCGAGCTCATCTCGGACGCGGCCCGAGCGGGGCGCGAGCACATCGCGGCGCAGCTCGAGGCCGGCGTCATCGGCCAGACTGCAGCGTGCTCGACCGCGGCGCGCGTGCTCACGCGCCTCAAGGCCGGCCTCAACGATCCCGAGCGCCCCATCGGCAGCCTCTTGTTCGTCGGTCCGACCGGCGTCGGCAAGACCGAGCTCGCGAAGCAGCTCGCGCGGTACATGTTCGGCAGCGCCGACAAGCTCATCCGCATCGACATGAGCGAGTACATGCTGCCGGGCTCGGCGCAGCGGCTGCTCGTGGGCGGCTCGGGCACGCGCAGTCTTGTCGAGCGCGTGCGCGAGCGGCCGCTGTCGCTCGTGCTGTTCGACGAGATCGAGAAGGCCCACGCATCGGTGTTCGACGTGCTGCTCGCGCTGCTCGGCGAAGGCCGGCTCACCGATCACGAGGGGCGACTCGTCGATTTTCGCATGACGCTCGTCGTCATGACGAGCAACATCGGCGCCGCACGGCCACCGACCGCGGGGCTCGGCGCGAGTGAGTCCAGCCACGATGTCGTCCCTGCCGTGCGCGCCCACTTCCGCCCGGAGTTCTTCAACCGCATCGATCATGTCATCGGCTTCCGCGCGCTCGACCACGCCGACATCCGCAAGATCGTCGAGCTCGAGCTCGCCCACGTCCTCGTGCGCACCGGCCTGACGCGGCGTAAGCTCCGGCTCGTCGTCGACGACGACGTCCGCGATCTCCTCGCCCGCGCCGGCTGGCACCCGACCCGTGGCGCGCGGCCGCTCAAGCGCGTGATCGAAGAGCGCCTCGTCGCGCCGCTCGCGGTCTTGATGTCCGAGGCGCCGGACCTCGCCGACCGCGAGGTCTTCGTGGTGCTCGCGGGCGGCCGCGAGGCGCAGCTACGCTCGGCCGGCGCGACCGTGATCGCGGTCGCGAGCGACACCACGCCCTGAGTCAGCCGCCGGTTGGGGAACCCGCGGCCCGCGGCGCGGGTGTACCTCCCGTCGGCCTCATGACCTTGACAGCCGCGCCCACCGCGTCGAGCCTCTTCGCCGTGTCGGACAAGCAACGCTCCACACTGCTCGCCCTGGTGGTGCTCGTGGCGCTGCTCGGGGTCGCCGACGGCGTGTACTTGACCATCGTGCACATCGAGTACGACGTCGGTCGTGCCGGCATCGGCACGATGTGCCACCAGTTCTCCGCGACGGGCTGCAGCGTCACGGCCGGGCGGTTCGGCAACATCAGCGGGGTGCCGGTCGCGACGATCGGCGGCGCCGGTGCACTCGCGACGGCTGTGCTCGCCGCGATCGCATGGACCCGCCGCACGCGCTGGGAAGACCCGTATCGCCAGGCGATCCTCGTGCTCGCGAGCTTCAGCCTCGCCGCGTCGGTGGTGATGGCGAGCGTCTCGCTCAATGAAGGATCGTGGTGTCCGTTCTGCGTCGCGTGGTACGGGCTCAACGGCGCGCTCGCATGGCTCACGTGGCGCACACGCGACGCTCACATCGGCTGGCGCGACGCGATCGACGACATGCTCGGTGCACCGGCGCTGATTGCCGCGGTGATCTTCGGCGCGACCGTGGCTGCGACGATGAGCTGGTACCACGGCGCGCACGACCGGCTCGAGGCCGAGCGCGACGCCGAGGTCGTGCCCGCGCTCGTCGAGGAGCTGCGCAAGGAGCCGCCGCGCATCATCGACACCACGAATTCGCCGAGCAAAGGCGCCGACGATCCCGAGGTGACGATCGTCGAGTTCGGCGACTTCGAGTGCCCGCACTGCGCGAACCTGTTCCACGGCGTCGAGGAGTACGCGAAGGGCTCGTCGCACCGCGTGAAGGTCGTGTTCGCCCACTACCCGCTCGGCAAGTCGTGCAACCCGAACGTCGACGACCGCCACAAGTTCGCGTGCGGTGCCGCGATCGCGGCGGAGTGTGCGGGGCGCCAGGGCAAGTTCTGGGAGTACGCGACGCAGCTCTTCGACAACCAGGACGATCTCGAGCCCGCGGATCTGCGCGATCATGCGAGCGAGGTCGGGCTCGACCTCGAGCAGTACGATCGCTGCCTCGTCGACCCGACGATCGGCGAGCGCGTGCGCGCCGACGTCGAGCTCGGCGCCAAGGTGGACATCACCGGCACGCCGACGTTCCTCATCAACGGCTACAAGTGGACCGGCGCGATGCCGCCGTCGGTGCTCGCGGGTGTGATCGACGGCTTGCTTGCCGCACCGCCGAAGCACTGACCTCGGTTTCAGGCGAGCGTGTCGATGAGCGTGCCGAGCATGTCGTCGACGGTGCGAATGACCGCGGCCGACGTCCGCACCTGCACGGCCGCGAGCTTCTGATCGACGATCGCCGGCAGCGGATCCTCGGCGCCGTCCACGACGCGACGACTCGCATCCGCGAAGCGAGCCTGGCCCTGCGCGAGCCCGCGCGCCGCAGCGGCGAGCACGCCCGAAGGACCGTCGGTCGCGCGCAGCATCCACGCGCCCCATCGACCGGTCGCGCCGCGCCTCCAGCCCGATCGATGCGCCCGCGGCGCGAGCCGTGCTAGGGTTCGCCACCGATGTCGCTGCTCGCATCGCTGGTCATCGTGCTCGCGCTGTCGGGCGTGCTGATGCTCGTCGCCGCACTCGGGTATCGCTCGCCTGCGTTCGCGCGCTTTCGCCTCGAGGACGATCCGAACCGCAAGGTCCACGGTCTCGGACTGTACGGCCGCGTGTTCGCGAACATGGCGTTCTCGGCCGTGCTCGTGTTCGCGATGGCGTACGGCGGCTACGACCTGCTGTTCACCGACGCGCCGAGCTCGGTGTGGCGCAGTGCCGTGCAGCTCGTCGCAATCCTCGGCATCTACGACTTCCTCTACTACCTGATGCACCGCTTCGCGTTCCATCAGTGGGCGTGGCTGAAGAAGGTCCACGTGGTGCACCACAAGGTGCGGCACCCGAACGCGGTCGACAGCCTGTACCTGCACCCGATCGAGACGTTCCTCGGCCTGTTCCTCTTGATGTGCTGCACGGCGCTCGTCGGGCCCGTGTCGCCGGCGACGTTCGGCGTCGTGTTCGCCGTCTACTCGTTCCTCAACATCCTCGTACACGCGGGACTCGACATCCCGATCCCCGGCCTGCGCACGTTCGGCATGCTCGCGCGCAAGCACGACATCCACCACACGAGCATGCGCGGCGGAAACTTCGCGTCGATCACGGTGCTGTGGGATCGCGTGTTCGGCACCGCCGAGTGAGCGATCAATCGCGGCAGTACGGCACGTTCGCGAGTGGATCGCTCGGCTCGTCGAGCCCCGATGGCAGCACCTCGACGAAGCACGTCGTCATCGCGTCGCCATCGAACTCGAGTCGCAGGTAGCCATAGCGCGGCACGCCGAGGCCTTGGTAGGCGCCGCCGGTGCCGACGATGATCTCGCGCAGACTCGCGTCGCCGATCTCGATCCCCGAGAAGTCGCGTAGCGAGTGGTTGTGCCCGGCGAGCACGAGGTCGACGCCGGCGGCGGCGAACTCGACCAGCGCCTGGGCGGCGACGTCTTCGCGCGACCATCCCGAGCCGGTGATCCCCGCGTACGGCGGATGGTGCATCACCGCGAGCAGATGCGCCCTGTCACCGCGATCGAGCAACTCGGGCAGCCGTGCCTGCACCGATCGCGCGATCGTGCCGCTGCCGCTGTCGAGCATCGCGACGTGCACGTCGCACACGGCGAACGCGTAGTTGCCCGGCCCGAAGTTGCGGTTGTACTGCGGGTGCAGCGGCCGGTAGATGTCGTGGTTGCCGGCCGTGACCGCGACCGGGAACGGCACCCGACCGAAGATCGGTGCGAGCGTCTCGAACTCGTCGTCGCGCGACGACTCCGAAAGATCGCCCGCGATCACGAGGCCGACGAGCGGCTCGTTGACCGCGGCGGCGGCCTTCGATTCCTCGATCAGCCGATCGACGATGCGCTCGAACTGCCACGGGTTGGTCTGGATGTCGGCCGTCACCGCGAGCCGGAATCGCGACGGACACGGGCGCGTGCCGCGAATCCAGACCGTGCCCGCACCACCGAGCGTCACGTCGAACTCGCGCCGCGTGATGCCGGCCGGCGGCGGGTCCAGTGGAACCCCATCGACCGTGACGACCGCCGCGGCGTCGACGTTCTCGAGCGCGATCGTCAGCGTCGACGGTGTGAGTCCGGACGGCTCGAGCGACACCGCGAACGCACCGGGTCCCGCGACGCGCAGCGTGATCTGCCCCGGCGCCGTCTCGCGCACGAGGCCGCTCGCGATCCAGCTCCGCGTGTCGTCGGCGCCGGGCTCCTGGAACCGGATCTCGACGCCGTCGCCGGTCAGGATCCGCGCGAGCTCGTTCTCGGCGACGACCCGACACTCGGCGTTCGCGTAGTCGGGAGATGCACACTCGGGCTGCATGCACGCGTGGGTCGAAGTGCCGGTCGCGATCGAGAGCAGCATGCGCGGCCACGAGAACACGAATGGTGGCTTCATCGTGACGCTCCTTTGCGCGTGCGTAGATCCGGCAGCACCGCGCCGACGGTGCCGGTGATCGCGACCCCGTTGCCGACGATCACGCCGGTGCCGATCTGCGCCGCGGTCTTCGATCCCCGCGGTCGTACGCGCACCGTCCACTCGGCATGAATCGGCCCGAGGAATCCGATCACCGGGCCCACGTTGAAGCCGCGCCCGCCGAAGCGCGAGTGCACGTATCCGACGGTCAGCATGCCGCTGGTCTTCGCCTTGCGCTGGGCGCCATCGCGCCGCGGATGTTCCGACAGCGGGATGTCGAGGTCGTACCAAGCCTCGCCGTACAGCGGCGCGATGTTCGGTTTGCCGCGCGCGAGCTTGGTGCCGTCGAGCGCGGAGTACGAGACGACGTCGAAGCGCGGTCCGACGTAGAACGTGAAACGTTGCCGCGGCGAGATGTGCCAGCGCGCACCGACCAGCAACGGCAGCAGCATCGTGTGCTCGACGATGCGCACACCCGAGTCACCGAGCGCGAGCCACTCGCGACGGAACTGCACCTCGGGCCGATACCGCAGCTCTGCGCGCCCCAACCGTGCCGAACGCCGCAGCACCGGATACGGCAGGCCGACGGCGAAATCGAGGCCGAGCGAGAAGCCGAGCACACGCCGTGTGAGCGCGGTGGGACTCGAGCCGGCTCCCGACACCGATGCGTCGGCGACCTGCGGCCGCGGATCGACGTGTCGTTCGGCACCGAGTACTCCGGCGATCTCACCGACCAGACGCACGCGCGATCGAGCGTCGAGCCAGAGCGTCGGTCCGAAGCGCAACGCGCCGAGCGGCGGCGAGCGCTCGCCGAGCACCGACGTACCGCTACCGACGAGGCCGAAGCCGATCGTCTCGCGACGCACGCGATCCTCCAGCGCAGGACCATCGCCGAGGACACGACCGGCGACGATGCCGAGCAGCGCGCCGACGCCCGCGACCGCACCGCCGCCGACGAGCAGCGTCGCGGGATCTCCATTGGCGAGTCGGTCACCGAGCGCGAACAGGATCCCCGCCGCACCCGCACCCGCCGCGGCGCCGAGCGACAGCAGCAGCGCGCGCGCCGGACCCGGACGCCCGCACGGCTCGGCGTCGGGCAGGCAGCACATCGCGGCATGACGCCGGCACGCGGTCGGACGGGGCTCTTCGACCCGCGGTTTCCCCGGGCGCGCCTGCGCCTGCGCGGCGTCGCCGAACAACAGCGCCGGCACCAACACCGACGCCCCGAGCTGCGCGAGGGCTCGCACGCTCGCTCGAAGTAACACGGGGGCCGTCTACGCCCGAAAAACCTACCACCTCGGCCCACCACTCGACGAGCTGCCGAGCCGATCCCCCACGCTCTGCGCTTGTCATGCGCGGCGAATTTCCGCAAATTGCCTGCATGATCGTAGATGCGTCGCGCTGGCTATCGATGAGTGTCACTGCGTTCGCGTTCGCGACGCTGTCGTGCGGAACGTTCGCCGAGAATCCGGAGCTCGGCGAGCGGATGGAGCGCGCCGAACAGCTGGTCACGGCGCACTGCGTGAGCGCGCAGGAATGCGACTGCTCGCTCACCGTCTCGCAGGCGGGCTGCGAGTCGACGCTGAACGCCCACTGGCGCGCGCGCCTGCAGGCGGGCGCCGATCGCTCGCTCACCTATGACGCCGAGTGCTTCGATGCGATCGACGCCGGCATCGACGATGCCAAGTGCGCGTGGCCGCCCCGCGACGATCGACACCCGTGCCGCGATCACTGTCAGGTGTTCCACGGTGATCGCGACGAGGGCGAGAGCTGCAAGCGCTTCGACGACCTCGTCAGCAACTGCGCGCAGGGCCTCTTGTGCACCGGTGGTCGCTGCATCTCGCCATGCGAGGGCTTGAGCGGTCTCGCGGTCGGCGAGCTCTGCCGCGATCCGGCGACGTCCACCGAGCTCGATCGCTGCGCCGACGGACTCACGTGCCTCGGGCAGACCGGCCGCTGCGCGCAGGCACCTGCTGCCGGCGAGGCATGCCTCGGTGGCGAGTGCGACGCGGACAGCTACTGCGACTACAACACCGGCGAGCTGTGTCGCGCGCGCGTCGGCGAAGGTAGCGGCTGCGAGAACGCGCAGTGTCAGGCGGGACTCTACTGCGCATACCAAGAGACGCCGGACGGCAACTACTCCGCGACCTGTCGGCCGCGCGCTGATGAAGGCGAGCCGTGCTTCGAGGCCGACTGTGCCGACGGCCTCGCGTGCAACTTTGAGATCGGCCTCTGCGTGGCGCCCGCGAACCTCGGCGAGGCGTGTTTCGCGATCGGCTGCATCGACGGCGCCTTGTGCAACTTCCAGATCGGTGTCTGTGTCGAGCCGCCGCTCGTCGGGCAAACTTGCGTGGAGGGCGAGTGCGCTGCCGATGCGTGGTGCGATACGGCAGCGGACGTGCCGACGTGCGCGGCCGACCTCGCGATCGCGGTCCCGTGCACCGGACACTCGCAGTGCGAGAGCGGCTACTGCCCGGCGGGCTACTGCGACGTACGACCAGATATCGGCGAATCCTGTGCGGGCTCGCTCGTCTGCGAGCTCGGCGCGAGCTGCGACGGCGAGCAATGCCGAGCGAGCGTCACGCACGGTCCCGCTGTCTGTGTGTACGAAGGGTGGTGATGCGAACGCGCTCCGCCCCGTGCGCCCGGTACGAAGGGTGCGCCGGGCGCCCGCGTCGCGCATGTTTGCTCCTGAGCCTCTGAAAATGTCACGCTGTCCTCATCAGTCCAAAAAGCTTGTCATGTTCCTCACGAATATCGCGACGACTGGTGTCTCCATCCTCTGCACCGCACTGCTCGCCACCGGATGTCTGATCACCACCGGTAGCATCGACGACGACGAGTCGAGCAGCAACACCGAAGCGGACACCGATCCGTCCGCCACGGTGCCGACGAGCGACCCGACGAGCGACTCGGACTCGAACTCGAGCGTCAGCGACTCCGTCGGCGAGACGACCGGCATGCCGACGGGCGAGTGCAGCGACAACTTGATCGCGGACGGTGGCTTCGAAGACGGCACGCCCTCGATGGCGTGGACCGAGACGTCGCTCAACTTCATGACGCCGATCTGCGACACCGACTGCACGATGGATCCCGGCGCGGATCCCTTCGTCGGCAACTGGTACGCGTGGTTCGGCGGCATCGACACGGATCCGGAGATCGCGTCGGTGAGTCAGCTCGTGACGATCGACGGTCAGACCGTGTTCCTCGCGTTCCGGTTCCAGATCAACGCGGCCGCCGGCACGGGCAATGACTTCTTCGAGGTCACCGTCGACGACGAGACAGTGTGGCTTGCAACCGACGCAGAGATCGCCGACTACGGAGGCTACACGCCGATCTCGGTCGACATCAGCGACTTCGCCGACGGCAACGCCCACACCATCACGTTTACCGGCGACGTGCTCGGCGAAGGGGAGCTGACGAACTTCTTCCTCGACGAGGTCTCGCTCGTCGCCTGTACGGACGGCGTTGCCGACACCACCGGTGGGTCGTCGAGCGGCGACGACACCGACACGGGCGCGTCGTCCGACACGACCGCGGCCGACACGACCGCGGCCGACAGCTCGGGCTCGGACAGCGGGTCCGAGTCCGGCTCGAGCGGCAGCTCCGACAGCTCCGACAGCGGTTCGGAGTCCGGCTCGAGCGGTGGGTCCGACTCGAGCAGCACCGGCGCTGGCGAGTGAGACGTGGCGATCGCCGGCTCGCTCGCACATACTGACGTCGTGCGCCGCTTCTGCGCTTGCGTGTGCTTGGTCGGCGTCGCCGCTTGCACGGTCGACTCCGAGGACGGTGCGACGTCGCTCGGGAGCACGACGGTGCCCGTGATGACGACGACGACGACGGTCGGCACCACGACAACGAGTACGACCGCGACGTCGACGACGACTTCAGACAGCGCGACGACGGACGCGTCCGAGACGAGCGCCGAGTCGAGCCCGCCCGAGACCAGCGAGACGCAGAGCGCCGACGACAGCAGCGGCACCGAGTCCGGTCCCGACGAGCAGCCGGTCGACGGCCTGTACTCGGCGTGTGAGAGCGCGGTCGAGTGCTTCGGCGCGACGGTGTGCGTGCTGGTGATGGGTAGCCTCGGCTACTGCAGCAACAACTGCACGATCCCAAGCGACTGCGGACCTCCACCGGCCGGCACCGCGACGCAGGCATGTGTCGCCGCGTCGGTCGGCGGCGCCGACATGATGGTGTGTGCACTCGACTGCTCCGGCGGCGCGACGTGCCCCGGCGGCATGGAGTGCCTCCCGCTCGGCGCGACGATGGTCTGCGTGTAGCCGGTCTCAGTCGGCGGGCGCGCCGGCGGCGATCCAATCGCGGACCTTCGCGACGAGCTCGGCGCGCGAGAGCGTCGGCGAGTTGTACGGCATGTGCGGCAGCACGTTGCCGTCGCGATCGGTCGGCTCGCACTTCGCGATGCGCTGGTACAGCCAGCTCCCCTCGGGATCACCGGGTGCAACGAGCGGCAGATCCGTCGGCGCGAGGACCTCGTGACCGAGCAAGCGCGCGTGCAGGCCTTCGGCGCGCAGGTCGAGCCCGCCGGCACCGTTGTCGCTCGCATGACACGACGAGAACAGACACGTCGATTCCAGCAGCGTCGCCGAGATGCTCGCGACGGTCGCAGGCTCGTGCGCGATCGTGTCGGCCGGCGTGTCGACGCAGTCCGGCACCGGCGGCAGATCGGCATCGGTCGGTAGGCTCGGCGGCACATACAGCTCACCGGCGATCTCCTCGGCGGTCGGCAGCGTCTGCGCGTCGTTCTTCGGCAGACCGATCACCTGACAGCCGCCCTCGTTCATCACGACGCCGTCCTGCTCACCGACGATCGAGCCGGTCGGCACGGTGCCGTCCATCAACATCGCGGAGTCGGCGAGGCCGAGCAACACGCACATCTCCTGATCGCCGATGCCCCAGCCGACGGTCTGATCGCGCCAGTTGTCGTAGCCACACGTGAAGCGGAAGCCGTCGGCGCCGGTCAGGTCGATCGGCGGATCGAAGGCCTTGCCGTTGCTGCCGGCATTGAAGCCGTCGAACCGGAACACACTGGTGCCGTCCTGCGGCCCGCCCGACACCGTGAGATCGAAGTAGTTGCCGAGATAGTGATAGTGCGGCGTGACGTAGTAGAGCTTTAGGTCCAGCGGCTTGCCAGCCGACCCTTCGTACGCGCTCGCAAAATTGCAGTCGCCGGTGAAGTGCGACTCGCGGCCGGGCGGGATCTCGAGATCGGTGTACGACAGCCGAAACGGCGCGGTGACGACCTCGACGTTCCTCGGATGGATGAGCTCCAACGTCATCCTCAGCTCGGTGCTGTAGGGCGCGTCGGCGAGGTTGAGAAAGTGCCCGCCGGCGACGACCTTGTGGCGCGGTGGCACCTTGATCACGACACCATCGGGCAGGCGCTGCTCGTCGAGTCGGCTCTGCGTCGACTGGGCGAACAGCACGGTGCCCCGCACTGCCGCCTCGATCTCGGTGAATCCCCGCGAGCCGCACTCGTAGTAGCCGTCCTCGCCGGGAAACGCATTTTCCGGCACGATGAACCAGTTCGAGTGGTGTGAGCCGCCGTCGTTCGTGAGGCGCACGGTCTGCAAGTACAACGGTTGCTCGTTGTCGAGCGTCCATTGCATGCACGGCTCGGTCTCCTCGAGCGGCGCGAGGTCGACGACACCGAAGCTGTGCACGATGGTCGCGGTGTCGGTCGGGACCGGCTCGCCGGTCGAGCTGCTCGACTCCGCGGAGGTCGTCGTCGCGCTCGACGTACCGCCGGTGGACTCGGCAGCCGGCGCCGGTAGATCGGCCGAGCCACATGCTGCGAGCACGACGAGTGGGGCCAGCTCCAACAGACGGATCGTCCTCATCGTCGTTGCACTCTACTATATCCATCCGCACATGGTCGCCCGCCTTCCCCACGTCTGGTCCTTCGCCGTGCTCCTCGTCGCGTGCGGTGGCGACGGCGGCAGCAGCGGCGAGGCGCCGACATCGACCCATCGAGTCGATTCCGTGGGTCGCACCCGGACCCGCCTACGTCGCGATCGGTGCGGCGCGCGGCTAGTCGGCGGCTCGCCGGCGACACGCACCACCAGTCGATGATGCGTCAGCGCCCGGAGAACTCGGGCTTGGTGCGTTGCATCCACCCGAGCACGCCGGCCATCACGTCCTGGCTGCGCAGCAGCTCGAGCTGGCTCGCCTTCTCACGGCCGAGCGCATTGTCGAGCGAGTCGGCGAGACCCGCTCGCACCGCCCGCTTGATCGCCGCGATCGCGAGCGGCGGCCCATCGGCGAGCTGCTGGGCGAGGGCACCAGCGGCGGCCTCGAGCTCCTCGGGCGCGACCACGCGATTGGTGAGACCGAGCGCGAGCGCCTGCGCGGCGTCGATCTTCGTGCCGAGCATCATCAGCTCCATCGCGCGTCCGATGCCGACGAGCCGCGGCAACCAGAACGTGCCGCCTCCGTCGGGCATCAGTCCGATCTGCACGAACTTCTCCTGCAGGTAGCCACGGCTCGACATGATCCGCAGGTCGCAGGCGAGCGCGAGGTCGGCACCGAAGCCTACCGCTGCGCCATCGATCGCCGCGATGATCGGCTGCGGTGCGCCGACCAGCGCGCGGATGACCGCGTGGAACTCGTCGACGCGCGTCGACATGTCGCCACCGATGCCCTGCGCCATCGCCTGCTTCAGATCGGCGCCAGCACAGAACGATCCGCCGGATCCGGTCAGCACGATCGCCCGGATCTCGCGATCCGCCGAGACGTCGGCGAGCACAGCGGTGAGCGCTTCGAGCAGCGACGGATCGAGACTGTTCTTCGCGGCCGGACGATTCATCGCGAGCGTTGCGACGCGGCCACTCCCAGCGCCCGCAGGAGATTTCGTGACGACGAGTGGCTGGTCTTCCACGGCCCGCAGTAGACCACGGCCGCCGTACGGCGTGCTATGGAGGTGGCGTGTCGCGCAGCGCAGCGTGGTTCTCGCTCGCGGTCGGTGCGTTCGTGGCGTGCGGCGAACCGGTGAGCCTACCGGGGCCCGTCCGCGACCCGCCGCCAGCGAAGGCCCAGGACCTACCGAAGCCGGCCGACGCGTGCGCCGCGGCCGAGCGCGAAGGCGGCGGGTTGCGGTGGTTCCACGACGATTATCCGCAGGCGCTGGCGTGCGCAAAGAGCAAGTCGCTGCCGATCATGATCGACATGTGGGCGCCGTGGTGCCACACGTGCCTGTCGATGCAGGCGTACGTCCTCACCGACGATCGCCTCGCCGACTACGACCGCCGCTACGTGTTCCTCGCGCTCGACACCGATCGCGAGAACAACGCGGAGATCGTCGCGAAGTATCCGCCGGCGGTGTGGCCGACGTTCTTCGCGATCTCGTCCACCGACGAGAGCATTGCGTCGCGCTTCGTCGGCGCCGGATCGGTCGACCAGATCGCGCAGTTCCTCGACGACGGCGAGCGCGGTCACATGGCGGTCGGCGGAGCACCTCTGCCGGCGCACGACGCCGCGGCGCGCGATGGCGATCGCGCATCCGCGGCGAAGACCTGGGACGCGGCGATCACCGCGTACACGACGGCGCTCGCGTCGGCCCCGCCCCAGTGGGCGCGCGGCCCCGACGTGATGGTCTCGCTGGTCGCGGCGTACAACCGCGCGAAGAAGTGGGACGCGTGTGACGACGTCGTGCGCACGTATCTGGATCGCACCGGCAATGCAGCTAGCGCGAGCGACTTCGCTTCGCATGCGCTCGCGTGTGCCGAGCAGCAGACCGATGCCGCCGAGAAAAAACCGCTGCGCGAGTCGATCGTGAAGCACCTGGAGACGCTGGTGAACGACGAGGCGGCACCGCTGTCGGTCGACGATCGCTCCGACGCGCTCATGTATCTGCGGGAGGGCAAGGACGCGCTCGGTCTCGCCGACCAGGCGAAGGTCGCGGCCCTGCGGCAGCGCGCGTTGCTCGACGAAGCCGCGGCGCAAGCGACCGATCCGCGGGTCGCGATGACCTACAATTGGCCGCGCGCCGAGGTGTACGCGTATCTGAAGGTGCCGCTCGAGCTCGCCGCCGCGCTCGAAAAATCCGTGAAGGATCTGCCGAAGGAGTACGACCCCCCTTATCGGCTGGCGTGGATTCACCTGCAGGCCGGCAAGCACGACGACGCGGTGCGCTGGGCCGAGCAGGCGATCGGCCTCGCCTACGGTCCACGCAAGGCGCGGGCCCAGGGCGTGCTCGCGGACATCCACCACGCACGTGGCGACGAGCAGGCCGAGCGCACCGCTCGGGCGGCGGCCTTGGCGACACTGAAGGCACTGCCCGCAGCGGCCCAGAATCCCGACGTGATCAAGAAGGCGCAGGCCGATCTCGACGCGGTCACCTCGCCCAAGTGAGCGGACGCGCGCCGTCTGTGGGAACCTGATCGGGGGTCCGCCGGACAGCCGCGCGGATGGGAGGGGAACCGATGCGACGCAATGCAGGACCCGTATTCGTGTGTCTCGGCGCCGCCGTCCTCGTCATCGCCGCGTGTGGCGACGCCCCAGGTCGCGACGAAGATGGCTGGACCTACGATCCGGCGACGAACTCGGTCACGTTCCACGGCACCGCGTGTGACATGATCAAGGACGGGACGATCATCGACATCGATGTCGTGTACGGGTGCAACATGCCGCCAACCGGATGAATGGCCGGATGAATGGCCGGATGAATGGCCGGATGATGGCCTCTGCTCGTCGTGACCTATGCGCCGTGAGTCGCTCGCAGCCGCCACGCGACCGTCTCGCCCGCGCGTAGGGGTACGAGCTTGCCACCCGCGAGCGGATAGCTCTCCGGCACCGACCACGCCTCACGCTCGAGCACGATCGTCTCGCGCGCGACCGGCAGCCCGTAGAACCGCGGCCCGAACCGACTCGCGAAGTCCCCGAGCCGCTCGATCGCCCCGGCCCGGTCGAACGCCTCGGCATATAGCTCGATCGCCGCATGCGCCGTGAACACGCCCGCGCAGCCACAGCTCGTCTCCTTGGTCGTGCGTTCGTGCGGTGCACTGTCGGTGCCGAGGAAGAACTTCGGATCGCCGGACGTCGCTGCCGCGACCAACGCCTCGCGATGCTTCGCGCGCTTGAGCACCGGCAAGCAGTACATGTGCGGTCGCACGCCGCCCTCGAACATCGCGTTGCGATCGTACAAGAGATGATGCGCGGTGATCGTCGCCGCGACGGTCGTCGGTGCACTGCGGACCCAGTCCACCGCCTCGGCGGTGCTCACGTGCTCGAGCACGATCCGCAGCGCCGGATGTCGATCGACGACAGGCGACAACGTCTCGCGCACGAACACCGCCTCGCGATCGAAAACGTCGACCTTCGGATCGATGCGCTCGCCGTGCACGAGCAACGGCACGCCGTGCGCCGCCATCGCTGCGAGCACCACGTCGTCGAGCTCGTGCACGCCGCTGTCCGCGTTCGTCGTCGCGCCGGCGGGATACAGCTTCACGCCGTACACATTCGGGCTCGCGGCCGCGGCTTCGATGTCCGCGACGGTCGTCGCGGGCGTCAGGTACAGCGTCATCAGCGGCTCGAACACGGCGCCCTCGGGCACCGCCGCGAGGATCCGCTCGCGATAGGCGAGCGCCATCGCGACGCTCGTGATCGGCGGCCTGAGATTCGGCATCACGATCGCGCGCCCGAACTGCCTTGCCGTGTGCGGCACGAGATCGGCGAGCGCCGCACCGTCGCGCAGGTGCAGGTGCCAGTCATCGGGCCGCGGTAGCTCGAGCCGATTCATCCGGGACACTCTATCCCACGGGGGGTGGCGGTGGCGGCGGTGCGTCGTGGCACACGCCGATCTCGAGGATGATGTAGAGCAGGATCAGCTCCTGCGGCGTGAGCCCGGCATGCACGCCTTCGTCGGTGTGATAGGTGCTGAACATCAGCCGTCCGCAGCCGTAGTCGGCGCTCACCGTCATCGGTCTCACGTCGCTCGGCGAGCACGCCGGGCACGCGCCTTCCACCCACGGGTAGTGGCCGACGTCGACGTCGTTACCCATCTCGTCCTGCGTGATCACGGGCGGGATCGCATCGATGCCCGACCAGTTGTCGATGATGTCGACCTGCGGCAGCGACAGCAGGTTCGGATAACCGCCGCCGATGTCCTTGAGCGCGGGCGGCAGCGCCTGCAGCCACGCGAGCAGATCCGGATCGAGCACCGTACCGGTCGTGTCGTAGTAACCGAGGTCCGGATCGAAGTCCTGCTGATGCAGCGTCTGGTACACCGGGAACGTCTCGTAGATGTATTCGTTCGCCCAGTCGGTGACGTAGAACTTGCCGCCCTCGTCGACCCACTGACGGATGTTGATCATCCGCAGCTCGGTGAGCGTGCCCATGCCCGTCTGCGCCATGCACGGCACGAAGATGATGTGGTACTGGCGCATCGCGTCGAGATCGTCGAGCAGCGCACCACCGGTCGGCTGATCCATCAGATCGAAGTTCTCGGTGCCCTGCACGAGCGCGCCGGTGCCATCGACCTCGGCCATCCCGATCTTCGCGAGGATGTTGAAGATGCTGTCGTTGAACGTGTCGACGACGGCGACGCGTGGGATCCACTTGCCCTGCGCCGGATTCCACTCGCCGGGAAGGCTGCTCTGCTCGGGCAGCACCGTGTTCGGCCCCTCCAGCAGATCGATGGGCGTCGCGTGGAGGAACTCGCCTTTTTGCACGATCAGCTTTTGCCCCGCGCCCGCCGAGATCGGCAGCTCGAAGGAGCCATCCGCATTCGTCAGCACGAACTGGGCGTCGCACGGCACACCGACGCACTCGGCACAGTAGACGCCATCGGGCACCGGCTCGGGATCGTCGGACGACACGTACACGAGCGCGCCGCTGATCGGGATCTGCAGGTTCGGCGCGTAGACGGTGCCGGTGAGCGTGCCGTTCGTCGGCTTCGGATCGCAGTTGCCGCTACCCTCCGCGACGCCGTCGTCCGCCGTGCCGCCTTCGCCGAAGTCGAGCAGCACGGAGGTGTCAGCGTCGTTCGGAGGGCTGTCGTCGTCGGCCGTACCACCCTGGGTCAGCGTGGTGAGCGGCGGCCCCGATGCCTCGGCGGCCACCTCGCGACCGCCGTCGCTGCAGCCCACGAGGAAGCACACGAGAACCATTGCGGATGCGGAGCGGTTCATGGGCAATCGATTCCTTCGCATCATACCGAAGTTGTCTGCCATGGTCGGCAGGTTCCGAGCGATCGCGACGAGCGGGTTGAACCGTGGCTCGAACCTTGGTTTCAACGTTGGGGGGGAACCAATGCGGCCCGCATTCCGAGACAATCACCCGTGAGCATGGCGCGATCACGCAAGCCGCCGGAGGCGGGGCCCGCACCGGCGGCGGCAGGCCAGCAGCCCCCACGCCACGGGATCGACGCCGCGACGCTCGCAGCAGCGCGGCGCGGCGAGCCGTGGGCACAGCGCGCGTTCGTGCAGTGGTCCCAGACACCGGTATTTCGACTGTGCACGCGCATGCTCGGCGCGGCGGGTCGAGCCGGCGTGGTCGAAGACGTGACGCAGGAGGCGCTGATCCGGATCGTGCGCGCGCTGCCGCGCTTCGTCGACGACGGGCCGGCCAAACTGTCGACCTGGGTGCTGACAGTAGCGACGCGCACGGTGATCGACGATCTGCGCCGCCGCGTGCGCGTGGTCGCGACGTTCGATCCCGAGGTCGCGATCGGACCGGAGCGCGCCGACACGGGCGCCGAGCAGCATGCGTTGGCCGCCGCCATCGCGAGCGCGCTCGACGAGCTCGCACCGGAGATCCGCGCCGCGTTCGTGCTGCGTGCGTACCACGAGCTCACGTATCCCGAGATCGCGGCGGCGCTCGAGATCGATCTCGGCACCGTCAAGTCTCGCCTGTGGCGGGCCCGCGCGGCGCTGCAGGTGCGGCTTCGCGAGGTGCACCATGGATGATCGGATCGACGACGAGCCGGAGCTCGACGAAAGACTGCCACCTGTTGCCGTGCTGGAGGCGTACACCGTGCCCGAGCTGCCGTTCGACTTCTCCGATCGCGTGATGGATTCGCTGCATCCGGCTGCGACGACTCCGCCGCGACCGATGCGTGCACCATGGATCGTCGCGGGCGTCGCGATGGCGTGTGCGATCGCAGCCACCGTCGCGCTCGTGCTCACACCGCGACGCGACGCGACACCGCCCGCGGCGATTGTCGTCGCGTCGACGCCGACCGGACCGACCGCGCAGCTCGTGCCGGTCGTGGTCGCGACCGGCGATCTGGTGATCGAAGCCTCGCCGCACGACGCGATCGTGCGGATCGATGGCGTGCCGGTCGGCGAGAGCATGGGCGGCTCGCCGTTCGTCCGCACGAACTTGCCCGTCGGTGCACATCTCGTGGAGATCGAGCGCGACGGCTATCTGCCGTGGCACCGCAGCATCGATGTGCCGCCGCGTGCGCTGCAGCTGAAGATCGAGCTGCACCCGACCGAGCCCGTGGGGCCCGTCGAGATCATCACCACGGAGGATCCGTCGACGGCGGCGAGCAAGCCGCGACGCCCGCCACCGCCGAGCAAACCGTCCGGCTCGCCCGACCTGAAGAACCCGTTCGGCACG
>Ga0105048_10006691_pt1 | contig 18574 bp, 15 predicted proteins | sample MAT05_FD_78382 | JGI IMG/M metagenome (GOLD analysis project Ga0105048, IMG submission 78382) | Freshwater microbial communities from Lake Fryxell liftoff mats and glacier meltwater in Antarctica - MAT-05 | ecosystem: Environmental > Aquatic > Freshwater > Ice > Liftoff microbial mat | place... | reverse complement strand
CGCCGACGGTGTCGCCGGTCACGCTGGCCTTGTGCATCTCCGAGCCTTTGCCCGTATTGGGGCCCTTTGGCTGGTCTTCGATCATCTTCTTGGCGTTGTCCCAAGCGCCGCCCGACGTGGCCATGAACACCGCCAGCAACTGCCCCACGACGATCATGCCCGCCAGGAAGCCACCCAGCGCGTACGGCCCCAGCACGAAACCGACCGTGATCGGCGCGCAGATGGCCAGCAGGCCCGGGCCGACCAGTTCCTTCTGCGCGGTATTGGTGCAGATGCTGACGACCCGGCCGTAGTCGGGTTTCTCGGTGCCGTCCCAGATCTTCGGGTTCAGGAACTGGCGACGGCACTCATTGACGATCAGATAAGCCGCCCGGCCTACCGCGCGGATCGTCATGCTGCTGAACAGGAACGGGACGGCCCCGCCGATCAGCATGCCGATGAACACTTCGGGGAAAGCGATCGACAGCATGCCGGCCTTGGCGTCGAACTCGCTGGTGGTCAACTGGTTGATCTGCTCTTCGCTGCCCTTGGCCAGAACGGCGATGAAGCTGGCGAACAACGAGACGGCCGCGATGACCGCCGAACCGATGGCGATGCCTTTCGTGATCGCCTTGGTGGTGTTCCCCGTGGCATCCAGATCGGTAAGAATCTGCCGGGCGCTTTCGTACTCGGCCGGCGGCAGCCGATCGGGGTGTCCTTCGGGCAACGGTTGGTTCTGCGAATCGCGGTTGTAACCCATCTCGCCGATGCCGTTGGCGTTGTCGGCCACGGGGCCGAACACGTCCATGCTCAGTGTGTCGCCGGTCAGGGCCAGCATGCCGATGCCCGCCAGCGAGACGCCGAACGCGGCAAAGATCGGGTTGGTTCCGTCGAAGACATGCACGCCTGCGAAGATGGCGATGGCGATCAGCACGACCGCCCAGACAGTGCTTTCGTAGCCGACGGCGATTCCCTGAATGATGTTGGTGGCATGCCCGGTGCGGGAACTCTTCACGATCGACTGCATGGGGCTGTAGTCGGTACTGGTCCAATACTCGGTGCAGAACATCAGCGCGAGCGTCAGTACGATGCCGATCAGGCAGGCGTAGATCGGCCGCCAGTCGATGCCGACCTTGATTGGCACGATCTGCTGGGCGGCTTCAAGAACGGTGCGCTCTTCCACGTGCCTGCCGTCCCGATGGACTTGATGCGTTTCGGCGGCAGCGATCTCGTTCTGCACGTCCGCCGGCAGGCCTGCCCAGTAGCGTGACAGGGCAACGCGGTCTTTCAGTGTCTCTTCCGAAGGCGGTGCTACGCCCTCTTTACTGTCGACGATGCGTTCCAGCACTTCGGTCACGTTGCCAGCTTCACCCAGCCCGCGCTGGAACGCCTGCTGGATGATGTAGTTGCTTTCAAATCGCAGGTACAACGCCCCGACAACGATAAATCCGATGGCACACAGCCCGGCCCCGAAGCGGAAACTGTTGTTGATCGTCTTCATCGCCGCCGTGGAACCGGTGGCCTGCGTTCCCTTGCCGACACGGTTGACGCTGATCATGCTGCTCAGGATGCCGACGGCCTGCATGATGAGCGGCAGCATCATTGCCTTCGGGCCGAACGCGGCATAGCCGAGGATCATGGCCGCGACCATGGTCACGGTGTAGCTTTCAAAAACGTCGGCCGCCATGCCGGCACAGTCGCCCACGTTGTCGCCGACATTGTCCGCGATCGTGGCCGCGTTACGCGGGTCGTCTTCGGGGATGTCTTTCTCAACCTTGCCGACGAGGTCAGCCCCGACGTCCGCGGCCTTGGTGTAGATGCCGCCGCCGACGCGCATGAACAGTGCCAGCAGCGACCCGCCGAAGGCGAACCCCAGCAGCGCTTCGTAGGCTTTCTCACCGACGATCAGCACGATGATGCAGCCGCCGAGCAGTCCCAGGCCGGTCGTCAGCATGCCGGTCACGGTGCCGGTCTGGTAAGCGAGCTTCATCGATTCGGCGAAGCCTTTTCGCGCAGCGGCGGCAACGCGCAGGTTGCCCGTGGTCGCCAGCCGCATGCCGAAGTAGCCGACCGAGGCGGAGAAGATCGCCCCGACGAAGAAGGCGATGCCGCGAGCGATCGCCAGCGCTTTCATCTCGGCGACATGGCCATCGGCGGGCGGTTGCCAGGGCCATTTCGTCAGCACGATCAGGAAGGTAAGGATGACGAGCACAATGCCGACGGTCGTGAATTGCCGTTTCAGATAGGCGTTCGAGCCATCACGGACGGCCTGGGCGATCTCCTGCATCCGGCTCGTGCCTTGCGGCGCGGCAAAGACTTTCTTGCTGAGCACTACCGCGTAAACAAGCGCGGCAATGGAGACGATCATCGAGAAGAACAGGATCACGCGTTCGGCGGTTCCGAACGTGACGCTGTCCGTCAGGAACGAAAACGCGTTCCAGCTTTCGCCATCGGCAGTCTGGCCGGGGACGAGGGGCTGCAAGCCCATCAACCCCAGAGCGGTCAGCACGATGGCAACATGGAAGTAGGGACGACGGGATCGCGTGGCGGACATCGTTCGATCAAATAGCATGGAACCGAAATCCCTTCCGAACCGGAGAGATCGAGATGGAATTGCCGGGCCGCGAGGGACTGCCCGAACCAACCCCGTTGAAGGTAAACACAAAATAGAGGGTAAAGTGAGGCAAGTCTACCGATTAGTCTGAAACTGCCGAAGGATGTCGATTCCCGCCAGTCGGCCGTAGATTGCCTGCAGTTCGCCGCAACGTGGCCGATCGCCGGTGCCGATCGTCATTCCGTTGATCATCGCGACCGGTGCGACACCGTACGATGAGCAACAGAGCAGGCACTCCGACGCGCCGGCGAGCACTTCGGCAATGGTCAGTTCCTGTTCCGCGATCGGCGGGCCCGCTTCGCTCAGTGCCCTCAGCGCGATGCCGTTAAGGACTTCACTCAACGGCGGGCAGACCAGCCGATTGTCGATCACTGCGATGAAGTTTGCCGCGGCTGTCTCGCGCACGAATCCCGCAGGGCCGATGAAAAGCGGATCCCTGCCTGTTCCGACCTGCTGCCGGGCAATCCACCATGCCAGTCGGCTGCGGTGCTTGATCGTCGGATCGACGCCGGGAGTGGCCGGCACGGTGACAAGGTGTGCCCCGTCGCGAATCACCGGGGCATAACGGGCGTACTCAAACTGAGTCGCCCGGATGATGAGCGTTGGCACCCCGGCAATGCCCGGAGTTGCCAGCAGGACGATCGCCAACTCTTCCGCTTCGTGGAGATTGCGGGTGATCGCTTCGTTGATCACTTCCCGCAACCGGGCGCCGGTGAGTCGTTGCGGTATCATCGCTCCATCGCAGCTTTGCCGAAACCGCCGCAGGTGATCGTCGAGGCGGAAGGTCTTGCCGCCGAAGGTGCGCAGCCGTTCGACGACGGTGGCCCCCCAGACGAAGCCGGCATCGTCGAGCGACAGACACGCCTCGTTGTCGGGAACGAATCGATCGTTGATGAATACCTGCATCGGAGTCGTATTGTATTTCGAAAAGAGGATGCCGACATGAGCGAGCCGTACAACGCGATCCAGGTGGTGATGATGCCGCGGGATACGAACCCGCATGGCACGATCTTCGGCGGCGTGATTCTCAGCTACATCGACATGGCCGGGTCGATCGCCGCCGGGCGTGAAGTGGCCCTGTGCGGCGGCAGGGTGGGGCTGGCATTCGTTACGGTGGCGGTCAATCGCGTGGAGTTCAAGAGTCCTGTGCTGGTGGGCGACGTCGTTCGCTTTCTGACGCATTGCGTCCGCATCGGCCGTACGTCGATCACGATGCACATCAACGTCGAGGCCGAGCGAGCAGGCGTCGTGCATCATGTCACCGAGGCCGAGGTGGTTTATGTCGGCATCGACACGTCGATGACGGAACGCCGACCGGTGCCGCTACTGCCGGAAAAAGCCTGACATTCGGCAGTGCCCACTCAGCCTGGTTGCACCGTGCAATTGTTAAATCGGGCAAGCATGTTCAACTTGATAATGCCGGCCCAGTGACTTCATCTTCAAACAGGACGTTGAACTTGCTTTCTTTTTCACGTTTCCGTTAAACTCCCACGTGCGAGTTCCGTAAGCGCTCTTATTTCTTTCATTCATCCCCGGAAATCATTCATGGCTTTTTCGACCAGTGCGCACTTTTTCGATGATGTGGAAGTCGGTCAGGAGTGGGAAACTCAGGGCCGAACCGTCACCGAATCCGACATCGTCAACTTCGCCGGGCTATCCGGCGACTTCAACCCGATCCACGTGGATCACGAGTTCGCCAAGAACACGCCGTTCCGCCAGCCGATCGCGCATGGGCTGCTGGTCTTCTCGATCGGCAGCGGCCTGGGCGTCAACTGTCCGCAGATGCGGACCGTCGCCTTTGTGCAGGTGCAGGAGTGGAACTTCTGCGGCCCGGTCTTCATCGGCGATACGATCCGGCTGCGCAGCAAAGTTCTGACGAAGACCCCCAAGGGTCGCGGCCGTCGCGGTGAGGTTGTCTGGTATCGCGGCATCGTGAACCAGGAAGGCAAAGTCGTGCAGGAAGGCAGGCTCGTCACGCTTGTCGAATGCCGGCCGATCAGTCGCAACCGCGATGAACTGGCCAACGGTACCGCCGACACGCAGGTCGAAGTCGCCGCCGCGTCCTGAAACAGTTCGCCCACATCACGCTGGCCGGGTTCGATTGCCGAACCCGGCCAGCGTCGTTTCGTGTCCCTACCATGACCGTTCCACCCGAGAGGACACGATGACCATTCGCACTCGCTTCGCGCCCAGCCCCACCGGCTACCTGCATATCGGCGGCGTCCGCACCGCGCTGTTCAACTGGCTGCTCGCGAAGCAGCAGGGCGGGCAGTTCATCCTGCGCATCGACGACACCGATGCCGAACGCAACAAGCCCGAAGCGCTTCAGCCGATTCTCGACGGTTTCCGCTGGCTGGGCATCGACTGGGATGAGGGCCCCGAAGTGGGTGGGCCGTGCGCTCCGTATTTCCAGTCACAGCGATCCGCGAGCTACAAAGCCGCGGCCATTCAACTGCTCGAAAGCGGCCATGCGTACCCCGACTACCTGTCGAAGGAGGAACTCGACGCGGAGCGCAAAGCCGCTGAAGTCGCGAAGGCGAACTACGTGCATCGCGGCCCGCATCGGGACACCCCGGCCGTTGAGTGCCTGAAGCTGTTCGAGCAGATGCCGACGACGCTGCGGTTGAAGGTGCCGACGGGGCGGTTGTCCGTCGTCGAGGACCTGATCTGCGGCCACTGCGAACAGAAGACCGACTTGATCGGCGATCCCGTGATTCTGCGCGCCAACGGCAGCCCGCTGTACAACTTCGCGTCGGTCGTCGACGATGTCGCCCTGAAGATCACGCACATCGTGCGCGCACGGGAGCATCTGTCGAACACCTACGTGCAGGTGCTGATCTTCGAGGCGCTGGGCTACCCGCTGCCGAAGTTTGGCCATGTGCCCGTGGTCAATGAGCCGAACTCGAAGAAGAAGCTCAGCAAGCGCGACATGAAGAAGTTCGTCACGCCCGAGGTACGCGCGAAGCTCAATGCCGTCGGTTGGACCGACGAGCAGATCGAGCAGCGCGACGACCTGAACCCGGCCACGGTCGCCTTCTACCGCGAGATGGGCTACCTGCCGGCGGGACTGATCAACTATCTCGGCCGGTTGGGTTGGTCGCTCGACGATAAAAGCGAGTACATCCCGCTCGATGAGATGATCGCCAAGTTCGGTCTTGATCGCGTGAACGACTCCCCGGCCAGCTTCGACCCGGACAAGCTCAGTTGGCTCGCCGGCGAGTACATGAAGCTGCTGCCCGCGGATCAAAAGCTCGACGGCTGCCTGCCGTACCTGCGCCGCGCAAAGCTGGTGGGCGATACGATTGACGAGACGAAGCGGGCGAAGCTGCTGCAGATCATCGTCGCCTGTGGCGAGCGGATCAAGCTGTTCTCGGACATTCTCACCCTCGCGGCCCCGTTCCTGCTGCCGGAGCCTGCCTACGAGCCGAAGGCCGTCGAGAAACGGCTGAAGAAGGCCGGGGCCGCCGACCTGCTGCGCGGCTTCGCTGACGTTCTGCGGGAAGTAACGCCGTGGGACCCGCCGACGCTGGAAGCCGCCTTGAAGGATTTCTGCACCGCAAAGAGCGTAAAGATCGGGGACATGGTGCATCCCGTTCGCGTCGCCACCACAGGCAGCGAAGTCGGCATCGGCCTGTTCGATGTGCTGGCAATCCTGGGGCGGGAAGAGTGCTTGGAACGGATCGGGAAAGCGTTGACAATGTAGCGATCGTGCTGGGCAACATCGTTGCAGCGGGAGCGAGCATCATGCGGTGGGAAGACTTTTTAGAGTTTCAGGCACATGACGAGATCAAGCTGAAAGGCCACCGGATCTGGTTGCATCACGTCGTCCAGATGTATTTGAGCGGGATGACGGATGTTAAACAGTTGCGTGACTGGTATCCTGATCCGGATGAGTCCGCCGTGCTGGCGTGCCTGCTTTACTATTCGCTGCATCGCAAGCAAGTCGATCGCTACATATCCGATCTGAAAGAACACGCGGAGGAGATGGGGGCGAAGCAACGTATCGAGCTTGCGCCGCTGATCGAACGCATGAGGGCCTTGGCCGAAGTGCGTAAGCAGGAGGCCGTCGCCCGGTGACCCGCTCTTTTCTTCTCGATGTTCATCTGGGCCGGCCGGGGCAGCGGCTGCTGCAAGCCGCCGACAGCGATTTGGACGTTCAACGGGTAGGTGAACAGGGTTGCCCTGCGGGCGACGCGTCGGACAACGGCATTCTTATTTGGATCGAAGTGCATGAATTCATCCTGATCACTGCTGACAAGCTATCCATGCCTGATCATCTCGCTGCTCACCTCGCGACGGGTCGGCATGTTCGTGGTATCTTCACACTTCGTGAACAGCGGCCGTCGCGAGAAGTAATTGACGACATCGTGCTGCTGGCAGGGGCCGGATTCGCGTTTAAGTATCGCGATCAGATTCGGTACCTGCCGATCGATTGACGCTGGCAAATGTAGACGACGTTGCGTCCATTTCAACGTGCATCCCTGCGGGATGCTCGCTAACCGCTTTTCGATTCTTCGATTTCGCCCTATCACATCCGTTTGCGATTCTTTCACACTCATGATGGCGATCCATGAAAGACTTCCACGTTTGCGGTTTGGGCAACTCGCTTGTTGATATCTTCCTCGACCTCGACGATGCCGAATTCGCCGGGACCGGCTGCGAACGCGGCACCATGCGGCTCGTCGATGCGGCCGAGCAGAAGGCGCTGATCAGCAATTTTCAGGGCCGTGATCCGCGCCTTGTCAGTGGCGGTTCGGTCGCGAATTCGCTGATCGCCATGTCGCAACTGGGCGGCAAGGGGGCGTTCATCGGCTGTGTCGGTGATGATCGCTACGGGCTGTTCTACGAGACCGAATTTAAGGAACTGGGCATCGCCATCGGCAACCCGGTCATCGTCGGCGAGTCGACCGGCACCTGCGTCTGCATCATCACGCCCGACGCGGAACGGACGATGCGCACGTGCCTGGCAGTCTCCAGCCATCTTTCGGGATCGCACGTCGACGAAGAACGGATCAGCCAGTCCGAATGGCTGTTCATCGAAGGCTACGTGCTCGCCAACCCGAGCACGGGGCAGGGGGCCGTCCGCGAGGCGATCAAGCTGGCGAAGAAGCACGGCACCAAAGTGGCCGTGACCTGTTCCGAAGCGTTTATCGTGAATGTCTTCGGCGATGCGTTTCACGACACGCTGAAGCAGGCCGACCTGCTGTTCTGCAACGCCAGCGAAGCGGCGGCAGTGACGCAGGCGACGACAGCGGCCGAGTCGTTCAAGAAACTCAAGGACATTGTTCCCGCCTGCGTGGTCACCGATGGGCCGCACGGGGCGCACATCCGCTATGCTGGTAAAGAGGCGTTTGTCCCGGCCTTCGAATGCACGCCCAAAGACCTGACCGGCGCGGGCGACATGTTTGCCGGGGCGCTTCTGTACGGCATCACGCATAACGTGCCGGTCGAAAAGGCAGGCCGGGCGGCCTGTTTCCTTTCGATGAAGGTGATCACCCAAGTAGGGGCACGGCTGCACCTGGGCACCCGCAGATACTGGGACGAACTGACCGCCTGAGGAGCAAGCCATGGCACGAACCCGCACCTTTATTGCCGTCGATCCCGGCGAAGCGATCCGCCAGCAGGCGCTAGCGCTGCAGAAGCAACTGACGCGCGGCACCGACCGCGTGAAGTGGACCGAGGCGGACAATTTGCATCTCACGCTGCAGTTTCTGGGCGAAGTGGAACGGAAGGAAACACTGGCAATCTGCCAACTGGTGCAGCGCTGTGCGAAGAGCTTTCCGTCGTTCAATCTGGAAGTGACCGGGTTGGGGGCGTTCCCGACGCCGCGCCGGCCGAAGATCATCTGGCTTGGCATCGGCGATGGCAGGGACGAGTTGATTGCACTGCACGACCGCATTGAGGCCCCGCTGGCCGAACGCGGCGGCTACCGTCGCGAGGACCGCGGCTACACACCGCACCTTACCCTCGGCAGGATCGCCTCCGAAGAACGCGAAGACGGTTGGACCGAAGCTCTCGCAGAACACGCCGGCTGGTCGGCCGGTGCGACATTGATCGACGAAGTGCTGGTGATGAGCAGCGAACTGCACCGTTCCGGCCCGGTCTACTCGATTCTGGGCCGGGCAAAACTGACCGGCAAGCGCTCGCGGGAAGTGCCGATTGTTCCCTGATACGGCACCGGGGTCTCAGTCAACATGACGGAAGTGTGCCACCTTTACTGATGCTGCAAACGGAACATGTCGTCCGATCCCGCTCGCCCGTCAAATCCGCCTAGGCAAATTTCTCGCATTCTGGCAGACTGCCCCGAGCGTCAGTGTTCCCCCGGCCTCCGGTGGCAGGATTCATGCATTTATTGGCTGCGTTACCCCGTGTTTCGCTCTTTCGTGGTGCGCTGGCAACATGGCGTGGCCGTCGCCGGCTGCTCTATGTCGCACTTTCGATCCCGTTGCTGGTGCTTCTGGGCGAGGTGGTCCGCGTCCTTTTTGTCGGCAATACGCACACCGTGCATCCCGGGCGCGTCTACCGCTCGGCCCAACTCTCCAGCGATGATCTGGGCGACTATGTCCGCAAGCATGGCATTCGCACGATCGTCAACCTGCGCGGCTGCAATGCGCCGATTGACTGGTACAAGAATGAATGCCTGCTGTCGCATCAGTTGAACCTGTCGCAGGAAGATGTCACGCTGTCGGCGAATCGGCTGCCGTCGATCTCGGAGCTTCGCCGGCTGATCGAGGTATTGGACCGCAGCCAGTACCCGCTGGTGCTGCACTGCAAACAGGGGGCTGACCGCACCGGGTTGGCATCCGCCCTCTATCTGATGATGTTTACCGATACGGACTATGCGATCGCACGCAAGCAATGCGGGCCGCGGTACGCGCATCTGCCGCTGTTGTCGACGGTGGCAATGGACCGTTTCTTCGACATGTACGAAGCCTGGCTGGACGTTCGCGGCGTCGGGCATTCAAAGTCGCACATTCGCAAGTGGGCGCTCACGGACTATCGCCCCGAACCGGCCCCTGCAGAGCTGTCTTTGGTAAAGCCGGTGGCGGTGCTGCCGATGAATCAGCCGATCACAGTGATGGTGCGGGCCCGCAATCTTTCGACCGCGCCGTGGCAGTTCAAGGCTGGAACTGCCTCTGCCATTTACATGCGGTGTCTCGCTTGGCATGAAGGCCATCAGGTGCTGATGGAACGAGGCGGCTTCCGCGACGTGGTTGTCCCGCCGGGCGAGTCGATCGACATTCCGATGCCGATCACGGGGTTCGGAGTAGCGGGTACTTATCGCTTCAACATCGATCTGATCGACCGCAATACCTGTTTCAGTCAGTTGGGTTCGGAACCGTTGATCTTCGAAATCGAAGTCCAGGATCATCAGGGAAGGTGATGGGACATGAGTATGCTTTCGATCGTTGTGCCAATCAAGGATGAGTGCGAGAACCTGACCCGCCTGCACGAATGTGTGCGCGAGGCGATGTTGGGCCATGGCGACTGGGAACTCGTCATCGTCGACGACGGCAGCAGCGACGGCTCGTTCGCGCTGCTGGAGCGCATCGCGGAAGGCGATGCGCGTGTGAAAGTGGTCCGGCTGCGCCGCAACTACGGCCAGGCCGCCGCCATGCAGGCCGGCATTGATGCCGCGACCGGCGACGTGATCGCCACCATGGACGGCGACCTGCAGAACGACCCGGCCGACCTGCCGATGATGCTCGCCAAATTGAGCGAAGGTTATGATGTCGTGCTCGGCGAACGGCTCAAGCGGCAGGATTCCATGCTGATCCGCAAGGTGCCCAGCCGGATGGCCAACTGGCTGATCCGCAAAGTGACCGGCCTGCCGTTCCGCGACTTCGGCTGCACGCTGCGCGTGATGCGGCGGGAAGTGGCCGAGTCGATGCGCATTTACGGTGAAATGCATCGCTTCATCCCCGTGCTGGCCCAGCAGCAGGGTGCGCGCATGACGCAGGTGCCGACCCGGCATCATCCGCGGCTGGCGGGTAAGTCGAAGTACAACCTGAGCCGCACGGGGCGAGTGTTTCTCGATCTCATCACGATCAAGTTCCTGTCGAGCTATCTGACCCGGCCGATGCACTTTCTGGGCGGGTTGGGGTTGATGGTCATCGCGATGGGCTTCCTGACGCTGGGTGCCGTGATCGCCATGAAGCTGGGCTGGGACCACAGCATGACGCGTAACCCGCTGTTGCTGCTGTGCGTTCTGCTGACGCTCGTCGGCATCCAGTTGATTTCCACCGGCCTGATCGGCGAAGTGCTGGCACGAACTTATTTTGAAAGCCAGGACAAGCGGCCGTACGCCGTGCGCGAGCGATTGAATCCGGGTGGTTCCGAACGCGCTCGCACCGAAACGCGGAATGAAGTCGCGCGAGTATCGTAGCGGCATTGTTTAATTCCAACGCCCACCCACTTCACATCCTCCGGCCAATCGGCTACAGTCATTGGGGAACGGACGTCTGTTGAATCGTCAATAAGTCGAAACCGTCGATCAATCGCTCGGGTAGCACCTCTCGAACCCGCGACCCGTGTTCTGTCAGGAATATCGCGATGACTGCACGCCTGCCGTGGTTGCTGCTTGCGATGCTGGCCCCCCAGTTCGCTTTCACTGCGGAACCAGCCAAGCTATACGAAGTCGACGTCCAGACCGACATCGCCTATCGCACCGATAAAGAGGCTGATGCGGTCAAGCACAAGCTCGACCTTTATCTGCCGAAGGGGGCCAAGGATGTGCCCGTACTGATGTTCGTGCACGGCGGCTCATGGAAAACGGGCAACAAGGCGATGTATGCCACGCTGGGGGCTACGTTCGCTCGGCAGGGGATCGCCACGGCGATCGTCAATTACCGGCTGACGGGGGCCAACAATACCGTCAAACACCCCGACCACATCAACGATGTCGCCGCGGCATTTGCGTGGCTGCATGAGAACATTGGCAAGTACGGTGGCCGGCCAGATCGGATCTTCGTCGCCGGGCATTCCGCCGGCGGACATCTGGTCTCCCTGCTCGCAACGGATGAAACGTATCTGAAGGCCCACAAGCTGACCTTCAAGGCAATCCGCGGTGTACTGCCCCTGAGCGGCGTTTACGAGATCATCCCCAATATCCGCATCTTCGATGACCAGTTCGGCACGAACAAGGACGTATGCAAGGCCGCATCGCCGACCAACAATGTCGTCGGCAAGCACCCGCCGTTTCTGATCTGCTATGCCGACCGCGATTTTCCGACCATCGACAAGATGTCCGAGGACTTCTGCAAGAAGCTGGGCGATGGCAAATGCGAAGCGAAGGTGCTGAAGATCGACAACCGCAACCACTTCACCATCATCGTCCAGTTGTCGCTGAACAGCGAGGATCCGTGCACCGCGGCGATGCTCGATTTCATCGAGAAGCATTCCGAATGGAAGCGGCGGCAGGAATGAACCGTGCAGCGTGCAACCCATCGGGATGATGCACGTGCCGAATTCCTCATATCACCCGTTGTAAACCAGCCCGCTCAGTTTCTTGTACAAGTCGAACACTGCGGCTGCCTCCGCGCCCAGCACGCCGAATTGCACCTCGATGCCCTTCGATTCAAGATACTTGTACGACTCGGGGAACACCGGTCCCTCATCGAAGCCGATGCCGTGCGCCGCGTCGCGACCGGCACCGCAGGCGACCTTGCGCACACCGCTCCAGAGGATGGCTCCCAGGCACATCGCACAAGGTTCGCACGACGTGTAGATTTCGTGCACCGGCAGCGTCGGCAGGTTCAGCGTGAACGTCTGGAGTGCTTTTTCGGCCAGCATCAATGCCGTGACTTCGGCATGCAGGGCGGAGTTCTTGAGGCGCACCACGCTGTTGAGCCCGACGCTGACAGGGTAGGGGGCACCCTTGGCGAACACCACCGCCCCGAACGGGCCGCCCGTGCCGCGCTCGACGTTCAGGCGGGACAGTTCCACGGCCAGGCGCATGCGGTCGTCATCGGTGGCCGCCGGCGGCTGATCCGCCAGGAACGGGGCAACCCAGTCGGGCAAGGCGAACGACATCTTGAGCGGAACGGTTGGAATGCTTCCCTTCATGTTGCGTCTTTTCAGGTTGCTGGACGGAGAACCGGGAGAGAGGGCCCCATCATGGTTTGCGGGCGATCCAAGTCCAGTGGCGATCGCTGGTTTGCTGAACAGTTGTAGGACAGAAGTTGAACGACGCCACCATATTCCGCACCTCGTCGAGTGACAGGGCTGCGTGCAGCGAATCGTGGAACATCTGCCGCTGATGGGCATTGGCCCCGGCGGCATACACCTCGACAAGCCGCTCGAGCGTCGACTCGTCATGGGGTCGCAACAGGTCGCGCACGAACAGCGTTGCCCCCGGGCAGACGACACGCGTCATCTCCCCGAAGGCCGAGCATGGCTCGGGAATATGGTGGATGATGCTGTTCGAGATCACCGCCGCGAACGTGCAACTGCCGTAGGGCATCTCGCGGCCGTTGACCTTTTCAAGCGTGATGCGATCGCTCAGTCCGGCCGCTTCGACGTTCCGGCGGCCGATGGCGAGCATCGATTCGGCAAGGTCGATGGCAGTAACCTGTCCCTCGAACGATTGCCGGCAAAACTCGATCGGAATCTGCGCGGTTCCGGTGCCGACATCAAGGATGGGCCCTCGACCGTCCCAATGGGCGAGGAAGTCGCGGACAAAGGCCTGATTGACGGCCCGATGGTCCATCGAGTCGTAATCGTCCGCCTCGGCAAGCGAGTCCATCACTTCAGATTCGAGTACGCGCTGCAGCATACACCTATTATCTGCTATCGGACGGGATGACTCCATAGAAAAGGCCCGCGAGCGGACTCGCGGGCCTTTTCTATGTCTCGATAATGGTCAGCCGCCTGAGCAGTTCCCGATCACGCGAATACAAGCTCATCTTCCTGGCAGGAGAGTTGTTCCTCGGGAAATTCCTGACGGCGTTCGCGTTCTTCACGGAAGGCCGTCAGCAAGTCGTTGCGGAGTTCCCAGTCGTGCAGGCCGGAGTTGTCCCAGGCGCGGATGATCTGCGATGTGGCCGGGTTCAGGTGCGCTACCCGGCTGAGCCACATGATGCCCGCCTCCATCGTCCACTGGCAAGTCGACGGATGATGCCAGGCAATGTGCGTCGCCAGGCAACCCATCGGCAGGGCACGCGTGAACGCGCCGTGAATCAACAACGGGCTGCCTTTTTCGAGCAACTCGATGACGCGATCAAGACCGCTGTCGGTCACATGAGGGAACCAGCTATCCCGGAGTTCCTGCATACACGATGTACTCATCATGGTTCACTCCTGACGGGGGTCGCCACAGCTGAAAGACGTACGGGGGTGCCAGACACTTCTCTTCCTGCCTGCATTCGGTACTTCGTCCGTCGGAGGAAGGTTCGCTTCCGTCTCGTGATTGCCCGGGACTACCGTTGCCGATTGACCCGAAGCTACCTGATTCGCGACTCGCTGAAGGATCGAAGCGGAGGGAGAAGAGTCTCACGCCTCCAGCATGGTATTGAGGTCCGGCAATGCCTGTCAAGTGACCAACTCGGTTTTCCGCCCGGGCAACTTTGATGCCGGCAAACCTTGAAAAACATTGGCAAAACAAGGCGAAAAGCGTGCCATCGCGACTGCAGAACAGGCGGTCAGGGAACGTTGGTTCACAAAGTGGGCTCATTAACAATCAGACATACGTGAGATTTTAATTCGCCCGTTTCGCTACTCGAACAGCAGCGGCAACTTGCGCCGTTTACCCTATCGTTCTGACAGTTGACAAAGTGTTGATGTAGTGGTTTCGGCTTTCATCAAAGCGAGTTGACAGATCCGTCAAAATTCATGCCGAGTGCGTTTGTTCTTACGAAGTTACAATTAAACGAGTGTTGTTATGTTGGCCGGATTTGCGAACTGTATTTTTTCCCGGCGTCTTACTGTCACCGGAAGCTCAGGCTGTTGCTGCTCGAGTCGAAACGCTTCGGAGACGATTACTTCTTCTCGTCTTCGTACTTGCGAAGCAGTTGACGGGCGCGCTTGAGAATAGGTGCGATTGAAGGGATCGGCAGTGACAGTTCAATGCTGATCTCTTCGTAGGTGCGTCCCTCGAAGTAGAACAATCGAACGACTTCGCGTTCACGGCTTGGCAGCTTGCGGATCAGCTTGTTCAGCAGGTCCAGGTTTTCCATCCCGGCCTTCTGCTTCGGACGTTCTTCCTCAATCTCGTCTTGCGAGTCCGTTTGCGGTGTCGACTTCGTCTTGGGGATCTTGCCGCTGAACTCGGCAGGGAGGGCCTTGCGCGGCGTACCGCCGCGCTTCGTCAGTTCCGCGATACAAATTCGGCGGGAGATGACCGTCAGATAGGTCGCCAGCGAACTGCGACCGCGAAACGCCCGCAGTAGGGCGTAGTCGTTGTCGCTGATCTGCTTCAGCACTTCCTGGGCAATATCTTCCACCCCCTCGGCTTTCAGGTGGTGGCTGCGCAGGTGGCTGGTGTAGTGGATGGTGTGATAGATCAGCCCCACGAAACGATCGACAAAATCGTTCCACGACGCGCTTTCGCGCTTCAGGCAACGCTGCAACAGCGACTTGTCGACGGCAGTCAGGGCCACGGCACAGGCTCCGGAGTACGCGGTATCTGTTCAGCATACCACACGGCGAGCAGGGAGCGTAATCGCCCTGTTCCGCATTCCGGGGAGCTATGCTCCCGGCCCGCCGGGGAATCGTTCCTGCAGTGAAGTAACCGTCAACTCCGTCTCACGCAGCGCATGGCAGGCATCGGCGGCGGCCTGTGCTGCTGCCAGCGTTGTGATGCAGGTCACGCGATGCGTCACCGCCGCGGCGCGGATGCGGCCTTCCTCCGTCCGCCGGCCCCTGCCGCTCGGTGTGTTGAGGATCATGGCGATCTGGCCGTTCTTCATCATGTCGATCACGTTCGGCCGGCCTTCCTGAATCTTCGGGACTTCCTGAATCGGAATCTTCTGTTCGCGGAAGATGCGGGCAGTGCCGCGCGTCGCCAAGAGGTGATAGCCCATCTGCGAGAACTGTCGTGCGATCGGGATCATCTCCGACTTGTCGCGGTCGGCGATCGAGATGAAGATGGTTCCCTTCTCCGGCAGCGGGGCGTTGGCCCCCATTTGTGACTTGGCGAACGCCATCGGGAACGAGTCGTCGCTGCCCATGACTTCTCCGGTCGAGCGCATTTCCGGCCCGAGGATGATATCGACGCCCGGAAACTTGTTGAACGGGAAGACGCTTTCCTTCACCGAGAAGTGTTTCGGAATCACTTCTTCGGTCATCCCCAGTTCGTCGAGCGTCTTGCCGACCATCACCAGGGCCGCGAGTCGTGCAAGCGGCACGCCGATCGCCTTTGACACGAACGGCACGGTGCGGCTGGCACGCGGGTTCGCTTCGATGATGTAAACCATCGGCGACGCGCCCTGCGGCATGACGACGGCGAACTGGATGTTCATCAGCCCTTTGACTTTGAGCGCTGCCGTCAGCGCCTTCGCCTGTCGCTTGATCTCATCGACCACTTCGACCGGCAGGCTGTGCGGCGGGATCACGCACGCGGAGTCGCCCGAGTGGATGCCCGCTTCTTCGATGTGTTGCATCACGCCGCCGATGACGACCCGCTTGCCATCCGACAGGCAATCGACATCGACCTCGACCGCCCCTTCCAGGAACTTGTCGATCAGGATCGGCCGACCGGGGGATACCTCCATGGCGGCACGCACGTAGCGTTCCATCGTCGATTCGTCGTAGACGATCTCCATCGCCCGGCCACCCAGCACGAAGCTGGGCCGAACCAGGACCGGGAAACCGATCTTGCGCGCGGTGAAGATGGCCCCTTGCAGATCCTGCGTAGTGCCGCTGGCCGGCTGGCGGATGCCGAGTTCGTCGATCAACTTGCTGAAGAGCTTGCGGTCCTCGGCAATCTCGATGCTTTCGACGCTGGTGCCGATGATCGGCACGCCCCGCGCTTCAAGCGCTTTGGCCAGGTTCAACGGCGTCTGCCCGCCGAACTGCACGATGACGCCATCGGGCTTCACCTTGTCGCAGATGTTCAGCACGTCTTCGACCGTGAGCGGTTCGAAGAACAGGTGGTCGCTGGTGTCGTAGTCGGTGGAGACAGTCTCCGGGTTCGAGTTGACCATGAAGGTCTCGAACCCGGCCTTGCGCAGGGCTACAACGGCCTGCACGCAACAGTAATCGAACTCGATCCCCTGACCGATCCGGTTCGGCCCGCCGCCGAGGATGACGATCCGCTTCTTGCCGGAGAAGGGACGCAGTTCATCCTCCGAATGCGGAATGCGGAGTTCGGAATCCGGAATGGAAGATATCTCTTCGCGGTTCTCATTCGGCATTCCGAGTTCCGCATTCCGCAATTCCAGGACGGGCCGCTCGTACGTGCTGTAGTAGTACGGCGTGTAGGCTTCGAACTCTGCCGCGCAGGTGTCGACCAGCTTGAAGACCGCTGTGATCCCCAGTTCGTGCCGACGGCGGCGGACTTCGGTCTCGCCGGTGTTCCAGATGTTCGCCAGTTGCCGATCGACGAAGCCGTGCTGCTTGGCCTTCAGCATCAATTCGAAGTCCGCGTCGGCCAGCGAAGGGCAGGCCTGCAGTTCGTGCTCGACGGCCACCAGTTCCTGAATCTGCGTCAGGAACCAGGGATCAATCCGCGACCGCTGGTTGATGTCATCGACCGACATGCCTGCCTTCAGCGCGTAGCGCACATACCAGATGCGCTCCCAGTTCGGCGTGGCCAGCTTCGCGGAGATCGTCTCCAGATCGGGTTGACCGGGCGTGCCCCACAGGTCGAGCCGATCGCAGCCGAGGCCGAACCGCCCGACTTCGAGGCCGCGCAGGGCCTTCTGCAGCGATTCCTTGAACGTCCGGCCGATGGCCATCGTCTCGCCGACTGATTTCATCTGCGTCGTCAGCGTCGGGTCGGCATCGGGAAACTTCTCGAACGTGAAGCGAGGCACCTTGGTGACGACGTAATCGATTGTCGGCTCGAAGCAGGCTGACAAGAAGGCAGTGGGCAGCCGATCCAAGAAATCAGTCTTTTTTACAACGTCCGCTGGCTTCTGTCCTTTGTCTTCACTCTGGCTGCCCACTGCCCACTGCCCACTGCCCACCCGCGGACTTGTGATGTCATTCGCCAGTTCATCGAGCGTGTACCCCACAGCCAGCTTGGCGGCGATCTTGGCGATCGGGAAGCCCGTGGCCTTGGAGGCGAGAGCGCTCGATCGCGACACGCGCGGGTTCATCTCGATGACGACCATGCGCCCGTCGACGGGGTTCACGCCGAATTGGATGTTCGAGCCGCCCGTCTCGACGCCGATCTCGCGGATGATCGCCTTCGCGGCATCGCGCATCCGCTGGTATTCCTTGTCTGATAGCGTCTGAATCGGGGCGACGGTGATGCTGTCGCCCGTATGCACGCCCATCGGGTCGAAGTTCTCGATGCCGCACACGATGATCACGTTGTCGGCAACATCGCGGACGACTTCGAGTTCGTATTCCTTCCAGCCGATGACCGATTCTTCGATCAGCACTTCGCCGACGGGGCTCAGTTCCAGGCCCAGAGCGATCAGTTGGTTGAACTCTTCGCGGTTGTAGGCGATGCCGCCGCCGGTGCCGCCCATCGTGAAGCTGGGCCGCAGCACGCAGGGCAGGCCGATGTCCTCGACCATCTCGTGGGCATCCGACAGTGAGCGGGCCACGGCACTTCGGGGCACGTCCAGGCCGATCTTCAGCACGGCCTGCTTGAACAGCCCCCGGTCCTCGGCCTTCTTGATGACGTCCGCCTTGGCACCGATCATCTCGCAGTTGTACTTCTCGAGAACGCCGTGGTGAAACAGGTCCAGGGCCGTGTTCAGGCCGGTCTGCCCGCCGAGGGTCGGCAGGATGGCATCGGGGCGTTCCTTCTCGATGATCTTGGCGACAATCTGCCAGGTGATCGGTTCGATGTACGTGCGATCCGCCGTTTCG
>Ga0105048_10006690_pt1 | contig 18574 bp, 9 predicted proteins | sample MAT05_FD_78382 | JGI IMG/M metagenome (GOLD analysis project Ga0105048, IMG submission 78382) | Freshwater microbial communities from Lake Fryxell liftoff mats and glacier meltwater in Antarctica - MAT-05 | ecosystem: Environmental > Aquatic > Freshwater > Ice > Liftoff microbial mat | place... | reverse complement strand
TCTCGACTTCATGCGCGCGGCTTGCTCCGCTGCCCTTCGGCGTCAGCCCGCCCCATCGCTACTCCCCATCGAAGTCCCAGCCGATTCACGGAGTCATGCCGCGTAGGGCGTGAACGGGTACGAGGAAGTTGCTCTTCCCTGACGCGTTCGCTCCCACGAGCAACGTCAACGGCGCGAGCTCCGCCTCCTCGTCGACGAAGCTCTTGAAGTCGGTCAGCCGCAGTCTTTCCAGCATCGGGTAACCCTTATCCTCCGCGGCTCCACGTCACGCTACCTATCGAGCGGGCTCGCCCCTCAAGCCGCCTTCGGCTTCTTCTTCGGGGCATAAACCCGGAAGGCCATGAAGCCAATCATCAGCGCCGCCAGGTACCACGGGTAATCCCCCAGGATCTCATACCCCGTCGTCGCGTGCATGAACCGCGCTTCCCCCAGCAACGCCTCTTCCTTGAACGTCCCTCCGTGCAAGATCGTTCGGCCAATCGGATCGATGATCCCGGAGAGTCCGGTGTTGGTCGCTCGCACCAGGTAGCGACGGTGCTCCACGGCGCGGAGCTTGGCCAGGGCGAAGTGGATGAAGGGTTCAGTCGAGTCGCCGAACCAGGTGTCGTTGGTGAGGTTGACCAGCAGATCCGGGTCGGCGTGGTGAACGGCCTTGTTGACGAAGCCGGGGAGGATGTCTTCGTAGCAGATGAGGGCGCTGATGCGGTGCTCGCCCCAGACGAGGGGCTCGAGTGAGGTGCCCGAGCTGAAGCGGGAGGAGTTCGGGGACATCTCGTAGAGCGAGGGGAAGGTCTCGCCGAAGGGGAGGTATTCGCCGAAGGCCAGGAGGTATTGCTTGTCGTAGCGGCCCACGATCTTGCCGCCGTCGGTGGCGAGGAGGGCGGTGTTGAACATCGTCGGGTGCTGGCGGCCCGGGCCGGGGACGGGGCGCATCAGGAGAGTGCCAATGATGGTGGGGACGCCGAGCTTCGCGGTGACGGCTCGGCGGGCCTCTTCTTCGTTGACGCTCTCGCGGTGGGCGGTGCCGCTGCCGCCTTCGCTCCAGACGACGAGCTCGGCGCCTCGGTCCTTGAGAGCTTTGGTGGCGGCCTGGGCGCTCGAGAGGGCGTGGGAGCGGCCGAGGAGAGGCTGGTTGCCCTGGACGATACCGATCTTCACCGGCTTGGCGACAGCGGCTGTCGCGTCGACCTGGTGGATGCGGATCGCGCCGTAGAGCAGGGCGATCGCCAGGGCGCCCGCGCCGGCATAGAGGACGCGGCGATCGAGCGGGCGTGGCTCTTTGCGGATGAAGATGAAGACGAGCTCGGCGACGGCGAGGTTGACCGTGACGAGGACGAGGGCGACGAGGTAGGGGCCGCCGAGGTCGGCGAGCTGGAGGAAGATCGGCGCGTTGTGGACCGTGGCCGCGTAATACCAGGGGAAGAGGAGCGGGAAGACGAGCTCGCTCGCGACGAAGGCGAGGGCGAACGCGGGCGCCGCCGGCCAGCCGCGGCGATCGGCGCGGCCGTAGAGCCAGCCGCAGAGCGCGATCCGGCCCGCCTGGTAGCCGCAGAGGATGGCCATGAAGACGATGCACAGCGCGACGGGGAAGCCGCTGAAGACCTTGAGCATCTCCATTAGCCAGTAGAAGCCGATCATCGTCATCGTGAAGCCGGCGATCCAGCCGAGGCCGAGCGCGCGCTTCGCTGTCTGGCCGCGGAGGGCGACGATCAACGGGACGAGGGCCACGAAGGAGAGCGGCCAGAGATCGATGCCAGGGAAGGCGAGGAAGTAGAGGAAGCCGGAGAGGAACGCGAGCGCGCTGGCCGGGAGAGCCGCGAGGGCCTCGGGCGCGGCGCCTTCTGGGATCGCCGCGGGGGGCTCGTCAGGCGTGGTCGTGCGCTTCTTTTTCGCCTTCTTTTTCTTCGGCTCGGCGGCCTCGACGGGCGCGCTCTCTTCCGGCGTCGGCTCGGCCCCGGCGGCCTCGCCCTCTTCGTTCAGCTCCGACATAGGCGGGTACTGGCTACCAAAGAGGCCGGCTCTGCAAGGGGATAATGCGCGGCGGGCGCGATCGCCGCGGCGCGGGGTGCGGCCTCCGGGAGAGGGCCGCCCGGCCGGTGCCGGCGATTACGAAGCCGAGAGGGGCATGAGCGCGGGCAGATAGTGCCTCATCCAGAAGGCGACGTCCTCGGCCGAGGGGTAGTCGCCGAGGTGCTCCTGGACGATGAAGAGGCGGACCTCCAGAGGCGCTGTCGTCGTGTCCTCCGGATCACCGCTCTCGAGCGTGACCGCGATCGGCCGGCCGCTGAAGAGAGCGTAGCTCTCGCGCTCCTGCTCCCAGGTGGTGAGCACGCCCCACGGATGCTCGGTCGACCCGCAGATCAGCAGGATCGGCGTGGTGGCGCACTCGGCGACCTGGTCGATCAATCCGGGGATCTGGAGCGCAGAGTTGAAGAAGGTGCTGACGCTCGTGCCGGATCGGGCGAGCGCCTCCGCCGCCTCGTCGAGCCGTTGCCGCAGGATCTCCGCGGGTGACTGGTGCGCTGAATAGGGGGGGTCGGCGAGCCAGCGCTTCGTCACGGGATCGAGGTACTCGAGCGAGCCGACATCCCGCTTGTAGTCCATGCCGGAGGGCTCGCTCAGCACGTAGCCGGCGTAGTGGAAGCGCATCCCGATCTCGGCCGCGTGGGCGATCTCGAGGAGCAGTGTCCAGAAGCCGAGGCCATGCCTGCGCTGCTCCGGATCATAGACCCCGATCAGGCTCTGGACGCTGGTCTCGCCGAGGTCGAACCAGGAGAAGGCGACCAGGGTGTCGCCGCTCCAGACGCTGATTTCGCGGGTGTGGAAGAGGGCTTGCCCCTGCTCGCCGCCCAGCACCTCGGCGAGGCTCTCGGCGCGGCTCCCGCCGGCCATGATCCGGTAGCGGGTATAGAGCTGCTCGTGGGCTCCGTCGAGGACGAGGTCGCCCACCTCGACCCGGAAGCGGCGATGGTTCCTGGCCATGCGCTTGCGCAGGGAGCTGCTGAAGCGATGGTGGTGGAGATCGAGGCGGGTCCAGAGGGTCGAGCGCAGCTCGCCGTCGCTGACGAGGTACTCGGTGGTGATCAGCGCGCGCCCGATCCGGTACCAGCCGCGCGCGAGGTACTCGTCGAGCTCGGCTGGGGTGAGCGCTTCGGGCTCGAGCCTCTGAGCGATCATCCGCGCGGCGGTGCCCCGGCAGCCCCGGGCTCTTCGTTCGGCGCCGACATCACCCGCTACTGGCCACCAAAGAGGCCGGCGCCGCAAGGGGATAATGCCGCGATCAGGCGATCGGCCGGCGAGCTTGGCGCCGCTGTCACTCGATCGGGAGCACGATAAGCGGCGAGGTGTGGCGGAGGTTCAAGACCTCCCACGCGTCGTCGGCGACGGCGAATCCGCGCGGGCCCTCGTCGCGCACCTTGGCCATCACGGCGCGGAAGAACGGGCGCTCGGGCCACTCCACGGCGATCAGCGCCATCCGGTCGGTGGCGAGGGGCGTGATCGGCCGATCCGCCCTGGATTTGCGGGTGGCGGCGACCAGCTTGATCTCATCCATCCGCGCGGTGAAGTGCGGCCCGCCGTCGAAGGGATCGACCCTGTGGGCGTAGCGAAAGCCGATGCGCCGGAGCAATTTCTCCACCCCGCGGGTCTGGGCGCCGGTCTTCCCGATCACCGCCTGCGCGTCCTTCGGGAGCACGCTCGCGTAGATCACCCCCTCGGGGAAGAGGGCTTTGATGAACTCCTTGTTCTTCTTCGAGAGCCGGTCAGCCTCGGCGTAGCTCATGTCGCAGAAATGGCGGCCGAGGGCCTCCCAGAGGTGGCTTGTCCCGTCGGGCTCGAGCGGCGGCATCAGCTCGGCCAGGACCTCTTCCTGGAAGTCGTGGGCGTGGGCCGCGAGGAAGAGGAAGCGCACGTAGGAGATCATCGTCCCGAGGCGCTCTGTCGCCAGGCGGTACTGCGGATTGAGGACCAGGCCGCCAATCTCGGTCGGCCCGTTGTACGAGTAGCCGATGCGCAGCCCCGTGTGATGAAAGTGCTTGTCGATGGTGGCCGAGTACTTCTCCTCGTCGAGCACGTCGAAGTAGATGTACGGGATGCCGCGGCGGCCGAGCTGGGCCACGATCATCGACGTCCCGACGATCAGATCCTTCGCGCGATCGAGGAGGACGAAGACGTAGGTGCGGAGCCGGGGATCGGCGACCTCGCCGGTGAAGCTCCGGTAGCTGTGGTCGACGATCTCGTGGATCGACGCGCGATCGTCGGGGAGGTTCACCGAGTTGAGGTGGCGCGCGACGCCGAGGAGCTGCTCTTCGTCTCCCGGGAGGGCGGCGCGGATTTCGTAGGCGACCATGGGGCTTTGGAGCGTAGTCGGGCGGATCGCGGTCGGCTACGGGGACGGGGCTCGGGCGTCCGGTTCGTTCCTCGCCGGCGCCCCCTCGACGCCCTCTCGAAGGGGCGCGGACGTGTTCCCGATCACTTCCAGGACGCGTCAGTAAGGGGCAGCTTTCTCGCGATTGCCCCTTCATGATCCAGGATTCGCACGTTGGCGGCGATTCCGAGCAGCTCCGCATACACCAGCATGGGCAGCCGGATCGAATCTTGAAGCGTCCCGAGGCGCGAGACTTCTTCGTTTCGTAGCTTGAGTACGAATCGGAGCTCGAGGCGCGCCTCTCGACGACATTCCTCCGGCAGCTCCGCGAAGAGCGCGCCTCCCTCTCCTTTTCTCTGCCAGGCGGCGTGCATCATCACGAGAGCGTCTCGACCCTTGGCCACCAGCTCGCTCACGAGATTCGTGGGTATCGTCCTCGGACTGACGTGATAATCCTTGAGCTCGAGGAGGAAGATACAGCGGTACGCCTCGTCCCAGTAGCCGAAGTCCATTTCCTTCAGCGAACGACCGTTCAGGCGACGGTATGTCGCGCAGTCCTCGAAGCGGAACCAGACGCCATCGGGCATCGAGACGATGAGCCCCGACTCAGGGGGGAACGTGGGCACGCTCAGCTCTCCTTCTGCTCGGAGACCTCGATGTCCTCGTCGTACTGGCGCAGCGCTTCCGTGAGAATACCAGTTTCGGGCATCCCTTTTTGAAGATCGAAAAAGGAGGCTTGGACGCCGCTCGGGCCCCGCGCAAGAGAGCACAGCATCACGGGGTGCTCGTGCGCTCGCGCCAGGATCTCGAGCTGTTTCAACACGAAGTAGCTGTGCGTGGCCACGAAGACCTGCACGCCGGCGCAGCTCAGATCGTACAGCATCCGCACGAGCTTCCGCGCGGCCCTGGGGTGCAGGTTCGTCTCCGGCTCGTCGAGAAACAGGATGGAGTTGCGGCGCAGCGCGCCGTTCTTGATGAGCCGGGTGAGGATGCCAATTTTCTTGATCCCCTCCGCGGTCTGGGACATGCCGTGCTTCTCCTCGCCGCGCAGGAACATGAATCGACCTTGTGATGTCTCGATTCGACCTTCCAGCAGCTCTTCCAGGTCAGTCAGCACCCGCTGGAATGGCTCCGGGAGAGCGACCTCCATCGGGTCTCCTCGCAGGGCGAGGACGAGGTCGTAATACGTGTCATCGAAGCCGAACGTCTTGAGGCGCTCGCGTACGGCAGCGATGGCGTTGAGGGACGTCAGCACCTCTTTGGGAGGGATGAAGAGGGCTCGGACGTCAGGCTGTGGCCTCACGTCCTTCGTGACGTCTCGAAAATCCCCGGGCTCTCCTGCCGCCGTGGGGCCGAGCGAGAACGTGTACTCTTCGTTGCAGAGCGTCGCCAGGACAGAGAGCTCAGCCGGCTCCGCGCCGGCACGACGGACCAGATTGCCGAGCTTCGCATCTTCGGGCTCGAACGTCCAGACGAGCTTCTCCGCGAGCACTTTGGCCCATGACGGTCGGTCTGCGTCGATGCGCGCCGTGTAGTCCTGTACGCTGCGGACCAGCGCATACATCATCTTCAGGATATGGCTTTTCCCACTGTCGTTTGCGCCGACGATCACGTTGATCCGTGCCATGTCCCTCCACTCGAACTCCCGGAATGCACCGACGTCGTGGAAACCAATGAAGTCGAAGAAGACATTGTCCTGAGACGAGGCGATGGCGGGCTCCGGCCTGGAGACGCTGGCTTCGAGCACCGGAGCTGGTTCTACCGGCGTGATCTCGGCGGCCGCGCGTCGAACCGCGCTGATGTCGAAGGGTGGAGAGCCGACGATATCGCTCTCCTCGCCACGTGTGACGTAAGGTAGCTTGAGGAGGGCTGTCTTTGCCATGCGGGCGAACACGTCCTGCGGCGAGGGGCTAACGCCGCCGTCCGGAAGCGTCAGCTCGAAGAGAAGGAATTGTGTCGCCGCCACCGGGAGGAGGCCGGCTTTCTTCGCGGAGTGCACGAGCGCTTCGGTGAGCGGCAGCGCGTTGCGCTCTCCTTCCCGCGTCCACAGAGCGAAGTTTGCAGGAATCGAGCACTTGCCTGGCTTCAGCCCGTCCAGGATGCGCTTGGTGAGGTTCACCCACAGGATCTCACGGTTGCAGGGGACGGTCACTGCTTGCAGCGCGAGGTGCCCCTCGTACTGGCCACGTTGTCGCCAGATGTTGAGCCGCAGCTCCAGCAGGACTTCGCCTCCGTTCCACGAGCAGCGCAGGCGTACAGGGGAAGGCCAGGGGCCGTCCTGCGACTCCGTGATGCCTTCGAGCGGGCGATTCTCGGGAAGGGTCGGCCAGGGAACCGCTTGTCGCGGCTCGGGCACCACGCGTACGGCGGTCCCCTCCAGCGCGATCTCCAGCAGGGTTGCGGCGTCGAGCGCGGCCTTTGCGGCGCGGAGCGCGATCTTGTTGACGTCTGTACCGGCCATTGGGGCGACGATGCGCGGCGGCCTTCGCGACGTCAAGCCGCGCACGAAACCAGACGAGCAAGGTGTCGAAGCGGCCGGCTACGGGGACGAGTCGGCCGGCCCGATCTGCGCGAGGAGCGCGCTCTCCATCGCCTCGAGCGGCGCGTCCTTGCCCGTGTAGAGCTCGAACTGCCGGGCGGCCTGGTGGAGCAGCATTCGCCCGCCGTGGATCACGCGCGCGCCCTTCTGGCGCGCCGCGCGGACCAGCTCGGTCTCGATCGGTTTGTAGACGATGTCCATCACCAGCAGGCCGGGGTGGAGCGCCGCCTCGGGGATCGGGCTCGCGGCGTTGATGTCGCCCATGCCCATCGAGGTCGCGTTGACGACGGCGTCGTAGTTGCCGGCGCGGTTGGCCTCGTCGAGGCCGGCGGCCGCGCGCGCGCCCGTCGCGGCGGCGAGCGCTGCGGCTTTGGCGCGATCGCGGTTGGCGATGGTCACCCGCGCGCCGCGCTCGGTGAACCCGTGCGCGAGCGCCCTGGCCGCGCCGCCCGCGCCGAGGATCAACACCCGGGCGCCCGAGAGCGGCTGGACCTCTTCGAACGCGCGCACGGCCCCCGGCGCGTCGGTGTTGTGGCCGGTGAGGTGGCCGTCGTCGTTGACCACGGTGTTGACCGCGCCGATCGCCGCGGCGAGGGGAGAGACCGCGTCGAGCAGCGGGAGCACCGTCTGCTTGTAGGGCATGGAGATCCCGAAGCCGCGGATCCCCAGCGCGCGCATGCCGGTGATCGCGCCCGCGAGATCCATGACCTTGAAGGGCAAATAGGTGAACGGCAGCCCGAGGGCGCGGTAGCCGGCGAGGTGCATGGCCGCGCCGAGCGAGCTCGTGTGGAGCGAGAGGGAGCCGCAAAGCGTGAGGCGGGCATCGGTAGGCGCCTGGATCATGACGGGAACGTTGCCCGGATCCGCCGCGAAGGAAAGTCGCGCGGACGTTCGGCCATGGACACGCGGGCGCGATTCGAGGGAAGATTTGTCATGCATCTTCGCCATGCCCTCGCTCCCCTGGCCCTCGCGCTGCTCCTTGGCTGCGGGTCGTCGACGCCCAAGCCCGCCGAGGGGGCCGAGCGCGAGAGCTCCGACAGCCCGCCGCCAGCGAGCGAGCACAGCGAGGAGGTCGCGCCGCCCGCGCCCGCGGTGGGCGCGGTGAAGCGCGAGGCGGCCGCGACGGATTTGCCCGACGACTACTCGCTCACCGAAAACGACTGCCAGGCCCTCGGGCGCCAGTACACCGACGCGGCCCGCAGCGATCAGCGCGCCGGGATCGGCGCGAAGGTCACCGCCAAGCAGCGGGAGCAGGCCGAGGCGAGCATCGACGGCGTCGTCGTCAAGATGGGGACGGTGTGGGCCGACGCCTGCATGAAACGGCTGGCCGGCAATCACGTCGAGCACAAGAAGATCAAGTGCGCTCTCGCGGCGAAGACGGTGAAGTCCTTCGATGTCTGCCTGAACGGCGAGAAGAAGTAGCCCGCTCTTCAGCGGCCTCGCTCGATCTGGAGGGTCGGATTCGAGGCGCCGAAGAGGCTTTGGGCGAAGTCGCCGAGCCAGCGATCGGCGGGGTCGTCGCTGACGATGAGCTGGCCAGCGCGCGCGCCTTCGAGGAGGCGGCGCACGCCCTCGGACTCGGGCGCCGACGCGCCGGCGAGGGTGGCGTAAAAGACGGCGTCTTCGGGGGTGCAGCCGGTGCGCGCTTGAAAGGCTTCGACCTCCGCCGTGAAGGCCGGATCGGGCGGCGAGGGCGTGTCGGCGTCGGCTCGACCGAGGGCGTTGAGCGCGTCGAGCACGGCGTCCTTGCGGTCCTTGAGCGGCAGGCGGGCGAGGCCTTCGGGCAGGAGCGGCGCGCCGAGGTGGAGGTCTTGCTTGCCGTATCCGACCGGGAAATCAAGCCGTTCGGTGATGTCGTCGATCGGCAGTCCGCGGGTGAAGCGGACCGGGACGATCGGTACGCCGGCCGTGAGCGCCATGTCGATCACCGAGGCGCTGAGGCGGGTGATCGGCGCGCGGGCCGAGAGGGCGCGCGTCCCTTCGACGTGGACGAGGACGCTCTTCTTCGAGGCGGCGAGGTCGGCGGTGGCCTGCTCGGCGAGGCGCGCGAACGATCCATGGTCCTCGCGATCGAAGAAGGTGATCAGGCCCGGATCGACGACGCCGGGGTAGGCGACCGCGCGGGTGAGCAGACGCCCCAGCCATGAGCTCTGGTGTTCGGCCTTGGCCAGCGCCATGGTCTGCGTACCCGAGAGGGCCGAGGCGACGACGATGAAGAGCAGCGACTCGATCGCCACCTGATGATTGGCGAGGTAGAGGCAGCCACGGCCGCGCAGTTGCGCCAAGGCGGCCGGATCGGCGATGACGATCCGGCCGAGGAAGCGCTCGACGAGGCCGAGATAGAGGTCCTCGATCGGCCAGGGGCCGACGCCGATGGCAGAGCGCCAGAAGCTGCGGAACGAGGCGATCTCGCGCGGTGAAACGCTGGTGAGAGTGCCACTCTCGGCGGGCGGATCGCGGGGCGGGGGCGCGACGGGGGAGGGGGAGGGCGAGGGGCCGGCGACGATGCGCATCCCCAGGCTCTTGGCGCTGTAGATGCGCTTGCCGTCGACCCAGAGGGAGCCTTCGGCGATGGCGTAGCGCCCGCGCTCGTCGGTGCCGCGCTCGGTGATGTCGATCTCCACCGTGACAAGGTGGTTCTTCGGGACGACCTGGCCGCGGTATTTCCAGGTCATCGGGCGCCCGACGGCGAGGGGCTCGAAGCGCGCGTTGGGGATCCCCTCGGCGTCTCCGGCGTCGATCATCACCGCCTGGAGGAGCTGAATCAGCGCCTCGATGCCCAGAGAGCCCGGCTGGACGGGATCCTGGAAGAAGTGCGCCTTGAAGGACCACTCGGCCGGATTGACGTCCTTTTCGGCGCGGCCGTAGCCGAGGCCCTTGGGGCCGCCGGTGAGCTCGACCGCGGTGATCCGGTCGAGCATCGAGAGCATCGTCGACGCGAGGCGGGGGGCGCCGCCGAAGTAGCGCGGCGGCTCGGCCTCGAGATCCGTGACCACCGTGGCCGGGCGCTCGATCCGGGCGCGGACCTCCGGTGTCACCGGGAGGCCGACTTGATTGTCGAAGGCCGAGGTGGGGAAGAAGCCAAACACGGTTCGCAGCGTGTAGACGTGGGCTTGCCCGACGTAGCACTCGACTTCGAAGGTCTCGATGATCATCCCCGCGGACTGGGAGACCTCGACCACCTTGACGAGCGTTCGGAGCGTGCCGGACTCGGGGGTGATCTCCTGAAAGACGGTGCCTGTCCCGTCGAGGTTGCGGAAGAGGAGATCGTCTTCGGTGGTGAGGGCGCTGCCGATGTAGCTCGCGAGCCAGCCGCAGGGCTGGAGGGCGGCCTCGAGCAAGACGCAGAAGGGCATGGTGAGCGCGCCGTTCTCGGCGAAATACCAGGCGTCCTCGGGGACGTCGTACTCGACCTCCACGGTCGCGCCCGGCTGGGGGACGCCGAGAGGGCCGGTGACTTCGATAATGCGGGTGATGAAATGGTAGGGCGGGCCGGGGAGGCGAGCGACGCGGCGCGTGCCGTCAAAGGGCGCGTACATCGGCCCGAAGGCCTGCGAGGGCTTGCCCCAGGCGCAGGCGATGAGCGAGGCATAATCGAAGGGGAAGCCGTTGACCGAGGCGACAGGCCTGGTCTCGACGTGGCCGGCGAGGCCGCCGAGGGGGGCAATCTGTTTGGCGCGGCGGTGCGCCGTTCGGGGGGCGATGGGGGCCTGTCGCCAGTCGTCGAGGGGCCAGGCGGGGACGAGGCGGAGGCCGACGCGCTCGCCGTGGAAGGCCTTGAGGCCGTCGACGGTGCAGAGCATATCGACCTTGACGCTGGGGATGGGCCCGCTCGTGACCTCGTGGACGAAGATCTCGTAGACGATCTCGCGCGAGGTCACGCTGGCCTGGCCGCGGCAGCGCATCGGGCTCTTCTGGCCGGGGACGGGCTCGAACCGCCAGCCGTCGCGATCGACGGAGTAGCCCATGGCGCAGAGATAGAAGGCCATGGCCTGCACGCAGGCTTCGAGGATCAGCGTCCCCGGCATGCAGGGATCGTTCTTGAAATGGCCCTGCAAGAACCAGTCGTCGGGCGAGAGCCGCGCCTCGGCGCGGAGGTAGCCGCGACCCCAGGGGCCGCCGCGAGGATCGAAGTCGGTGACCCGCTCGAGGAGGAGCATCGGCCCGTCCTGGATGCGCGGGGTGCGGACGTGGGTCTGGGCGCGCTCGAAGCCGCGGCCGAAGCACGCGTAAGCGTCGCCCTCGGAGAAGGCGAGGACCTCGGCGGAGGTGAACGAGCGCTTTTCGCCGATCAGGAGCGGCGGATCGAGGGGGCCTGTCGCCTCGTGCGGGGCGCCCTTGGCGTCCCAGAGCACGCCGCCGGAGTTGGCGAGCTCTTCGTAGGTGAAGAAGCCGGCCTGGCCGTTGCGCACCGAGATCCGCAGCTCGCCGTTGATGTGGCAATCGTAGTGGAAGAAGAAGAGGCGGATGTCGCCCTGCTCGGCGTGGCCGTCGATGTGGATCTCGTACACGAGGGTGTCGCCGGGCTTCGGGAGCTCCCCGTGGTAGGTGGCCTCGCAGCCGAGGAGGCGATAGACGCGCTCACCCTTGTTGAGGGCGTCGATGCCGAGCCAGGAGATCAGGAGGAGATCGGCCTGGCCGGACTCGATCACAATGCCAGTCGGCATCCGGCCCTGGTGGAGATACCAGCTGTCGTGCTTGACGTCGGTCTCGGTCCAGATGGTGCCTGTGTCCATCGAGCCCGGGACGGCGTCGATGCCAGTGACGCGGTCGGCGAGCAGGAGGGGAGGCTCCGGCATGCGGCACTGCCTCGCGTAGCCGTCCTGTCCCGCGAACTGGGGGCCGAAGATCGAGGAGATCGAGCCGGAGGCCAGGACCTCGAGATCAGCGCGGGAAAATTTGGGGCCAGGGAGGGCGCGGGGCGCGGGGCTGGGGGAAGGGGGGATGGGAGCTGGAGCCGGAGCCGGAGGGGGCACGGGCGGAGGAACGGTCACGGCCACGGCCACGGCCACGGGCGGAGAGGCGGCGGGGGTGAACTGGGGCGGCGCAATCGGAGCGGGCGCGTGGAAGGTGGCTGTCGGAGCCTGGGCGAGGCGGGCGAGCAGGGCGCCCGAGAGGGCGAGGAAGTGGGCGTGCGCGGCGCCCTGGGATTCGACGTAGGTGCGGTGGGCCGCGGCGATACCGGCGCTCACCGCCGCAGCGCGCGAGGCGATGGAGGCGTGCTGGCCAATCGGTTCGGGGGCGAGGGTCGAAATCACAGGAGGCGTACCCGGATGATTCGTGATCACAGGATGCGGAATGGCCTGAGTCGGAGTCACAGGGAGGCGAGGAGACGGGGAGTTCTCCCGGGTTTGTTCGCGCCAGTCGGTTTTTCCGTTCAGCTTCTGCGTTGCGCGAGGCTCCGCGTTGTCAGCGAGCACCGGAGGGAGGGTGGGTGCGGGCGGCATCGTTTGCATTGCAGGGGGAGGCGGGAAGTGGATGGCGGGGGGATGCGCGGGGACCGTCAGGGTGGGGCCGGATGATCGCGGCGAGGCCTTCGGGGCGAGCTGGGCGAGGAGCGCGTCGGTCGCGACGGGGACGCCCGCGGCGATGAGCGCGGCGACCGCGGTCACGAGCTGGCGGACCGGCTGCTGCCCGGCGACGTCGAGCGGGACGACGAGGTGATCGCGCGCGCCGAGGATGCGGGCGATCCAGCGGCTGCAGAGGCCGCGGGGGCCGTGCTCGACGAAGACGCGCACGCCATCGGCGTAGGCGCGCTCGATCACCCGGGGAAAATCGAGGGTGTCAGTGGCCTGCGCGGTGATCGCCATCGCGGCGACCTCGGCCGTGGCCGGGAAGGCGCGCTCGGCGCCGGCGGAGTAGAAGCGCACGCCGGGGACGTCGAAGGTCGCGCGGCGGTGCATGGTGATCCAGCCGTCGCGGGCCTCGGCGACCTCGGGGCAGTGCGAGGCCATGGCGTAGCTGAGCGGTAAGGCGAGGGCGCGGCCGAGCTTGGTGACGACGCGATCGCACGCGGAAGATTCGCCGCCGATCACGCACTCTTCGGCGGTGTTGATGATCGTGAGGTGCGCGAGCGGCTCGCCTTCGAGGGCGCGGCGCACGTCGTCGACCGGCGCGGCGATGACCCACGCGGCCCAGGTGGCGGAGGGGTCGGTGACGCCCGATCGCGCCCAGAGGCGGCGCGCGGCGTCGTACGGCGCGACGAGATCCGAGGTCAGGAGCGGCATCGTCCAGGCCTCGTGCATCATGACGTCGAGATCGCGCCAGGCGCCCATGGCGAAGAGGGCGTTGCTCTCGCCGGACGAGTAGCCAATCGTCGCGTTCGGCTGGAGGCCGAGGACGCCGCTCGTAATCTCGACGTGGAGCTGGCAGAGGAACGAGGAGGCCCAGAGCTGCTCGAGCGGGTGGCGCGGCTCGCGGGGCGCGCCGTGGATCCAGTCGGTGACCTCGGCGAGCGTCGAGAGGCGCGCAGAGAGGCGATCCATCGCGCTGGGGAGGGCGAGGGCGAGGGCGCGGCCCATGCTCGGGTACGCGGCGGCGGCGCCGGCGAAGACGAAGGCGAGCTCGCCCTCGATCGGTCGTTCGCGGAGGAAGACGCCTTCGGGCATCGGGGCGCGACGCTCGGCGGATCGGAGCGCGTCGGCGCGGCGCGTCTCGAGCTCTTCGAGGGAGCCGGCGACGATCACCGCGCGCGCGGGTCCATCGACGCTCTCGCGGCCCTCGGCGATCGCGCGGAGGACGGCGTCGCGATCCGCGCCGGCGTAGACGTGGAGCTGCGGCAAGGCGTCGAGGAGCAGCGGCGCGGCGGGGCCGGCGCTGCGCAGGTGCGTGGTCGCGGATTGCGCGCCGAGGGCGTGGGTCGTCACCTCGGCGCTTCGCGGGCCGACCCACGGCGCCGCAGCGCGCCCTGGACCAGGTCGCGCGCCGTGCTGCAGCGCGAGCACGGCGGCGGCCACGTGGACGAGGCCGGTCGCCGCGTGCGGCTTGCCGGTCGCGGCGAAGGGATCGAGATCGGTCGCGCCGTCGCCGAGGCGGAGGCGCGTGGGATCGGCGGCGGCGCTGTCGTCGAGGAGGGCGAGCACCTGCTCGCCGTCGCGCACGTCTTCGAGGCGCTTGAGGACGAGCGCGACCGCCGCGTCGGTGGCCCTGGCCGCGAGGCCGACCTCGCCGAGGGCTTCGCGGTGGACGATCTGATCGGCGAGATCGACGGCGCCGATGAGGGCCGCGTCGATCTCGCCGTCGCGGAGGGCGCGCGCGGCGAGCTGCAAGGCGACGACGCCGGAGAGCTCTTCGGAGGAGATCGTGAAGCTCGGCCCGGCGAGATCGAGCTGGCTGCTCAGGCGGTTGGCCGGGATGTTGGGCATGGCGCCGATGACGCCGGCGGCGCCGTGATGCGGCTGCACGGCGTCGCGCGCGGCCGCAACCCACGCGGTCGAGACGGGGAGGCCGGAGGCGCTCCAGGCGTCGGCGAACGCGGGGAGGCGCCAGCGGGCGCCGTAGCGCGCGACCTCGGGATCAGCGCCCATGCCGATGAAGACCGCGGTGCGCTCGCGCGGGAGCGAAAGGCCTCGGACGGCCTCGCGTCCCGCTTCGAGGATGAGGAGCTGCTGGGGCAGGGTCTGCTCGAGATCGCGCGGGGGGACGCGCAGGCCTTCGAGCTCGATCGTGACCGACTCGCGGCGAGCGCCGAGGCCCGCGCCGGAGAGCAGCGCGCGCGCGGCCTCGTCGCGCCCGGTCGTGTCGCCGATCCGGGCGCCGAGGCCGACGATGGCGATCGGCTTCGGCTTCGGCGTCGGGCGCGCGGCCGCGGCGCGCGGCGACGCTGTGCCGCCGTCGTCTTGCTCGACGATCAAATGCGCGTTGTTGCCGCCGAACCCGAAGGCGCTGATCGCGGCGATGCGTCGGCCCGAGGTGCGCCACGGCTCGGCTTGGGTGACGACGCGGACCGGGGACCCCTCGAGCTCCGGGATCGAGGCGCCGGCGTGGATCGTCGGGGCGATTGTTTCGGCGGTGAACGATCCGAGGATCTTGATCAGGCCGGCGCCGCCCGCGGCGGTGATCAGGTGACCGAGGTTGGACTTCAGCGATCCGATCGGCACGTCGTGGCACCCGGCGAAGACGCTGGTGAGGCTGCGGATCTCGGTCGCGTCGCCGACCGGCGTGCCGGTGGCGTGGCACTCGACGAAGCCGACGTCGGCGGGCGAGAGCCCCGCCGACGCGTAGGCGAGCTGCATGGCGCGGATCTGTCCCTCCTCCGAGGGCGCGAGGAGGCCGCGGCCGCGGCCGTCGTTGGAGAGGCCGACGCCGCGGATGATCCCGAGCACGGGGCGGCCCGCGGCGCGCGCGTCGTCGAGGCGCTGGAGGGCGAAGAACACGGCGCCCTCCGAGGGCACGAGGCCGTCGGCGTCGCGGTGAAATGGACGCGATTGGCCAGTGCGGCTCAGCGCCGAGAGGGCCGAGAAGCCGATGTGCAAGAAGAGGCTGTCGGCCGCGTTGACGCCGCCCGCGAGCATCAGATCCGCAGAGCGATCGTGGAGCTGGTCGCAGGCGAGCTTGATCGCGTAGAGCGACGAGGCGCAGGCGGCGTCGAGGGCGAAGGCGCCGCCGCCGAGCCCGAGGGCCGCGGCGGTGAGGTGCGCGGGGAGCCCGGACATGAAGCGGTTGCGCGCGTCGGGGCGGGTGACGCCGGCCCGCGGCCCCGCGCTCCCGCCGGGGAAATCCTTCATGGCGTCGAGCCAGACGCTCTCGGCGTAGCGCGACATCGAGGCGGAGGGATACGAGAGGTTCCCGAGGACGAGCCCGGCGCGTGGCAAGGGGCCGCCCTCAAGGCCGGCTGCGCGCAGGGCCGCGCGCGCGGTGTGGAGCGTCCACTGGAAGACCGGATCGAGGCTGCGGAGCTCGCCTTCTGCGAGGCGCAGCCCGCTCGGATCGAAGACCGATTCAAAGCCCGAGACGTAGCCTCCGGCGTCGGACCAGGCGCGCTCTTCCTGCGCGCCCGGCGTCCCCATCGCGTGCCAGGCCGGGAGCCGCCAGCGCCCCGCGGGCGGCGAGCTCACCGCGCTCTCGCCGCGGAGGACGTTGTTCCACAACGTCTCCGGCGTGAGCGCGGACGGGAGCGTGCAGGCCTGGCCGACGATCGCGATCGGTTCGAAGGTCACGAGGCCGGCCCTGTCTCCACGAGGTGGGGCGCGCGGACCTCGGCGGGCCGCACGATCGTCTCGACGCCGTGGAGCGCGCCGATCAGCTTGCCGCGCGCGTCCTCGAGCCACACGTCGCACACGGCGTGGGCGCCGTCGGCCTCGCGCCCGCGGACGATGGCGCGCACCGGGCCGTCGATGGGCCCGTCGCTGTGCCACTCGAAGGCCGCGATCGACATCGGGAGTGAGGCTTGGCCGAGCCGCTCGCGCGTCCAAAGCAGCGCGAGCTGGAGCGCGCCGTCGACGATCGCCGGGTCGGTGCGCCGCGCCTCGGCCGGCCAGCCGAGCTCGCGTGCGCCGCGGAGGGTCGCGCGGATCTCGTCCGCCGACACGCCCTCGATGCTGCGAATCGCCTGGAAGCGTGGGCCGTGAAAGAGGAGCCCGCCGTCGTAGAGGGGGCGATCGCCCCACGGCGCGAGCGCGGGCCCGCCGTTCTGGTGCGCGGGCGCGGCGACCGAGGGCTCGGCGCTCGCGCGGTAGTGAAGCGCGCCGTCAGGCCCGTGGAGCGTGAGATCGAGGGTCCCGCCCGCGAGCTCGCGGCAGCCGATCGTGAACGCCGTCGGCGCGTCGGTGGTGGGGAGCTTGATCCCGCGCAGCACCTTCACGTCGCGGAGCCGCAACGAGGGGCGACCCTGGAGCGCGAAGGCCGCGCGGGCGAACCACTCGACGGCGACGGCGACAGGGAGCACACGGCGGCCGGCGACGCGGTGATCCGCGAGCCACGGGCTGCTGCGATCGGAGACGGAGATCCCGAGGTGGGTCGTCTTCTCGGAGGCGCCGCGGATGGCGCTCTCGTCGGCGCCGCCGCCGATCAACACCTCGGTCGCGTCGGGGGATCCTTCGATCTCCGCGACGAAGCGATCGGCGCCCTCGGCGAGCGGGATCAGCGCGACGCCCATCGCCTCGAAGTGGCCCTTGAGCGCGGGCGTCACCATGCCGCCCTCCCACGGGCCCCAGCCGATCGCCTTGACGATGCACGCGCCGCCGCGGCGCCGCCGCTCGGCGATCGCCACCTTGTTGAGGACCTCGTTGGCCATGGCGTAGTCGCACTGGCCGACGTTGCCGGCGCGCGCGGCGACCGAGGAAAAGAGGATGATCGCGCGCAGGGGATCGCCCTCGGTCGCGCTGAGCAGGGCGCGGAGCCCGCCCACCTTGGTGGTGAAGACGCGATCGAACTGCTCCGGCGATTTGTCCTCGATCCGCTTGTCGGCGAGGACGCCGGCGCCGTGGACCACGGCCGCGATCGGGCCCCAGTCGCGGCGGACCTCGTCGAGCGAGAGCCGGAGGCGCTCGGCGTCGGTGACGTCGACGGCGAGGTAGCGCGCGTCGCCGCCCGCGGCCTTGATCGCCGCGAGCGTCTCGGTGACCTCGCGGCTCGCCGAGATGCGCGCCACCTGGGCGCCGATCTCGGCGATGGTCACCGCGCGGCCCTGGGCGCGCGCGTCGTCGAGCAAGGCGCGCTTCAGCGCCGCGTCGCCGCGGGCGCCGAGGCACGAAGAGGGCTCCGCTTCGAGCGCGGATCGCCCGAGGATCACCAGGCGCGGCTGCAGGTGATGCGCGAGGGCGATCAGCGCCGTGGCGGTGACGCCGCGCGCTCCGCCCGAGGCGACGACGACCGCGCCGCGGGCGAGGACCTGCGTCCGCTCGCCTACGTCGCGCGTGACGACCTCGGGCACGCGACGCGCGCCGGACACCGAGAGGCCGACCTCGAGGGCGCCACCGCCCGTGAAGATCTCCTCGGCGATCACCGCGGCGATCTCCTCGGCGCTGCGACCGCCGCGCTCGAGATCGAGGGCCTTGACCGCGGCCTTGGGCCACTCGAGCTGCGCCGTGCGCGCGAGCGCCGCCACGCCGGCGAGCCACGCGGATCGCGGCTCTTTCGCCGCGATCCCGAGGTCGCCGCCGGTGTCCTGGACCAGCACGAACGCGCCGCCGTCACGCGAGAACGAGGCGGCCACGGCGCGCGCTGCGTTGAAGGCCTCGCGGTTGACCGCGACGGCCGCGTCGACGTCGACGATCGTGCGCAGACCGCCGAGGAAGATCACCGCGTCGGCGTCGGCCGGTACCTCGTGGACGACCTCGGCGGTGACGCCGCGCTCCTGCAGCACCCGGACGAGCGCCTGGGCGACGCCCGTGACCTCGTTGGTGACGACGAGGCGACGCGCGGTGAGCACGCCGCCCATCGTCAGCCCGCTCGGCGCCTCCTCGCGAGTGATCACCTCGTAGCGACCGATCCGGCTCTTCCCCGGCGCCGCGGGCGCGGACGGAGCTTCGTTCTTCGCGGTGGGCGCGAGCGCGCCGCCGGATCGATCGCGCATGTAGTCGGCGATCTGTCCGAGGGTGCGGAGGGTGGCCATCTCGGAGGCGACGACCTCGGGGAGATTGGGGGCGCGCTTGCGCATGGCGGAGAGGATCTCGACGCGCTTGATCGAGTCGATGCCGAGGTCGGCCTCGAGCTCCATGTGCATGGCG
>Ga0105048_10006686_pt1 | contig 18578 bp, 19 predicted proteins | sample MAT05_FD_78382 | JGI IMG/M metagenome (GOLD analysis project Ga0105048, IMG submission 78382) | Freshwater microbial communities from Lake Fryxell liftoff mats and glacier meltwater in Antarctica - MAT-05 | ecosystem: Environmental > Aquatic > Freshwater > Ice > Liftoff microbial mat | place... | reverse complement strand
CGCCACCTTCCGCAGCCGCATAATCTGCACCTGCTGCTTCACCGCCCCTTCCTCAAACGGCACCGTCACCGTATCCACAATCGCCAACCCTACGGCGCTCAGCCCGTCACGAAACGCCGGCAACGCCAATCGTCCGGGATCAGCGATAATCGCTACACCGTCCGGCGCGAGCGCGCGCGCAATGCAGCTGGCCACCAGCGTGGCATACTCGGTCTCATACAACACGTCGGCCGCCATGATCACGTCGAACGTACCAAGATCATCGGGCCACGCACGCCAGTTCACCAACTGCGCGCGTGGCTCGCGTCCCAGATTGCGCGCCGCATTGCTGCGCGTCACGTGCAGCGCATCGTCGTAGTAGTCGCTGGCAACCACATCGAAACCGGCCCGCATCGCAGCAACGGTGGCCAGCCCTAAACCGCATCCCATCTCGAGCAACCGTCGCCCGCCGCCAACTTCATTCAGCAACGTGGCCGCCAACACCCGCGCTGAGGGCCAGAGGTCGGCCCAATAGGGAAGACGTTCGTCCATCACGTAGTCAGCTTCGCTGATCAAATGATCGGCGTTGGCCGGCTTGAAGAGTGTGAACGACTGATCGCCAACGGCCACGGTCTCCATCGCCGAGACCCAGCGACGGCCCAGTGCCTCATCGAGCGCGTCGCCGTGCAGGTGGCGTAACGGCTCGAGTGAGGTGGAGTGTGGAGTACTACTCACCGTAACCCCGCGCGGTGGTCCACTGGGCGTATCACGGAAGCATCACCGCATCGAACACCGCGTTAGGCGATACCACGTTCACCGATTCCGGTACGATCATGCGGGCGTTCGCCAAGGCCATGGTCCGCAAAAGATTTGAACCCTGAGGACCAGCCAGATGCGCCTCGTATCCACCGTCCTCACGATCCGATAGCGCCACGCGCACGAAGTACGTGAGTGGGGCAGGGGTGTCGAAGTGATCACGCATCGTCACGCGGACCGTACGCAGCGATGTCTGCGAATACCCACCCAATGCGCGAAGCAACGGCCACGCGAACACCGTCGCCGTCACCATGGTGGAGACGGGGTTGCCCGGCAACCCCAGCCATCGCGTCCCGCGTACGTCTCCCGTACCGATCGGCCCACCGGGTCGAATTTTCGCGCGCCAAAAATCCACGCGCCCACCAACGGCCACCAATGCATCGCGTGTGTAGTCGTATGCGCCCACACTCACGCCGCCAGTGGTAACCAGCACATCGCATCCGGCATCGATCGCCGACGTGATCGCACGCACCGTGTCGTCAAGCGTATCGGGCACGAGCGGCATCACCGTCACCTCAGCGCCCGCGTCGCGCAGCAGTGCCGGTAACGCGTAACTGGACGACGATACAATGCGCCGACCAGCAAGCACCTCGTCGAACCGGTCGAGCAACACCAGCTCATCGCCGCCACACAACACGGTCACGCGTGGTCGCACGTACACGGGCACTTCAGCACAGCCAATGCTTGCCAGCACGCCAATGTGCGACGGGCTGATGCGATCACCAACGGCAAACAACGCCTCGCCCGCCGCGACATCTTCGCCGAGTGGACGGATATTGCCGCGCCCTGCCGTGTCGCGCGTATCGCGTATCGCGACCACGTGATCCCCACGATCGGTGTCTTCGATGCGTACCACGGCGTTCGCGCTCGCGGGCACTGGTGCGCCGGTCATAATGCGCACCGCCTCGCCCGGACCGAGCACGGGCAATTGCGTAGCATCCGCACCGGCTGCGATCGTGCCAATCACGCGGAGCGTCACGGGCGTGTCCGTCGTTGCCTGCAGCACATCGTCGCGACGGACCGCATAGCCATCCATACCCGCATTGTTCCACGGGGGAAGCGCCACGGGACTCACGATTGACGCAGCCAACGCTCGCCCAGCGGCATCACGAATGGGTACGGTGGTGCGATCGAGCGGCGCCGCCGTTGCCAGCAACGCTGCGCGCGCCTCCGCGTAGCTCAGCACTATCGCGGCCGCTCGGCCGACGCGGGACCGAACTGCATCCCGGCCAGCGTCGCGACGAGCAGGTCCTGTACGCGATCCACTTCGCGCGTGGGCACCGTATAGCTGTTGGCGATCATGCTGAACATCACCACTCGTCCGTCCGCGCTGGTGACATAGCCAGAGAGTGCGCGCGTCTTGTCCAGCGTGCCCGTCTTGGCACTCGCGTTCCCGGCGGCTGGTGTGTTCTTCAGGCGATTCGCAATCGTGCCATCCACGCCAGCCAGCGGAAGCGCCAGTCTAAACATCGAACCCCACGGCGCGCGTCGCATGGCGTCCAGTACTTGCAGAATGGCCCGCGGCGTGACGTAATCATGTCGCGACAGGCCGCTGCCGTCACGGTAGGCCACATGTTCCGCTGCAACACCCAACTGCGTGAGCGTGCGTGCGGCGAGCGCACGGGCGCTATCCGCATGCCCACTCCCCGTACCAACCAATCCCGATGTCCTGAACAACAATTCCGCGATCTGATTCTGCGACGGCTTCATCAAGCGGGGCAACACATCGCGCATCGGCACAGATTCAAGCACCACCAGCGTGTCGGCGCCGCGCGACTTCACGGGGTCGCGAGCGACGGGGGTGCGCAAGGGCAGAGTGAGCCCGCCATCCACGCGCATCCCGCGTGCAGCGAGTCGCTCCAGGAGTGCCGCGCGATACGCATCGGCTGGATGGCGATACGCCGTCGACACGCGCGCACTATCGCCAACCGCCACCGTCCCCGTCACGACGAGCGTCTGCGCCGTAGAATCGTATGCCACGTCGATGCGCGCGCCGGTGTCAGACGGCGCACGCGTTCGCGCCTCGACACGCAACGCAGGATAGCGCGTGGTTGGCGTGCGCGACACGGTCACGGGCGCTTTCGACGATCGTCCGCCGCGCACCACCAGCCGCAACAATCCCTCGTTGAACACCAGCTCATCGACAACAGCACCCGACGGCGTATCCTGATCATCGATCTCCCAGCCAAAGCCCGATGTAAGGCCAGGAAAGGCGTCGCCATCGGCAAGTACATGTCCCGTGATGCGACGAATACCGCGCGCACGGAGTGCCGCGACGATCGGGTCGAAGGCCGACAGGGCATCGCCACCACGCAACGAGTCGCTGACGCTGGGATCGCCGCTGCCCACCACCACAAGATCGCCGCGGAATACGTTGCCGCGCTGTGTGCCACGCAACAGCACCGGCGTGCGCCAGCGATACTCCGGCCCTAAAACCTGCAACGCAACGGCCCCCGTCAGCAGCTTTTGGTTTGACGCGGGCATGAAGAGCTTATCGGCATCATGCGAGTAGAGCGTGTCCCCGGTCGTCGCGTCGACGATCAACAGCCCCCATCGCGCATTGCGCCAGAGTGGCGTGCCCAACGCGGAATCCGCGACGTGCTGCAGCAGTGCGCGGGCAGACGGTGCGCGAGTAACCTCGGCGGCCGGCATGGCGACCGGGGTCATCGTGGGCGCGACAGGCTCGGGCCGATGTCCTTCGGTGGGCGCCGGCACGACGGCGCGGCCGGCGCAAGCGCCGAGCGCGCCGAAGCTCATGGCCACGAGTGAACGACGGTGCGCCGATCGCCTCATGCGTCCACCTCGTAGCTGCTGCTCAGGGTTGCGTCTTCGGCGAGGTGGACGCGCACCACACGTGCCGTTGTGTGCGACAACGCAACCTGCACCCGGTCGCAGATGAAACGCGCCAGATTTTCACCCGTCGGGATCAGCTTGCCGTCAGCGAATTCCGTGACGTCCATGTTGATATTCTTATGATCGAAGCGGTCGCGCACTTCCCGTTGCAACACGCGATCGAGAAACCCGAGGTCGACAATAAAGCCTGTTTCTTCATCCACCGGTCCGGCCACCGTGACGTCGCACGTGTAGCTGTGCCCATGGTAGTGCACGTGCGCGCACGCACCAAAGACATCGGTGTTCTCGGCGTCACTCCAATCCGGGCGACGATAGCGATGCGCGGCGGAAAACAGCACGCGACGGGTGAGCGTGGATCGTGGCATGTGCTATTCCACGGGTTACTTGAAGATCGGCACAGACACACCAGCCGTAATGCCGACGTTGCGCCGCCAGATCGTTCGATCCTGAGTATTCGTCAGGATCGATGTGCCATCGGTCGCCTTCACAAAGTAGCGGTCGGGGTATTCGTACTGCCACATGGCGTTGGTCAGGTCAACGCGAAACCGCACGCCCGATGCCCGGATGTATCGCAGCGCCAGTCCATACGTGAGCGCAAACTTGACGCCGAACTGGTAGCTGCCACTGTCGATCTTCGCGAAGTCAGTGACCACGCCAACGCCACCAGACACCGACGGAATCAGATGCCGCCACGACTTCTTACCGGTCAAGGCGATATCGAGGCCGCCGTCAAACATATGCATCGTCGAGCCGGGCGTACCGGTCACGCGTTGCGGAAGGTTCGCCGCCGGAGCCAGGAGTGTTCGGGTCGTTGGGGCGAGCGTGTACCGTGCGTAGAGCAGCGCCGGCCCACCAACCGCCGCTTCGTACGTCAACTGCCCGAAGGCCGCCGACTTCGGAGCAACACCTGCGATGTCACGACGAAGACCCAGCCACCCAACACTCAGCGACACGGATTGGCCAAGCTTGACATCTTCGAAAGGACTCTTGTCCGGTCGATACCCAACCTGTGCGTGAAGCAGCAACGGACACAGCGCAACGCTCATGGCACACAGCGCCACCCCAACGGACCGACCCAGGAGCGGCGAGCGAACGGATGCGAGAGACATGAACATTCAGGGGGATACGGAAGGAGAAAGGTCGCGCAGATCGCGGCCGGTCATCTCAGGAGGACAGACCAGGCCTAACAAGCCGAGGGCCGTCGGTCCAACATCACAAAGGGCGCCACCGCCGCGCAGTGGCGTCGTCGCGGCAGGGTCGAGGACCACGAGCGGCACCGGATTGGTGGTGTGTGCCGTGTGTGGCTCACCGGTCACAGGATCGACCATGACGTCCGCGTTGCCATGGTCGGCCGTGATGATCAGTCGCGCACCGCTCGCTTGTGCGGCGGCGAGAATGCGCCCAAGGCAGGCGTCAACGGTTTCCACCGCTTTGATCGCGGCAGGAATTGAGCCGGTGTGCCCCACCATGTCCGTGTTGGCAAAATTGCACAGCACAAAGTCGTGCGTGTGCTGCACCAACGCATCGCATAAAATGTCGCACACTGCCGAGGCGCTCATCTCCGGCTGCAAATCGTACGTGGCCACCTTGGGGCTGGGCGCCATGTGGCGCTCTTCGCCGGCGAACGGCTCGTCGCGTCCGCCGTTAAAGAAAAACGTCACGTGCGGATACTTCTCCGTCTCGGCGACGCGCAGTTGCGTCAACCCCGCGTCGCTGATCACCTCGCCAACCAAGTGCTGCAGAGACTGCGGTGCGAACGCGACGGGGAACGGAAACGCATCGTCATACCGTGTCATCGTCACTACGCTGACCTTTGGTCGCGGTCCCGTATCAAATCCGGTAAAGTCCGGCGCGGTGAGCGCGCGCAGCGTTTGCCGCATGCGATCAGACCGGTAGTTGAAGCAGATCACCGCGTCGCCATCGCGGAGCGTAGCACGCGGTGCGCCCTCGGCATCGGCCATCACCATCGGCGGAATGAACTCGTCGGTCGTTCCAGCGTCATACGCCTGTTGCACCGCCACCATCGCGTCCGCGGCTGTCGTGCCTTCTCCATTGAAGGCGGCTCGATACCAGGCGCCCGTGCGCTCCCAGCGATTATCACGATCCATCCCGAAATAGCGTCCCGACAGTGAAGCCAGCGTGGCCCTGCCGTCTATCACGCGCAGCGTTTCGCTCAGGAATGCCAGCCCACTTTTGGGCGGTGTGTCGCGGCCATCCAGCATCGCGTGCAGGGCGATGCGTGGTACCTGCTCACGAGTGGCCAGGTCAACGAGCGCAAACACATGCTGGTCGAACGCGTGCACACCGCCGTCACCCAACAGTCCGACAAGGTGCAAGGTGCCGCCGTTCTCGCGTGCGGTACGGCAGGCCGCGAGTAGCGCGACGTTCGAGAAAAAGCCACCACTTTCGATCGCCGCCGTGATGCGCACGAGGTCTTGCATCACGACGCGCCCGGCGCCGAGATTCATGTGACCGACTTCGCTGTTACCCATCTGTCCGTCGGGAAGTCCAACGGCGCGACCCGACGCGTTCAACAACGTGCGCGAGGGATGTGACCAGATCGAATTCCAATGCGGCGTGTCGGCAAGCAGAATGGCGTTCGCGGTGCGATCTTCCCGATAGCCCCACCCATCAAGGATGATCAGCGCGACAGCACTTTTGATGTGGAGCGGCATCCGAGCGGAATAAAGGAAACGAGCGAGAAGGCAGCAGTGGTTCGCCGCGCGTAGACGAATCTACCGCCGCACGCCAAACGACACCAAGCACTGCACCACGTGAACCATCGGATTGCCGTCGCCCTCTCGACCAGCCATGTGGTCTCGATCGGCGAGAATCGCGTCTGGTACAAGCTCGGAGACAGCGCCTGATGTTGGCCGACGGGAGCCAAATCCCCGTCGTCGGGAATGAGGTGGTTCGCAAAGACGCCGAAGGGATACCCAGCCCCTGGGCACTTGGCGGCTTTCGGCTCTACCTCGTCGACGCCTATGCCCTCCACGGAACGAATGCGCCGTCCAGCGGCTTGCGGGCAGTGAGGCACGGATGGGTCCGGTTGCGGAACCTGGACATCGCCGCGCTGTACCAGATGATGGACCTAGCCACTCCGGTCTACATCTACTGATTCTGCTATATTTCACGGATAAGGCTGCATAGACTGTCACAGAAACAGCTATCGCGCTCCTGTCTTGTTCGTCTCTCTAGGTCACTGCGCTGGGCAAAGTCACCTGCCGCGAGTCTCCTCGACCTCTTCAATCGGTGTCGTCATCGAACATTTTCGCCTTTTTATGAAGCTGGCGTCAACGCCGCGGCTGCTTGGTCCAGCACGACTGCGTCGAGGCGTCGCCGCGGTCGGCGCGTGCGCGGTGGTTGGTCTGGGTCTACTGCTCATCCCGGGTGCCTCCACCGCGACGGCGAGCGTAGTGCCTGACGTCGCGGCGCCGGTCGTGCCGCCGTCGTTGTTGGATTCGCTGCGTGGTCGCAGTCGTAAGCTGCGCGCCCGCTTCGTCAGCCCGGCCCGTCCGGGATCGATCGCCATTCTGCGTCGGTTATTTGGCGAAGACGCCGACGCTCGTGTGGGTGTCCATACGGCGCAGCCGGAAGCGACGGCCGCCGTATCGAGTGCCTTCCACTTCATCACGATGCGGCCCTTCAGCGACAAAGTGCAAGGGCGCATTGGCACGTATCGCATCGGCTTCTTTCCCAACGAGCGCGCGACCGGCGCTCCGCAGTTGGTCAAGCCCGACGGGTTCGTCGAAGTCACGCTCGACAATCAGGACACGCCCGTCTCCGATCATTTTCGACTTCGCGATTTCCTCACGCATGATCAGGGGAGCGTCTGGCCGAAGTACCTCGTGCTTCGCGAGCCGTTGGTCGACAAGCTTGAACTGGTGATCGACGAATTACGTGCTATGGGTGTTGCGGTTGGCGGCATGCGGGTGATGTCGGGTTTTCGCACCCCGCAGTACAACGCGCTGGGCGTGAACGGCGGCGGCCGCGTGAAGGATAGCCGTCACCAGTTTGGCGACGCCGCCGACGTGTACGTGGTCAACGGCTCTGGCGACCGCATGAGTGATCTCAATCGCGATGGACGCGTGGATACGCGCGACGCGAAAGTCCTCGCCATGGCTGCGGAGCGCGTTGAACGCGAGCATCCCGACTTGGTGGGCGGCATCGGGATCTATCCGGCCACCAACGCGCACGGTCCCTTCGTGCACATCGATGTGCGAGGCAGAGCCGCGCGTTGGGGGGGCATGTGATACGCCATACGGCGTTTATTGCCTGCGGCGTGGCAGCCATTGTTGCCGCCGTCGCCTATCAGCCGCCCACGGAACTCTTGGCGGGCTCATCAGCCGCCAGCGCCAGCAATAGTGTACCGGTCGTCGAGGCGGGGGATAGCGCCAGCGGCGTGAGCGGTGAAGTCAAAATGCGCTTTGTGCGTGCTGGCGAGCGGGTCACGTTCCCGCTTACGGTGCGCGGCGGCGCCGTCGGATTCACCTATCAGTGGATCAAGGTCGGCGGAACGGAATCGGGCGATGTGTCCCGGCCGCTCGACGGCGATACACTCCTCGTACCGCTCGAAGCGGGATTCTATGAGTTGGTCGTCACACGATCCGGGATCGCGCAGCGCATCAGCGAGCCACGCCTCGCGGTGATGGTGCCGTTTGAACTGAAGCTTGGCGCGTCGTTGAACGGCTATCAAATAGGACGCTATCCATCGGAGTGGTCGCCCAACGAACAGGGCGAGCATCCTGCAGGTTTTACCGAGGTGCACGCCGATCAGCTGGATCTGCCACTCTCGCGCCATCTCACGATACGCCACTTCGTGACGCACGATCGACAAACGATGTGGCCCAAGTACGTGGCGATCGACCCTCGCGTGCTCGACAAGATCGAACTCGTGCTCAGCGAGCTCGCACGCCGTCGTGGAGAAGAGCGCATGGACTTTGACCTCGAAGTGCACAGCGGCTTTCGTACGCCGTTACACAACGCCGGCGTCGAAGGATCAGCACGTGACTCGCGGCATCTCTATGGAGACGCCGCCGACATCGCGATCGATGCCGACGGCGATGGGAAGCTGACCATCTTCGATGCCTATCGCGTTGAGTCGGCCGTCGACTGGATCGAACGGGTGCACCCTGAACTTGCCGGCGGGCTTGGTGTCTACAGCAGTCATCGCTTCGCCACGCCCTATTGCCATATCGACGCGCGCGGCGAAAGAAAGCGCTGGCGCGGCTGAATCAGACGCCGCGCGCCCGTCGTACGGGTAGCGAACGGAGACCGTGTGTGCTCGCTCGACTTTCGGAGGCAGTGTGAACCCATACGTACGCGATCGCATACATCGCAAACTTGAAACGCTCAGCGATGAGCGCCTGTATCAGGTACTCGACTATGTCGAGTTCATTGAAGCGCGGTACGCGGAGAAGCCGGCAACGCCCGTCAACGTGCTGCAGCGCTTCGCTGAGGGCGTTGAGGACAAGCTGCGAGCCGGTGGCTTGGCCGTCTCGACGATCAGCGAGACCATGGGACTCCTCAATCGCGCCGTCGGCGTCCTGAACAACGTCACCCAAGCCACGATGACCGTTGCTGGTGACGTGGTGACCGCCGCAAGGACGGCGGTTGATCAGGTCGGAGCGCCCGTGCCCCCGGCGCCCGCGCCCCCCGCCGCGAACGGAACAACGTCGCTCCCCTCAACGTCTCCCCCGTCCATCCCGAATGTACCACAGCCGCCTCGCACACATGGCACGTGAACGACAGGAAGATCGTGACGCCGGGCGCCCGGTCCGCGGGCTGTTCACCGGGCGTGGACGTGCCGATGGTGCGCCGCCACCGGCGCCCGACGTCTCCTCACGTCGCCCGCTCCGTAACGTGTCGCCCGACGACGCGCTCGACCAGCAGCGAGCCGACGATCGTGACGACGACCTCGACGACGACCTCGACGACGACCTCGACGACGACCTCAAGGACCACGGTGCCGAGGATGTTCGCACCCTGAGAGGCGCCAAACGGCAACCGAACTCAACGCGCGGTGGTCGGTCCGCGCGGTCCGTACCCAGTGACGACGATGACGTGGGACCACGGACCGGCGCAAAGCGCTCGCTGCTCGGCGCCATTCGGCAGATTCCAGACTACGTCCGTCTGTTGCTCGGACTGATGCGCGACTCCCGGGTGTCGCGGTTTGATCGGTTGCTCGTGCTCGCGGCGGCGGCGTATGTCGTCTCGCCACTCGACTTCATCCCCGACGTCATCCCTTTTCTGGGGCAGGTCGACGACGTCTTCCTGATTGTGCTTGCCCTGCAGCGGTTGGTCGAGAATGCCGGTCGGATGGTGATCACGGACCACTGGCGAGGTAATCTTGATGAGGTGTCTGAAGTAAACCTGATCGGGATGATCAGGGCCGCGGGTTTGTTCCTTCCTGATGGAATCCGTCGTAAGCTGCGTCGAATGGCAGGCGGCAAGCGGTAGACGCTGGACTCTCCGCGTGCCGCCGTCTATGCTTCAAGATGGCACCCTCATCAGCTGAATCTTCGCAGGACACCACGAAAGACACCACGCAGCCCGCCGTCGGCATTTCAGCCGGTCGCGGGCTTTCGCGTCTCGACCTCGATGGCGCCGCACGTGGCCCATCGTCCCGTATCCGGGACGATCTCGCGCTCACCTTCGATGACGTCCTCCTCGCCCCGCGTCACGCGCTCACGCATCCGCGCGAGGTCAGTATTCGCTCGCGTTTTACGCGCGGGATCGCGTTGAATGTCCCGCTGGTGTCGGCCGCCATGGATACCGTCACGGAAAGCGAGATGGCGATTATGATGGCGCGTTCCGGCGCGATCGGCGTGTTGCACAAGAACATGTCGATCGACCGGCAAGCCGCGGAAGTGGATCGTGTCAAGCGATCGGAGAGTGGCATGATCCTCAATCCGATCACCTTGTCGCCAACCGCATCCCTGCGCGAGGCGGTATCGCTCATGATGCGCTTCAAGATTTCTGGCGTACCGATTGTGGGTCCCAACGGGAGTCTGGTCGGCATTCTGACCAATCGCGATCTGCAGTTTGAACGTGACCTCGACCGCCCGTTGAGCGAGGTCATGACCTCAGAAGACTTGGTCGTTGCCCCGGTCGGAACGACGTTGGAAGACGCCGAGCGTATTCTGGGCAAGCATCGCATTGAGAAGTTGCCAGTGGTGGACGAACACGGGGTGCTGAAGGGATTGATCACCGTGAAGGACATTCACAAGCGGCGTCAGTTCCCCGACGCCAACAAGGACCAGCATGGGCGACTCCGCGTGGCCGCCGCAATCGGTGCCGGCGGCGACTATCTCGACCGTGCACGCGCGTTAATCCAGGCGGGTGTCGACGTGATCGTTATCGACACGGCGCACGGCCACAGCGACGGGGTGCTCCAGGCAACGGCACGCGTGCGAGAGGCGTTCCCGGAGGTGCAGCTGGTCGCCGGCAATGTGGCCACCCGCGCCGGTGCCGCGGCGCTGGTGGAGCGTGGCGTGGATGCGGTGAAGGTTGGCGTTGGACCTGGGTCGATTTGTACCACGCGTGTCGTGACCGGTGTCGGTGTGCCGCAGCTCACGGCGGTGATGGACGCCGTCGAAGGAGCAGGGGATGTGCCGGTGATCGCTGACGGTGGTGTGAAGTATTCCGGCGATATCGTGAAGGCGCTTGCCGCTGGCGCTTCAAGTGTCATGATGGGGTCGATGTTGGCCGGCACCGAAGAAAGTCCCGGCGAGTCGTTTCTGCTGGAAGGACGTCGCTTCAAGATGATTCGCGGCATGGGATCGTTGTCTGCTATGCAAGACGGCAGCGCTGATCGCTACTTCCAGGACGGCGAGATGTCGCCCAAGAAGCTGGTGCCTGAAGGCATTGAGGGTCGGGTGCCGTACAAGGGCCCTGTTGGCGATGTGCTCTTTCAGATGATCGGGGGGTTGCGCAGCGGCATGGGATACGTAGGCTGCGGCACCATTGATCAACTTCGAACGGATGCGGAGTTCGTGCGTATCACGACAGCAGGCCTCCGTGAGTCGCACCCGCACGACGTCACCATCACCCGCGAAGCTCCGAACTACTCGCTGTAACAGCGGCGCCTGGCAGTGGCCGCACTCCCCCTAGCACACCCAACCGGTCGATGATCGAACCAGCCCTTCTTCGTATGGCTCCCGCCGACCTTGTCGCCGTGCCGTCGGCGCGTGCCGCCGCTATCGAAGCGCTGGCGGCGCAGCTCACGCCAGGAATGACCGTCGCACTGTCCACGCACATCAACGCCGATGGCGACGGGTGCGGATCGGAAGCGGCCTTCGCACATCTGATGGCACAGCGTGGCGTACACTGTCGCATTGTCAACCCCACGCCGTGGCCGACCATGTTCGATTTCCTGCTGGAAGGCGGGATCGACAATGCGAGTCCGCGTGGGGCGGCCGCGCTGGAAGGCATTGACGCCATGGTCGTCCTGGACATCAATGACGTGCGCAGGCTGGGCGCGTTGGCCGACGCCGTGCGTGGGTTAACGGTACCCGTTGGCGTGATTGATCATCACGTGGCGGGCGACGATGCGATCAGCGATCTCCTGGTCGCGGACACGACGTCGTGTGCGACCGGAGAGTTGATCTTTGACGTGGCCACGACGCTGGGCCTGGAGATCACGCCGCTGGTGGCACGGGCGCTCTACTGTGCCATTCTCACCGATACGGGCAGTTTTCGGTTTAGTAATACCTCACCGCGTGCACACGCCATCGCTGCCGTGTTGCTGAGCGCTGGAGTGGATCCGGAAGAGATGTATCGGCGCATTTACGCGCAGGTGAGCGTGGGGCGGATGGAGTTATTGCGTGACGCGCTGGGTTCGCTTGAAGTAGACGCGCCGCTGGGACTCTCCTGGATCTCCGTTGAGGCGGGCGTGATGGATCGCTATGACGTGACCAGCGAAGAGCTGGACGGCATCGTGGAGCATCCTCGCAGCATTGTCGGCACGCGGCTGGCGCTCTTTTTCCGGGACCTTGGCTATGGCAAGGTCAAGGTGTCATTCCGCAGTACCGGTGCGGTCGATGCGCAGCGGTTGGCACGGACCTATGGCGGCGGTGGTCATACCAAGGCCTCGGGCGCTTTGTTGACGGGATCATTGCACGAGATACGCACACGCGTCGTGGCGGACGCGCGTGCGTATCTGAACACGGGGACGTTGCCAAGTGCCGAGCGCGCGGGCGGTTAATGCTCACGCAAAGGCGTGCCGACTGCGTTCGTCACTTCTCTTTTACCGGTGGCGCAATGCGTGACGGCCGAAGGGCGACAACCCATGATACCTCTGGCGCGATGCCCGCCGCGTAGAACGTCCCATCTGCTCCGATGGTCGTCCCCGTGAAAGGCTGGGGCAGTTTGCGTGAATAGAGATAGCGACCGCTCGAGATCAAGTAATAGTCCAGGAGCCGAAAGGGGTCGCGCTTGGTACTCCCGGCCGAAACGATCAACGTATCACCGATTTGCTGCGCGCCGCGCGCAATGGGATCAGTTGTGGCTTTTTGTACCACGCTATACACCGCGGTTGTTCGCTGCTTTTCCAGGACTTTGGCTGCTACTTCGACGACTGCCTTCGCTCCGGCCTCGATGTACGCGTGTCGGACCGTCGTGCCGTTCGCAGTCATAGTGTGCCAGGTGGCACCGTAGCGGGGGACAATCGCGCAGAGGCCGGCTGGCGAGGGGCCAGCAAGGAAAGCGGAGGCCCCGAACGTCGGCGCGGCGGAATCGGCAGGGTCCCCTGGCAGGGAAAAGCGCCTGCTGACCTTGCCACTGCTATCGGAAAGTGTAATCGCGCGGAGTCGTCCGGTATTTTTCACGAGAAGCTTCGCTCCCGACAGTGCACAGGCTCCTTCAACGCCTGCGGCGCTCGGTATCGGCATATCCCATTTCAGCACGCCGCTGGGAGAGAACATGGTGAGGCGGGCGTTTCCGCCGTCGAGAATGCCAAACCGCTCTTGATCGCGCAGCAGCATCACCGGTTGCTTGAACTCGCCGGGTCCCGAGCCGCTCGCTTTCATGAGCCGTTTCGTTGCTCCATCGGCAGAGGACAGCAAGTGGACTTCGCGCGTGCCGAGGTCAAGTACTGCGACGACGCTATCGACGGCAACGAGCTTACGAGGCTCGACGAAGAGATCTTCCTCATTGAACCCCCCGCGACGCCATTTTACCACCCAGAACGAATCGGCGGCAAAGGTGCGGCCGTCGGCCCGGGCAGCGGGTGCCGAGGATCGAGGCTTGGACTGCGCAGGCACCGGCTGACCCAACGTGGTGCAGGCCACGATCAGAACAAGCGTGCGGGCGAGAACGCGCTCGCCGGTCAACGGGGCGAGCCTACAACGAGTGGCGATGCTCAGAGTCATTCACAGTTCCTCGATCCAGGTGAGTCCTTCGATGATGCGGCGGAGTCCTGCGACCTCGCGAGATGACCGCGGGCTTTGGGTGGCAAGTCGAACACGACCCGCTTGGTCGAGCACGATCAGTGCCGGTGTACTGGTGTGTCCGAGTTGCCGCAGACTGCGGAGGAGGGAGGGTGACGCAAGACGCAGCGGCACGCGTTGCGCCCACGCCGGGAGCAGGCCGCGAATCACTGTCGAATCGTTGGCGGCTCCAACGAACCAGATCACATTCAACTGAAGCGCCTCGCGCACGGGACCACGGTGCAAGAGGTGCAGCATGCGCAGGTTTCCGGTACAGTCGGCAGCTTGCAGCAAGAAGCCGGTGCGAATTTTGGAGCGTTCACGGTCGCTGGGCAAGGTCGGCGACGCGGCCTGGATAGAGTCGGCGATGGTTTGCGGTGGGGCCACTTGTGCGGCAACGCCGACAAGCAGCCCCACGACCATGGCGCACATCCATGCGATATATGCGCGCGCATGGTTCATCATCAGTCGCACATCTCGCCGAAGTTTCCTTCGTCGTCATGGCCGCCACTGCGGCTGCTGGTGCCACCAGGCCCACTTCCCGGGCCTTCTCGGATGGTGCAGCTATTGCTGGTCCTGGTATCCTTGTAGAGATTCCGAACGCCGACGTTCTTGCACTCATACCGGCCAACGGAGATGCCGCCGCCGCGCGTGAGTGGATTGATCTGAATGTCAAACTTGAAGGCGCAGTGCACGATGTTTTCAGAGCCACATTCATGCATGGTGCCGGGTCCGCACGTAGTAGACGTGACGTCGCCCGGCAGCGCTTGGGCAAGAGCGCCGGAGACTTCGAGGGTGGCCGTGGCAAAGAGCACGGCAATCGCACCGAACAGGGTGCGCGAAAGGGTGTTGGTCATAAAATCCTCGGGATCTATCCGTGAAGTGGAGCGCGGCGAATCCGCGCTCCGGCCCCCGTTCCTGCGCGACCTCCTGCGCTGGCACCGTTGGCAACAACAGGATAGCGCGAGACCGTCAGCGAATCGTCACCCAAACCCCGCACGCCCCATCCTCAGCCCGCAGAAGGCACACCCTCACAAGCTGTAAGCAACGACGGCGGGCGCTCGCCAGCCAGGGCGGCACGATGCGCCCGCCCTACTCCCGACTCCCTGCTGTCTACTATCATCCACCTATGACTCTTCAGGAAAAAATCTCCACGGCCCTCTCGGCCGTGAACAACCCGCGTACCGGCGCCGACGTCCTGGCCGCCGAGATGGTGCGTGACATCGCGACGACCGTCGACGGGAAAGTGCGCCTCACGCTCATGCTGGGTGCCACAGACGACGCCACGCTGGTCCGCGACGTCCGGCAGGCGATCGAGGCCATCCCCGGCGTCGTCGATGTCCGGGTCGACGTTCGCGATCCGGCGCAGGCGAATCCAGCACCGACGCCAGCGCGGCGTTCGCTCCCCGTGATGGATGCGGCACCGGTCGCAAAAGCGCCGCCCAAGGTACCCGAACCAGTGCAATACCCCAACCTCGGCCGTATCATTGCCATTTCATCGGGCAAGGGCGGGGTAGGTAAGAGCACGGTCGCCGTCAATCTCGCGATCGCGCTCGCCAAGCAGGGTAAGCGCGTCGGCATCATGGACGCCGACATTTACGGCCCCAATCTGCCGCTCATGCTCGGCGTTGACGCCGCACCGCCGGTGCGCGACGACAAGATCATTCCCCTTGAAGCGCACGGCATCAAGGTCATCTCGATCGGGTTCCTGATCGAGCGCGATCAGCCGGCGATCTGGCGCGGTCCGATCGTCATGAAAATCATCACGCAGTTTTTGCGCGATGTCGCGTGGGGACAGCTCGACTATTTCCTCGTCGATATGCCACCAGGGACCGGTGACGCGCAGCTCTCCCTCGTGCAAGCCACCCAGGTGCATGCGGCCGTGATCGTGACGACACCGCAGCAGGTGTCGGTGGGCGACGCGCTGCGCGGCGTGAAGATGTTTGAGCGGACTGCGGTCCCGGTACTTGGCATTGTCGAGAACATGTCGTACTTCGAGAACCCCGAAACGGGGAAACCGATTGCCGTGTTCGGCACCGGAGGCGGCGCGCGATTGGCCGAAGAGTGTGGGCTGCCATTACTTGGCCAGGTGCCACTCGACCCGCGCATTCAGGAGGGCGGTGACTCCGGCCGGCCGATCGTCGTGGCGGAGCCCACATCGAAGGCCGCCAAAGAGATGGAGCGGATTGCCGTGCGCGTCATGGAAGGCATCGCTGAACGGTATCCCGTCTGAGCGCAGAACCGAATGCGCCGATCGGCGCGCTGATCAGCGAGCCTCTACCGCAAACGATTCGCCGCGTCGCACTTCCTGCGATCGCGGCGAATCTGTTGATGACCACTTTTCACACCGTCGACACGTTCTGGATTGGCCGCTACCTCGGTGCCGATTCGCTCGCCGCCGTGACCGCGAGCATCTTCTGGATCTGGCTGGTCATCTCGATTGGGGAAATGGTCAGCATCGGCGTCGATGCGGTTGCCGCACGTCGTCATGGTGAGCAGCGGCCGCGTGAAGCGGCGCATACCGTTGGTGACGGTGTGGTGTTCGGCGGCGCGTTGGGGTTTGTGGTAGCGCTCGTCGCGCCCATCGTGATGACGTCGCTGTTCGCCATCATGCGAACGAACGACGCCGTCACGGCGATCGGCGAGCACTATCTTGGCTCCTACCTGCTCGGCATGCCGCTGATCTTCGCGTTCTTCGCCGTCGATGCGGCATTCCGCGCAGCGGGTGATACCAAAACGCCACTTTACATCCTGCTTTGTACCGTGAGCATGGGCATGGCGCTTGATCCCCTGTTGATACTTGGCGCCGGTCCCATTCCCGCCATGGGCGTGCGCGGTGCGGCGTTGGCGACCATCGTGCCACGCGGCGTGGCCTGCTTGCTCGGCGTGTGGCTGCTGCACAAACGAGGCATGATCACGCTCGCTGCGCCACGATTGGCCGTGTGGTGGAAGATCGCGCGCATTGGCGCACCAGCCGCAACCACTGGCGTCGTGTTCAGCTTTATCTACGTGATCCTCACGCGTACCACTACGCAGTTCGGTACACCGGCGCTCGCCGCTCTTGGTCTCGGATTTCGCGTCGAGAGCATCGTGTACGTGGTATCGGTCGGTGCCGGTGCTGCCGTCGCCGCCATCGTTGGACAGAGTTTAGGAGCAGGCGATACCGAACGCGCGCGTCGTGCTGGATGGAGTGCGGTGCGATTCGTGAGTGTGATCGGTGCGGTCATGGCGCTCATCACCATGCTGATGCCCGAGACACTCGCGTCGTTGTTCACCACCGACGCCGCCGTTATCGCCGAGGCTGCGCGATATCTGCGTATTGCGGCGTTCTCGCAGCTGTTTCTTGGCGCGGAAGTGGTGCTGGAGAGCGCGATGGGCGGAGCAGGGTGGACGTTGCCACCGATGCTCGGCAGTACGGTGATCACCGTACTGCGAATTCCGGTTGGCGCGTGGGCAGCGACGCAGTTTGGCACGACGGGATTGTGGTGGACGTTGGCACTGACGGCGGCGGCGCGTGGGGTGCTGATGGCGCTGTTGTGGAGCAGTGGACGGTGGAGGAAGGTGGCGGTGTAACGGGTGTGCGGGTTGCCGAGCGCACACCAGCTGCCGCGGAATGCGTCAGGACCTACGGGTCATGTGGCCTCCAAAAAGGGTCCTGACGTACCAATGCTCGGTCTACTCGGTATGCGCGTTTGATGCGTTGACATCAGCTAAACAGTTTATTAGCATCATTCATGCGCACCACCATTGATCTCGACGAATCGCTGCTCACCCGGCTGCGCGACCTGGCGCACAGCGAGGGGGTCTCCTTTCGAGCCGTCCTGCATCGCACCATTCTGCGTGGGCTCGAGCCGTCACTGCCTGTGCGAGAGGTCGTGTATGAAACACGCACCTTCAGCATGGGCGCTGTCCGAGAGGGGATCAGTCTCATCAAGGCACTCCAACTCGCCGGCGACCTTGAGGACGAGGAGATCGTGCGCAAAATGACGCAAGGCCGCTAACCACGTGATCGTACCCGACGTCAACCTGCTACTCTACGCCACGAATAGCAGTACGCCACAGCACGCGAGGGCAAGCGCATGGCTGTCGGCGATCATGGCGGGTGATGAGCCCATTGGCTTGGCGTGGATCGTCGTGGTCGCGTTTGTGCGAATAGCGACAAACGCGCGCATCTACCGTGCGCCCATGACGGTGGAACAGGCTACCGACATCGTGGACCTATGGATCAGCAATCGTTTGGTTTCGACCATCGAGCCGTCGTCATCGCACTACACAATCCTGCGCTCGTTGCTCCGCGAAAACGGCAGTGCCGCGAACCTCACGCACGATGCGCATCTCGCGGCGCTGTGCATCGAGCGCGGTGCCACGCTGCATTCCGCCGACGGCGATTTTTCGCGCTTCCGTGGGCTGCGCTGGCACAATCCGCTGCGGGCCGAGTAGGTATCGCACGCCGAGCCTAGGAAGAACGGCGCGGGCTCGAGGCCATGGCGGCACTTGCCGCCT
>Ga0105048_10006679_pt1 | contig 18588 bp, 16 predicted proteins | sample MAT05_FD_78382 | JGI IMG/M metagenome (GOLD analysis project Ga0105048, IMG submission 78382) | Freshwater microbial communities from Lake Fryxell liftoff mats and glacier meltwater in Antarctica - MAT-05 | ecosystem: Environmental > Aquatic > Freshwater > Ice > Liftoff microbial mat | place... | reverse complement strand
GTCGGGGGCGGGTTGGGTCATGGGTGGGCTCACGGGGTGAGGAAGGTGTACCGTCGCCGACACGTCTACCGCAGCCGTCTCGCTTCGCGGGCCGCGAATTTCTTCACCCGGTCGTCCGGGTCACTTGCCGCGAGCCGCTCGAGTTGTCCGAGAAGTTGCGAGTGACGACCGTTGCGCCTGTATACGCACCAGAGCGCGGCGCGCCGGACGGATGGTGACGGGTCGTCGAGTGCCCGTCCGACCAGAGGCAAGACGAGTGCTTCGTACTCCCGGCCGAACTGCTCGGGGTCGGTTTGAGGCCGAACCCCGTCGAGAGCAGCAACGGCTTGGGCACGGACCGCCCCGGACGGATGTGCCAGGAGGCCCGCCACGAGGTTCGTGACGGCGGTGATCGAGGCTCTGCCGAGGCGGGAAAGCTCGACGACGCGCGACACGGCGCCCGAGATCGCCTCGTGTTCCGGGAAGCAGTACGGCTCGACGAGCTGAACGAAGTGTCGATCCGTCCTGGAAATCAGGTCGGCGAGAGCGACCTGAACTTCTTCGCCGGAAGCGAGGAACACGTCGTACACGACCGGCGCCAGAGGCGGGAACGCTCGGCAAAGGTTGTAGCACGTGTCGTAATCCAGCTCGCCCAGGTTGACGATGTCAGCCTCGATCCGCGGACGCAACCAGTCCCGCAGGAGTTGGCGATTCTCGGACAAGCCGTGCGCGGCGAGACAGCGGGCCGCGAGCACGGCGAAACCCCTCCCCCACGTCCTACCCGAGGAGTGAATGTCGCTAGCGTAGTCGTTCTTCGCTTCCCGGCGGAGGTCGCCACAGCCCCACCACTCCAAGACACCGATCAGGTCGGCGCGGCGGTTCGCGTATCCCGAGCGGACAAGTCCTTCGAGCGCGGCGTATTGCACATACACCGACGGGGAAACGAGTGCGTGGGCCAGCGCATCGGCGGCCGACGCGCCAACCCCCCCTGCCATAATTCCAACTCGCTGGGCGTACTGTTTCATCGCGTCAAAGGTTTCGTCCTCGACGGCGTCCGTGTTCGGGAAGTGCTTGCGGATGGACGCGACATCGAGCTCCAACTGCGCCAACACCCGGCGACAGGTTTGAGAAACGGACGCCGCTTCGTGCCGTCCGCCCACAAGGGCGCGGACTGCGAGCAGCGGGTTGGCGACTCCGATCCGCTCGGCGACGCGAATCGGGTCGCTCGTGATCCCACACGCGGCGATGAGCGGCTCGTCCCACGGATAGCTGCGCGCGCCGTCGAAGCCGCCGACCAATTCGTGCGCCCCCACGAACCGCTCCAGGTCGTCCCGCCCGAGCAGCGCCACCCCCGCGAAATACTCCTGGAACAACTGGTGGTAGAACCGCACCGTCCCGTCGCCGGCCTGGAGGAACGACGCCGACATCCCCAGCCGCACGAGCGCCGCGTCCCCGAGCTGCTCGGCCGCGTACTCCTCCGGCACGTCCACCGGGCGACCCTCGTCGATCATGGCGAACGCCAGGGCCGCGAACCGCCCCTCGACCTCCTCGAACGGCCGCCAGCCCGCCGTGCCCCGCTGCCGCTCGCGCTGCCACAGCGCCCGCGCCAGCGCCCGGAACAGCGCCCCGTTGTTCGCCGGCAGGTCGCCGCCCGGCGACTGCTCGAACAGGTACACGAGCGCGCCGAGCAGGTACGGGTTGACCACCAGCGTTGACATCCGCCGCGGGTCGGGCGCCCGGTGCGGCCCGGCCGGCGGGAGCACCCGCGCCAGGAAGTCGGCCGCACGCGGCCCCAGGTAGTTCGCCGCGAACTGCCGAACCCGCGGCTCGTCCAGCTCGCGGACGGTTACCGTCGGCAGCTCGCCGAGCCGCAGCGGGTCGAGGTAGTCCCGCACCCGACACGTGACCGTCACCCGCCGCGGCCCGTCGGGAGCCGTCAGCCAGCCGGCCAGCAGCGCGGCCTTCCGCGGGCCGTCCGCCCCCATCTCGTTCAGCCCGTCCAGGTACAGCGCCACCTCGCCGGCCCGCGACAGCTCGACCGGGTCGCCGGGCGGCAGCCCATACGCCGGCCAGCGGGCGCGGACGAACGCCGCCGGCGTCGGCTCGGTCGTCCACTGCGGCAGGTACACCAGCAACGGCAGCGGGGCCGCCGAAAGGCGGTCGCTCCCGAGCCGCTCCCGGGCCGCGGCCCGCGCCAGCCGCCGCAGGGCCGTCGTCTTCCCGGCCCCCGGCTCGCCGAGCAGGACGAACCGGTCGAACCGCCCGGCCGCCTCGGCGATCGTCGCCAGCTCGACCGGCGCGGCCGCCGGGCGGCGCGGCTCGATCATCGCGGCGTACCCGAACTCGTCGTCGGTCGGGGCCGGCCGGCCCGGCCCCGCGGCCCGCGCCTCGGCCGCCAGCTCGACGAACTCCGTCACCCCGCGGCGGGTCTCGAGCTCGGCCACCAGCCCGTTGAGGTACTGCTCCTCCTGCCCCGGCGGGTCGCCCGCCAGCGGGCCGCCCGCGCTCGTCCGCAGGCCGTCCAGGAGCTGCCGCAACCGCTCGTCGAACAGGTTCTCGTCGCGCCAGTCGCGGTCGCGGTCGTAGAAGTGGACGTACTGGAGGCGGCGGATTTCGAGCGGCTGCCGCTCGTCCGGGACCGGGCGGATGACGGCGGGGAACAGCGGCTTCGGCCGGGCCGCGTTCATCACGTTGAACCGGTCCACCGTCGCCAGCTCGTCGAGGCAGTACTTGCTGGAGACGTAGTCCGGCGACAGGACGCAGATCATCCCGGCCGAGGCCGCGAGCCCGGCCTCGACGCCGCGCCGCCAGTCGCACCCCGGGCGCAGCTCGAACCGGTCCATCCACACCGGGACGCCGGCGTTCTTCAGCGCCGCCGCGAACCGGAGGGCGAACTCCAGGTCGATGCGGGTGTAGCTCAGGAACACCGGGCCGGGCGGGGTCGTCATGCGGGCCTCCGGGGTGGGTCAGGCGTCCGGCGGCAGGCCGGGCGGGGGCGGCCGGCCCGCGCCGGCGGCGAGCGCCCGCACGAGTCCGGCCCGGCGGAAGTACTTCATCGCCGCGACCTCCGCCGCCGCCCGGTCGAAGTACACCCCGGCGGTGGCCGGGTCGTTCTGCCACAGGTGGAACCGGGCGTAACCCAGGTCGCACTCGCACCGGAAGCGGCGGATGTCGTCCGGCTCGCACAACTCGGTCGCGCCGGCCAGCTGCCGGCGGCAGCGGTCGGCGTCGCCCGTCGCGTCGGCCAGTTCCGCCAGCCCGAGGTGGGCGGTGACGCGACCGTCGGTCATCGCCTGCTCCCAGCACGCCCTCATGAAAGCGCCCAAGTGGTCGCGGGCGGCGGCGAACTCGGGGGCGTCCGCCGGGGCGGTCCGGGCGAGCCCGCGCAGCGTCTCCACGCGGCCGAGCAGGTACCGGTTGTACGCAATGTCGAGGCGGTGGCCGTCCGGCTGCTTCTCGCACTCCGCCGTGGCCCGACCGACCCGCTGCTCCACGGCCGCGAAGTCGCCGCGGTCCAGCAGGAAGTTTGCGTACTGAAACACCCGGACGGTGTAGATGCTGTCGTCCCCGTAGACCCGGGCGTATTTCTGCTCCGCGGCCGCGGCCCGGTCGAACGCCCGTTGGGCGTCCGCCCAGTTGCCGCGATTGTGGTGCGCCTCGCCGAGGAAGAACAGCGCGTTCATCCGCTCCTTCCGCGGCAGCTTCTGTCAGGTCGTCGGTGAGGCCGGGGATCGGCTCGCCGGCGCGGAGTCGGTCGAGGTGCCTGCGGTAGCGCCGGGAAGCCCGCCGCGCGGAGGTGCTGGAGCCAGTGCCACAGGACGGTCGACTTGCCCACGCCGCCGACGCCGTGCGGCCTGACGACGCGCGACGCGCCGGCCTCCCGCACGGCCTCCAACTCGCGGACCGCGTCGTCCCGCCCGACGAACAGCGACTCGTTCACGGGGGCGGGGAGTTGCCCGGTCCGGTAGCGGTCGGGCCGGGGCGCGTTCTCCAGCGGTTCCGGGAACTCGACCGCCCCGAGCCGCGCGCACAGCCCGTCGGCCGTCTTGAAGTACTCCCGAACCGGGAGCGTCCCCCGGACCTCGTCGCGGTAGTCGGCCTGGAACTTCTGCCGGGCCGCGTCCTCCGGCTTGTCGCGGAACTCGGCGTCGAACGCGCAGTCGGGCGCGGCGAGGAAGTGGTAGACCGGCTTCCCGAGTTCACGCGCGACGTCGTACTCCATCTGCGTGTACGACCGCGGCGGGCGGCCGGGGCCGCCCCGTAGGCCATCCCGATCAGGCAGACGACCGCGTCGCAGTCCTCGATCTTCTCTCGCAGCAGTTCCGCCACGGAGACGTAGTCCGGGGCGAACGTGTCCTGGAGGACGTGGTGGATGTGCCGGCGGGTGAGGAGGTAGTCCTCGACGGCGTTCCGGTAACTCCGCAGGTCGGCGCTAGTGGCGCTGACGAACACCTTGGTGACGATCGCCACGGCGGGCTCCGTGCGGGGCGGCCGGTCGTGCCGGATCGGGCTGACCCGTGACCCGACGACGGCCGCGTCGTTCGGGCGCGGATCATTGGTTCCGGGAAAGGGGGGGTACCCCATCCCAGAAGCATTGACTCAACCGGAAGAATCCGCGTTGGAGCGACGCCGCCGGCCCGGCCGCGGCGCGAGTCCTGGCCCGGCCTGAACTTACGGCCGACCGACTCGGTTACCGTCGGGTCCCGTTCCGCGGTGACGAGGATTTCAGGTCGTTGGCCTGAAACCCACGGATCACGTCCACGCCGAAGGTCAACCGACGGCGTGCCTCGTCACTCCACCCGTACGGGGTTCTCGACGACGCGGAGCGTGCCGCGGTCGGCGTCCAGCTCGACCCGCGCGCCGTGCGGCAGGGTGGTGTTCCGCGGCGTGTGCCCGACCGGGAAGTTCATCAGCACCGGCACCTTCAGGGCCCCGAAGTACTCGCGCAGGACGCGGTCCAGCCCGGCCGCTTCGGCCGCGTCCTTGCTGGTAAAACTCCCCACCACCACGCCGGCGACGGCGCCCAGGACGCCCGCGAGGCGGAGCTGCGACAGCGACCGGTCCACCCGGTACGGCGCCTCGTTCACGTCCTCGACGAACAGGATCGCCCCCTTCGGCTCGATCGCGTACCGCGTCCCGAGCGTCGAGCAGATCAACGTCAGGTTCCCGCCCAGCAACCGGCCGCGGGCCGTGCCGCCGACCAGCTTCGAGGGCGGCGCGTCCGGCGGGGTGGCGATCGTGTACCCGACCTCGCCCGTCTTGAACTGGTCGGCGAAGACGGCCCGCCGGAACGAGGCGGCGGCGAACGCGAACTCCGCCTTGTCGCCCTGCCACAGGTCGCGCATCGGCATCGGCGAGTGGAACGTCACCACCCGGGCGTGGCGGGCCACGGCGAGGTGGAGGGCGGTCAGGTCCGAGTACCCGGTGATGACCTTGGGGTCGGCCCGGAGGGCGGCGTAGTCGAGGCGGTCGAGGATGCGCGTCAGCCCGTACCCGCCGCGGACGGGGAAGATGCCGCGGACCGTGCGGTCGCGGATGGCGGCGTTCAGCTCGGCCGCCCGCTCGTCGTCGGTGCCGCCGAGGTAGCCGCTCTTGCGCCCCTCGATCCCCTTCGGGAAGCGGACCTTGTACCCGGCCTTCTCCAGCCGGGCCGCGTACTCCAGCAGGGGCGGCATCTCCGCCGGCGCGGCCGGGGCGACGAACGCGATCGTGTCGCCGGGCTTCAGCGCCGGCGGGCACACCCAGTCGGCCGGGGCCGTGTCGGGGGCGGCCGGCCCAACGGCGGCGAGCGCGGCGGCGCACGGCAGAACGTACCACGGCGAGGCGGCGGTCATCGCGGGAACTCCGTCGGGGGCTAGCGGACCGGCTTCTCCAAGTGCTGGTAGTCCTTCAGCGTCGTCCAGTTCCCGCCCCACGCCCACCCGCGGGCGAGGAACGCCTTGGTCACCGGGTGGTCGGCCGTCAGGGTGCCCGGGGCCGCCGGGTCGTACCGCGCCCCGGGCGGCAGCGTGACGACCCCCTTGACGTACGGGTTGAGGAGCGGGTTCCGGTCGACGGCCCGGCCGAGGGCGTGGTTCGGCAGCGCGCCCCCGCCCGTGACCGGCCGGTAGTTGAACCCGGACGTGTTGTCCGCGGCCATCGACAGGTCGTCGCTCCACGCCCGGTCCTTGCGGAACCGCGGCTGCGAGACCGGCACCGCCGACCGGACCGGGAACTTGTGCTCGAGGGCGATCGCGAACACCTCGGTCACGTCCTTGGCCAAGTCGCGGTCGACCGCCAGCTGGCCGCGGTGGACCTTGCCGTCGTACCCCCAGTAGGTGACGGGGACCACGACCTGTCGCTCCCGTACCGCCTTCGGGCAGGCGGGGTCGAGCGCGTCGAACGCCACGGCCGCGGTCATCCCGCTGTCGACGATCGGGTCGGCGGGCGTCCCGGCCGCGGGCGGGGGGTGGCGGAGGTCACGGCGTAAACCCACAGGGCCAGGGCGAGGGTACGGACGACCACGGCGGGACTCCCGTCAGAGCGGGGACGTGTCGGGGTTCCGCACCCGCGACCAGTCGAAGCGGTCGCCCGGGTCGGTCTTCCGGCCGGGGGCGCCCGCGCGGCCCTCGAGCAACCGGAGGAGGGCGTCAAGTTCCATTCGGAACGCCCCGCGGGTACAGGTTCGACAGCATCGCCCCCATCATCCGCGCGCTCCCCCGAGTCGCCTTGACCAGGGTCGAAATCTCGTCGACGTGCCCGGCCGACACGATGTGCACCCGGCGGGCGTAGTCGCACCAGTCGTCCAGGTCGTCGATCGGAGGGAGTTCCCGGGTGACGGCCTCCTCCTCCCACGGCGTCCCCTCGGGGGCCGGGACGCGCTGCCCGGCGACCACCACCCGGAGCCGGTCGGACCCCCCCCGCCTGGCTGAGCAACTGCCCCTCGACCCACCGGCAGGCGTCGGCGGAGGCGTCCTCGTAAGTGTCGAGGTTCAGCACCACCGGCTCCGGGAGGCGGCAAAGGTCCTGTAGCAAGGCCAGCAGCACGTCGTCGGCCGGGGCGCCGGGCGCCGCCTTGTGGTACCGCGGGAACCAGCCCGCCGGCAGGGACGCGACGGCCGTGTGCAGGACGTTCCGCAGCGGCTGGCCGCCCTTGAAGTTCATCCGGGTGGGTGGCCTCGTCCGAGTTCCGCGTGTCGCCGGAGTTCTTCTCGTACCACGCGTACTCGCCGAGCAACTCCTCCGTCTCCCCGTAGTACCGACACGTCCGCGTCCCGGCCCGGTTCGCGCACTCGACCTCGGCGTCGGTCGGCAGCCGGTACCCGGTCCGGGTCAGGTAGTCGGGCATCACCCCGGCGACGTTCCCCTTGGCGTCCGTCTCGTAGCACGGCTCCAGCCCCTCGCGCCGGCTCAGCCAGTTGCAGTACTTCGCCGCCTCGTACCACGTCACCCGGACGACCGGGTGGTCCCTCCCCTGGAAGCTCTTCGGCAGGTTCGTGGAGAAGGCCTTGTGGGCCTGCCCCGGGGGGCGGCGGGGCCGTTGACCTCGGTGTCGAACCGGTCGTACTGGGCGACGGTGGTGAGGTGGGCGGCGACGGCGAACGGGTGCTCGATCACCTTCAGCCGCGGCGCCTCCGTCGCGAGCCGGCCCACCTCCGTCTCCGGCGACCCCATGGTGAACCGGACCGGGCCGGGGACCGCCATCAGGGTGTGCCCCTCGGCGGACACGACCCACCCGCGGGCGGTCGGCCACGTGGTCGGGCGGGCGTCGGCCGCCAGCGCCCGGAATTTGTCGCCCCTGGCCGGGTCTCGGCTCCACCCGGCCACCGTCGCCCGCAGCCAGTCGTCCTCGTTCCACTCCCGCAGCAGCCACTCGGCGGCGGCGTGCAGGCCCGGGTCGTCGGCGGTCGTGTAGATGTTCTTGACGGTCGTCGTGAGCTCGGCCCGCAGCGGCGGCGGGAAGGCGGCGTCCGGGAACGACCCGAGGGCCAGCACCAGCGCCCGCCGGGCGGTCACCTCCGGCTCGCGGTTCGGGCCGAGCCGGTCGGCGACGACCCGCGGGTCGGCCCCGAACCGGCCGAGCCGCGACACGATGTAGCTGCGCACCCGCGGGTCCTCGTGGAACCGCAGCAGCGGCCACACCGACTCGGCGTCCTCGGCGTCGCCGGCCGTCAGCACGAGGACGCCGCCGTTGGCGATCCGCTGGGCCAACTTCTCCTTCTCCCGCTCGTCCGACACCCCGTCGAGGGTCCGCCGGATCTCCCCCAGGAGGAACCCGTGCACCTTCTTGTGCTGGGGCTTGAGGGCGGCGAAGAACTTCGGGAACTGCTCCTCGTCCGCGTCGAGCAGGGCGACGGCCAGGTTGTTGGGGTGCTCCTGGAAGTACGCCAGGAGGAGGTTCGCGGCGATCGTCCGCCGGGCGGCCCGCTCCGCGGCCTGGGCCTCGGCGGCGGGGCCGCGCGCGGCCAGGTCGCCCGCGGCCCGCGGCGGTTCGCGGAGGACGTCCCGGAGCGGGGTGATGAGCTGCTTCTTCACCGGATCGAAGGCGTCGAGCCAGGCGCGGAGGTGGACCGGGCTCTCGCGGACGAGTCCGCCGACGACGCCGCGGCTGACCTGGTGCCAGCGCGGGTCGTTCGGGGCGTACCCGGCCAGGGCGGCCGCCGCCCGGAGCCGGGGCCGGGGGTCGCCGTCCGGCTCCTCGACCCGCGCCCACAGTCGCGCCAGGAAGGCGTCCTGGTGCGGCTTCAACTCGTGGACCAGAACGCCGATCACCGCCGGGTCGGCGTCGAGCAGCCGGGTGTACAAGTACTCGGCCTGGTCGGGGTCGTCCGGCAGGAGGGCGAGGCTGACGTTCAGTTGCACCCGGGTGTCGCTCCGGGCCGCGGCGTCGGCCAGCGCCTCCCGCAGCCGCGGGTTGAGCCACGGCCGGTTCTGGCCGACGCCCCGCACCACGTCCGGCACGTTGGTGGTGGCCGACCCGACGATCTGGTCGCGCAGCGCCGCCGCCGCCCGCTGCCGCTGCCACCACTCGTGGCCGGCGTAGGACAGCCCGAACAGGACTGCGACCGCGGCGATGACCCGGGTCAGGTGGTACCGGGTGGCCTTGCGGAGCATCCGGGCGGCCACCGGGGACCGGCGCGGCGGCGGGACGTGCCACAGGATGCGGACCCACTGGGCGAACGACGGCAGGTGGCGGGTGTCCCGCCGCACCTCCCACAGCCCGACGCCGTCGTCGAGCTGCAGCTCGGCCCGGCCGCGGCGCGTCTCCTTCTTCTTCCGGTTGATCCAGTCGCGGAGGGACGGCACCAGGTAGTCGTAGGTGAGCTGGTAGTACCGGCCCGGGCCGCCGGCCACGCCCTTGATCGCCTCCGGGTCGGCCGGGGTGATGAACCGGAGCTCGCCGTCGAGGATGCGGAGCAGCTCCTCGAACCCGGCCGGGTCGTCCGCGTACCCGGACGCCTCCCGCAGTTCCGCCTCCGGCCGCATGTGCCCCTTGATCTCCGACCCCTCGGTCGGGAGGAGCCGCTGGAGGACGCGCGGGGCGGCGTCCTGGTGCTGGCGGTACTGCGGGCTGGCGTTCGGGGAGTTGAACTTCTCCTCCAGGTACGTCCCGGCGATCCAGTCGATCCCGCCCACCGCCTTGATCGTCGCCGGCACCCACGCCTTGCCCCGCACCATCTCGGCGAACAGCGACAGCCGCACGCACACCACCTTCCCGTCCTTCGCCAGCCCCTTCACCGCCAGGTCGAGGAACGCGTTCTGCTCCCGGGTGAGGTCGGCCTTGGCCGGCGGCAGCGCCCCCATCGCCTGGCCGAACATGACCAGCACCTCCCGGGCGTGCGGCGGGTCGAACAGGTCGATCATCCGGGCGTTCACCCCCTCGACGATCCGCACCTCCAGCGCCTGCATGAACCGGGTGACGGCCACCCAGAAGTCGTGCCGGACCATGAGCACGCACCGGAGGCGGACCCCGTCGCACTTCCGCAGCGCCTTCACCAGGGCGGCGTTGTCGTCGACCGGGGTGGAGTGGAGGTACTGCTCGAACTGGTCGAGGAAGACCGCGACCTTGCACCCCTCGGGGACGTATTGGCCGCGCCCGACCGCGGCGGCCGCCGCGACCAGGTCGAGCTCGGGCGGCAGGGCCGGGAGCCGACGGCGCAGCTCCCGCAGGAACCGCGCATCGGTCTCCCCCGGCGACGCCTCCAGGTACACCGGGATGACCGTCCGGGCCAGCCGGCGGAGCAGCGCCGCCTTCACCCGCGACGACTTCCCGCACCCGGACGGGCCGTTCACCAGCCCGACCGGGAACGCGAGGGCCGGGTCGCGGCTGTCGATCCGGTCCTTCCAGAACCGGGCGCCGTCCGGCAGCCCGTTCCGGTCGCACGGGCCGGGGAGGAGGCGGAGGAAGTAGGCCGAGTCGCTCTCGTCGAACGCCCGCGGCCCCTTCGGCGCGATCAGCGCCTGGTCGTCGTCGGCCGACGACGCCGGGGCGACGACCGGGACGGACGGCAGCGACGGGTCCCGCGGGGCGGCGGGCGGGCCGTGGAACACCGCCACCAGCCGCCGCGCCAGCTGGCGGGGCGAGACGTCCCAGGCGTCCACCCACTGGGCCGCCGCGACGTGCAACTCCAGGTTCGGGCCGGGGAGCACGTCCTCGATCCGGACCGGGACGACCAGCTTCTGCTTGCTCGTCGCCCGCTCGATCTCCCGCGCCACCCACCGCGACTGGTTGGCCTGCCCCGACAGGACCAGGAGCACCACCCGGCACGCCTCGATCGCCCGGATGATGGCCGACCCGAAGTCCTCGCCGGCGGGGTTGCTGTCCGGGGCGAGCCAGCACCGCACCCCGTGCTCCTCCAGCAGCGCGACCAGTTGCCGGGCCGCCGCCCGGTCCGGCTTGGCGTAGCTGATGAACGCGTCCGGCGGCTGGTCCGGGCGCGGCGGCCCCGCGGCGGTCGGCTCGGCCGCGTCGCCGCTGAGCGGGTTGAGCCAGTGCCGCAGGTCTTCGGCGAAGTCGGCCGCGGTCGAGTACCGGTCGGACGCCCGCCGGGCGAGCGCCCGCAGGCAGATGCGGTCCAGCTCCTTCGGCACCCGGTCGTCCAGCACCGCGGCGGGCGGGCCTCGTCGTTGGCGATCCGGTCGAGCACCTCGGCGGTGGTCGCGCCGTCGAACGGCCGGCGGCCGGTGAGCAGCTCGTATAGGACCACCCCGAGGCTGAACACGTCGCTCCGGCCGTCCACCCGGTGCCCCTCGCCCCGGGCCTGCTCCGGGCTCATGTACGCCGGCGTGCCGGCGCTGGCCGACCCGAGCCCGTAGTCCTCCTCCCGCAGGGCCAGGCCGAAGTCGAGGACGTGCGGCACCCCGGCCCGGTCGATCAGGACGTTCGCCGGCTTCACGTCCCGGTGGACCACCCCCTGCTCGTGGGCGTGGTGCAGCGCCTCCGCCACCCGGGCGACCAGCAGGGCCGCCTCCGGGTACGACGGCCGGGCCTCCGCCTGGCGGGTCGCCAGGTCGGTCCCCTCGACGTACTCGGTGACGATGTAGCAAGGGAAGTCGCCGTCCGAGCCGATGTCGTGGACCTGGACGAGACCCGGGTGCTTGAGCCCGGCCACCACCCGGGTCTCGCGGACGTACGCCTGCGCGGCCTCGGGCGTCAGCCCGGCCCGGCTCGGCACCTTGACCGCGACCTTCCGCCGCAGCTCGTCGTCGGTGGCCAGGTACACGACCCCGAACCCGCCGCGCCCGAGCCGGGCGGTGACGCGGTACCGGCCGATCCGCTCCGGCAGCGGCGCGTCGTCCGTCATCGCCCGGCCCCGGGGGTGGTGAAGCACGCCAGGTTGCCGTCCTTGTCCCGGCACACCACCCGCCCGCCGCCGACCGCGACGTGCGGCCACGCCGCGGCCTTGAAGATCTTGTCGCGCACCGCCAACTCCCGGTACTCCGCCTGCGACCGCCCCGCCCCCTCGACCAGCCCGACCTTGCCGTTGTACCCGTACACCACCAGCCGCCCGTCGGCCGTCACCACGCACGACCCGGCGTCGGCGAACGACCCGCCGTCCCACCGCTTCTTCCCGGTCGCCCAGTCGAGGCAGCTCACCTTCATCCACGAGTAGTAGACCGCCCCGTCGTGGTAGACCGGGGTGCACACCTTCGACGAGAACTTGGTCCGCCACGCCTCCGTCATCCCGCCCAGGGTCACGTCGAACCGGGCGACGGCGTTCTGGTTGTACCCGGACGTGACGAGCACCGAGCTGCCGACGACCACCGGGGAGGCGATGTTGCAGTCGCCCTCCGTCACCCACGGGGTGACGGCCACGGTCGCGCCGGCGCGCGGCGGGTCGAGCCGCACGACGGCAAGGTTCCGCTGGGTCAGGCCGGCGAGGCAGGGCACCCCCCGACGGTGACGGGGGTCAGCCCGCCGGTGTGCCCGCCCTCGTCCTTCAGCTCGGACCGCCACGCCTCCCGGCCGGTCATCTTGTCGAACGCGACGTAGGTGCCCTTGCTCGCGGAGCTGACCTCGACGACGACCCAGTCGCAGTGGACGAGGGGGCGGCGGTGTACCCGTAGTCGCGGTGGTAGACCTTGGTGAGCATCGGCCGCTGGGTCACGCCGTAGGCGTCGGTGAGGTTCACCGCCCACACCGGCCGGCCGCGGTCGGCGGGGTCCCAGCAGCGGAGGTCGCCGTCGATGCCGAGGGTGTAGAGGAGGCCGGTGTCGGTGTCGAGTTCGGGGGTGGCGCTGGGGCCGCCGTACATGTGCTCCTCGCCCTTGTGGAACCGGCCGTGCCGCGGCGCCGGGGTGCGCCGCGCCCACTCCTCGCGGCCGTCGGCCAGCGCCAGGCAGCGGACGACGTCCTCCTTCGGCTCGTACCCGTGGACGTAGACGCGGCCGCGGAAGACGAGCGGCGAACTGGCCCCGGCGCCGACCTCCTTCGCCCACGCCGGGTCGGCCGACAGCCACTCGCCGCCGGTCCAGCCGGACCCCTCGGCGGTGTGGCCGTCGCGGGTCGGCCCGCGCCAGTGGGGCCAGTCGTCGGCCGCGAGCGGCCCGGCGGCCGCCAGCGCGGCGAGCAGTACGACCGTGCAACTGCTCCGCCGCATGACGACCCCCGCGACAAGATTAAACGCCGATATAATAATCCGCCCGCGGCCGACGAGCATCGCCCGGGCGGAGCCGAAACCCCGCCCCCTACCCCCGGGGGACGACGGCGTACCCCAGGGCGACGACGGCCGTCAGCGTGCCGAGCGCGGCGCGGCGGTCGAACTCCTTCTCGCCCTCCGGCAGGTCGGCGTACGGGACCAGGCACGGGTGCGTCTTGGCCGCGTCGTCGCGGGCGGGGCCGTACCGCCAGCCCTGGGCCAGCCGGCCGAGCGCCCACACGTCGTGGGCGTGCTCGGCGAGCCGCTCGGTCAGGCCCAGCAGGTCCGGGGTCAGTTCGACCGCCGACGTGTCCACGGGCCGCGGGGTGTAGGTCATGTTCCGGTCGCGGGTCGGAGGTACGGGCGGAGCGGGGGGAGGTTGTCGGCCAGTTCGGGCGGGGCGGGGCGGCCGAGCAGGTCGTGGCCCTGGGTCACCCGCCGGAGCTGGTCGCCCATGCTCTGCGGGAAGTACGGCTGGGCGTCCGCGTGGGTGGCGGCGGCGAGGTAGTGGGCGACGGCGTCGTCCCACCGGCCGAGGATCGCCGCCGCCTCGCCGCGGGTGGCCAGCTGCCAGACGTGGTCGTCCGGCTGCCGCCGCTCCCACCGCCGGTCGGGCCGGAGGAGGGCGGCCGCCTGGTCCCGCGCCGCGGCCTCCAGCGCCGCGGCCTCCGCGCCCAGTCCCAGGGCGGTCGCCAGCCCGGCCCGGACGAACACGAGGAACGCCACGTTCACCTCCGGGAAGCCGGTGTCGGTCAGGTCGCACGCCCGGCGGTAGCGGCCGGCGGCCTTCGCGTACTCCTGGTATGGCCTGTTCAAACTCGAGCTTCCGGCCGGTGGCCCCGGGCGGCTGGGCGAGCCCGGCGTCGAGGTGGGCGTGGCCCCGGTCCTTGTACAGCCGGCCCCACAGGCCGTACGCGTCCTCGTCGAGCTGGCCGCCGAACAGCCGGTCCACCTCGCCCAGCAGCGCCTCGGCCTCGTCGGGGCGGCGGCGGCGGACGAGGTTGAACGCCCGCTCGTACCACAGGTGGAGGGCCGTCGGGTACCGGTCGGGGGCAGTGAGCGCGGCCAGGAGTCGCCCGGCCCGGTCGAGGTCGTCCGGGTCGCCGCTGCGGTTCCACCGCCGGGCGACCCGGAGCAGCTCCTTGTGGCTCGGGAACCGGCGCGCCAGCAGGTCGTCCACAGGGTCGGTCACGTGATCCCCCCGGCCGGGTCTGTTCGTACCGGACCGCCGCCACCCCGGCCGACACCAGAACCGCGGCCCGCTCGCGCGGCGTCGGGTTCCCGAACCCGACGGTGGACAGGCCGTAGCACATCAGCAGGAAGTGGTACTCCCGCAGCCACTCGTGGACGCGGTTGGGCCGCTCGCCGAGGTGGACGGCGGCGTGCCGGCGGACGGCGAGTACGACCGCCGCCAGCCGGTCCCACCCGTCCCCGGCGGGGTCCGCGGGGGGCCACTCCTTCGTTTCGTGGGCGGCGAGGGTGGCGGCCGCGAGGCGCGTCTCGAACGCCTCCGCGGCGGCGGCCAGTTCCGCGACCCGGCCGGTCGGGTGGAGGGCGGCGACGGCCCGAACCTTCAGCTCGGTCTCCAGCTTCACGAAGTCCCACCCCACCAGGTTGTCGCACGACATGTGCTCGTAGTCGAACAGTGCCGGCGAGTCGGCCCGGTTGTCCTCCACCCCGACGAGCACGTTCCGCCCGTGCAGGTCGCCGTGGGCGCGGCCGCGGAGGGTGCGCGGCAGCACCCGGGCGGCGGGGCGGGCGGCGTGTTCGGCCTCCAGGAACTGGGCGTAGTCGACCGGGTCGAGGTACCCGTCGAACTCCTTCGGGAACGCCGCACCGACCTGCTTGCGGGCGTCGACCGCGTAGTCCGTCGTCCGCCAGTCGGCGAGGGCGGTGGCCAGCCGCCGGCGCGGCCCGCCGCGGTCGGGGTTGAGCGTTACCCCGCCGCCGTTCGGGTCCTCCGGCCGGTTCGCCGTGTACAGCACCCGGCCGAGTTGCGCGAAGAGCTTGTCGAGCGCGGCGAGCACCGACCCCGGTTCCGGCGACCCGAACCGGACCGCCCGGAGCACGGCCGTCTCGAGCGGGATCACCTCGTCCGCCCCGATGTGCGGCCCGGCGTCCTGGTAGACGAGCGCGGCGAACCGCCCGGGCGCGGCCGGCCGGTAGCGGGCTTCCAGGGCCATGAACACGGCGTCGCCGAGGAACCCGGACGGCTGGCACTCGGTCCACGCGGCCAGCTCCTGCCGCAGCTCGTCGTCCGGGTACAGCTTCACGACGCAGGTGCCCGGCCGGCCCGGGTCGCGGACGTCCACCCGGAGGATGAACTCGTCGGGCTGGGGGCGGAACCCGGCGTACAGGTCCAGCACGACCACCGCGGTCGCGCCCGGGAAGGCGGCGGCGAGTCGGTCGTCGCAGTCGGCGACGGCCGCGGCCCGGCCGGCGGGGGAGCCCGCGGCGCGGATCAGGTGCTCCTGGAGCCGGCGCTCACCCCGGTGCGTCCAGACGACGGTCGGCACGGTCGAACCTCGGAGATCGGGGATCACGCCGGCGAGTCGGAAGACGGTTTCCACCTGCGCCGACACCGGCTGCCCGTCGGCCGCCGCCTCGCGGCGGACCTCCGCCTCCGTCAGCCACCGGTTCGCCGGGTCGGCATCGACCGCCGCCGCCGCCCGGGGGGTGAGGAGCTCGGTGAGGTACAGTTCGACCCGTAGAGCGTTTCGACCCCGGCCGACCCGGACACCGCCCGGTACTCACAGGTCGGTGTGACCGACCCCTCGGCAACGCGGAAGTCGGTCCCGTCGGCGAGGCCGAGTTCTTCACCCACCTCGCGGACGCAGCAGGCCCGGAACGATTCCCCCGGCTCGACGTGGCCGCCGACCAGGGCGAGTCGCTTCCAGGTGTCGCTCCACTGGGTCAGGTACTCGGTCGCGCCGTCCGGCCGCGTCCGCCGGACGAGGGCGAGGCCCGCCTGCGAGGTCCGCATCGGCGCGAGTCTCCCGGGAATGCCGCCTCGAATCGGTCGATTCGTTGCCGCGAGTCGTAAGTGCCGACGGGACACGGATCAACCTGATGGGGTATCACCCGCCGACGGCGGCGAGCACGTCCGCGAGCGACGCCACGGCGAGGACGTGTCGGGCGGTCGGGGCCACGGGTTCGTGGGTGGCCCACTCGGCCGGCGTGAGCCAGACGGCGGCGTGCCCCGGCAGCGGGTGCGGGTCGATCTCGAGGCGGGTGGCGAACAGGTGGTAGCGGTAGCGCTTCCACGCCCCGTCGCGGCCGCTCTGCTGGTACGGCGGCACGTCCACGTCGAGCCGCACCAGCGCGGCCGCGGCGACCGGCCGGCCGAGCACCTCGGCGGCGGCCGCCCCGCCGGGCGCCGCCGGCGGCAGCTCGCCGACCTTCGTCATCGGCAGGGTGAAGCTGCCCCAGCCGGGGTTGTAGTCGGCCAGCATCCGCTCCCCGCGCGGGTCGGCGATGAGGACGACGGCGACATCGACGAGCGGGAACGGGTCGGCCACGGCGAGGCTCCTGGGGGCGGGTGTCGGTCTCGCTCGATGATACCGGACGAGCTGGCCGGTCGAAGCCGAAAACCCGATGATTGCACCGGGGGCGGGATTTCAAGCACCATCGGGCAAGAACCGGAGGGGCCGGTGGGACCGGTGCGGAACGTGCTGACGCCGGAGCTGTGCCGGACGTTCGTGGCCCTGGTCCGGCTCGACGGGTCGGTCACGGCCACGGCCCGCGAGCTCGGGCTGAACGAGGCGAGCGTGTCGAAGCGGCTGCGGCCGCTGGCGCGCGGCTGCCCGCCGGCCGTGCCGCGGCCGTGGCTGGCGAAGCGCGGCAAGCGGTTCGTACCGACCGACGAGGGGCGGCGGATGCTGCCGGCCGCGACCGAGGCGGCCGCCGGGTGGGGCCGGTTCGCCGCCCTCGCCGCCGCCGACCGCGCGGCCGGGGTGACGGTCGCGTGCGGCCACGAGGCGGCCGGCGGGGTGGTGCTCGCGGCCGCGGCCCGGTTCCGCCGCGACCACCCCGCCGCGGCCGTGCGCGTGGCCGTCGCCCGCGGGCGGGCGCGGGTCGAGGGCGTGGCGTCCGGCCGGTTCGACCTGGCGCTGGTGACCGACACGCCGGCGGCGGTGCGCGAGACCGCCCGCCGGCCGGTCGTGGTCGAGCCGCTGGCCGAGGACGAACTGGTCGCCGCGTGCGCCGCCCGGTCGGCGTGGGCGGCCGCGTTCGACGCCGCCCGGCCGGTGACCGCCGCGGAGGCGCTCGGCTGGCCGCTCGTCCTGCCGGAGGCGGATTCGGCCGTCCGCCGGCGGTGGGACGAACTCCTCCTCCGCCGCGTCCCGGCGGCCGCGCCGGTCGTGGCCGTCGAGGTCGGCGGGTGGCGGGTGCTGGCCGGGTACGTCGCCGCCGCGTTCGGGGTGGGGCTGTTGCCGTGCTCGGTCGCGGTCGGGCTCGGGTCGCGGGTGAGGATTCGACCGCTGGCCGCCGACATCCGCCCGTCGAACCGCGTGTACGTCGTGCGGCTACCGGACGGCGGCGAGGCGGGATGCCTCGTCGCGGCGTTCGCGGCCGCCCTCGCGGAGGCACCCCCGTGACGCTCGAAGACCTGCTTGCCGAGGTCGCCGCCGGCCCCGTACTGAACCGGCTGACCGTGGCCCACCCGGACCGCTTCCCCGCGGCGTGGGACGACGACCCCGCCGGGCCTCGGCTCTACCGCAAGTTCGCCGAGCGGCTCGTCAAATCCGGCCACCCGGCGCAGGGGCTGTCGCTGGCCCGCCGCGGCGTCGCGGTCTACCCCGGCGACCCGCAGCTCCGCTACCTCGTGGCCCTGGCGTTCGCCCGCGGCGGGAACGTCGACTCGGCCGAGCACGCCCTCGAACCGCTCCTCCGCGACCGCCTCGCCGGCCCGCCCGGCATCGACCATCTCACGTCCGAAGTCGTCGCCCTCCGCGGCCGGCTGTACAAAGACCGGTTCCGCCAGGAACCCGACCCGGCGCGGCGCCCGGCGCTGGCGTTGGACAGCGCCCTCCAGTACGAAGCGGCCGCGGCCCGCGCCCCCGACCCGACCTTCCCGCTGGTTAACGCGGCGACGATGCGCCTCCTCGCGGGCGACGCCGCGGCCGCGCGCCGCCACGCCGACGCGGTGTGCGCCACCGGCCCGCCCGCGGCCGACGACTACTGGGCGCGGGCCACGGCCGGCGAGGCGGAACTGGTCGCCGGCCGGCCGAAGGCCGCCTCCCCGCACATCCACGCCGCCGTCGTGCGGATGATCGCGGCCGGCGACTTCGGCTCGCTCGCGTCGTTCATCGGCAACCTCCGGCTCCTCGCGGGCGCCGGCGTCGGGTTCGACTTCGGTTGGATAAACGAACAGCTCGGCAACGTCGTCGTCTACTCCGGTCACCGCATCGACCCGCCCGGCGCGCCGGCCCGCTTCCCGGACGACGCCGCGCTCGTGGAGAAGGTGCGGGCGACCATCCGGGCGGAGCTC
>Ga0105048_10006678_pt1 | contig 18588 bp, 11 predicted proteins | sample MAT05_FD_78382 | JGI IMG/M metagenome (GOLD analysis project Ga0105048, IMG submission 78382) | Freshwater microbial communities from Lake Fryxell liftoff mats and glacier meltwater in Antarctica - MAT-05 | ecosystem: Environmental > Aquatic > Freshwater > Ice > Liftoff microbial mat | place... | reverse complement strand
GGCACCGGCAAGTCGAGCATCGCCGAGCGGCTGCTGCGCATCCACCACGACCACGTCCTGGTGCCCCACACGGTCGAGGTCGACGGCCAGATCGTCAGCGTGTACGACCCGATCGCCCACCAGGCCGTCGCCGAGCAACCCCACGGGCTGGACCCGCGATGGGTGCTCTGCGAGCGGCCGTGCATCATCGTCGGCGGCGAGCTGGTCGGCTCCATGCTCGACCTCGCCTTCCAGCACAACAGCGGGGTCTACCTCGCGCCGGTCCAGATGCAGGCCAACAACGGCATCCTGGTGATCGACGACTTCGGGCGCCAGACCCTGACCCCTGAGCAGCTCCTGAACCGCTGGATCGTGCCGCTCGACCGCCAGGTCGACTACCTCGCGCTCGACTACGGGCTCAAGTTCGAGGTCCCCTTCGACGCCAAGATCGTCTTCTCGACCAACCTCGAGCCCGCCAGCCTCGGCGACGAGGCCTTCTTCCGACGCATCCAGAGCAAGATCCTCATCCCGACGATCGAAGACGACCAGTTCGACGAGGTGCTCCGGCGGGTCACCCGCTCGTTGGGCGTGACCGTCACCGAGGGGGCACCCGCCCACCTCCGGGAGGTCAGCCGCAGCCGGGGCGACGGCGACCTCCGCCCGTACCTGCCGGCCGCGGTCTGCAAGATCCTCCTGTCGATCGCCCGCTTCCAGAAGATCGAACCGGTCCTCGACGAGGCCATGATCGATCGCGTCGCCGGGATCTACTTCACCCACCAGTCCGCGATGCGGGGCGATCCGGTCGCCAGCCGGGCGATCACCCTCGCCCCGCCGCCCGAGCCCCCCGCGCCGACCGACTGGTCGTTCACCGATGACCTCGCGTCCCGCGCCGTCACCGTCGCTGTGCCCGACCTTCCCCCGGGTCCGTGGCCGGCTTCGATGGAACCGGCGCCCGACGCGAGGCCACCGGTGACGGCGGGCCGGCCCGACGAGTCCCTCCACCTCCACCTCGTCGGCGTCGGCTCCCGCGTCGGGCTCTCCGAGGGTGTCGCCGGCCGAACGGCGTTCTGATCTGACCCGCCGGACCGTGATCCGATCGGGCCGCCTCGGGTCGATCCCGGTGGTTCCGGTAGGGTCGCCGCCCATGGCCGACCGCTTGCTGGTGATCGTCGACGCCGACACCCTCGCGGGGTGGCGACGACCAACCGCATCGCTCGCCCAGCTCCACCACGCCGTGCGCGACCTGCGGGCCCAGGTGCCCGACGCCACCATCGCCGTCGTCGGGGACCCGTCGCTGCGCTGGGCGCTCGACGACACCGAGCGCGAGCAGCTCGACGAGGACGTCCGCACCGGCACCGTCGCCTTCGCGCCGGCCGGCACCATCGGCGGCCACGTGGGGTTCATCGCCAAGGTCGCCGAGAAGGCCACCGCGCAGGGATACACGCCCGTCACCATCTCGGATCGGTCGATCCCCGGCGCCACCCTCGGCCGGGCCCGGCGCGAGGGCACCCGATGGATCTTCGACCTCGAGGGCGTCCCTGCACCCACGATCACCGCGGCGCCGTCCGCGCACCGCCGCCGGCCCCGCGCCGCGAAGCCGTCCCCGAGCCGGTGATCAGGTGAGCGCATCCCGGTACCTCGTGCGCGCCCGTGCCGTCGGCGCGGCCCCGGTCACGATCGCCGCGGTGCTCCTGCTGCTCGCGGTCGTGGGGACGGGCTCGACCGCGGCCGGCGCGTCGACACTCCCCGCGGTCGCGGTCGTTCGCCAGACCGCACCCACGGTGACCTCGGGCGTCGACTACAGCGGCACCGGCGACGGCTCGCTCCTGGTCGACATCTACCAGCCGGCGGGCGCCGCGACCTCCCAGCCGGCGGTGGTGCTCGTGCACGGCGGCGGCTGGACCACCGGCGACCGCACCCAGGTCGGACCCGACGCCCAGGCTCTGGCGGAGCAGGGGATCGTCGCCTTCTCGATCGACTACCGCCTCACCGGTCCCGGTCTCTTCCCCGGGCAGATGGACGACGTGCGCACGGCGGTGCGGTGGGTGCAGGCCAACGCGGCGACCCATCGCGTCGATCCCACCCGCGTCGGGCTCTTCGGGAGCTCGGCCGGCGGGAACCTGGCGATGCTCGTCGCCACCGAGGGCCTGGGCGACTCGTCGTCGCCGCCGGTCAAGGCGGTCGTCTCGTGGTCGGGTCCCGCCGACCTCACCACCCTGGCGCCCACCGGCATCGACGCCGCCGCGCTGGAGGGACCCGGGATCGGGTCGGTCCCGGGCGCCGAGACGCCGTCGGGGTGCACGGGTGATCCGGCGTGCATCGGCGTGATCGACCCGCAGGCGATCCAGACCTACCTCGGGTGCACGGTCGACGACTGCCCGCAGACCTACATGGACGCCTCCCCGTCGTTCCAGGTGACCTCGAGCTCGCCGCCGATGCTTCTGGTGAGCGCCGAGACCGACCTGGTCCCGGTCGAGCAGAGCTTCGAGATGGTCAACCAACTGTCGGGGGCCGGGGTCGCCAACGAGATCCTCGTCGTCGCCGGCGAGGGCCACGCCGAGTCGTACCGCTCGACGGCGCTCGACCCCTCGATCGCCTTCTTCGCCCGGTTCCTCACCGACGGCACCGACCCGCGCACGGCCACGGGCACCCCGCCGTCGACCGTCGCCGGGTCCCAGCCGCTCCCGGCCCTCGTCGACAGCTACCGCCTGCCCACGCCTGCGCCCCCCGAGTCGGTCCAGGCGGTGCTCACCCCAGCGACCGGCCGGACCGCCGTGCTGGTCGTCGTCGCCGTGGTCCTCGTCGCGGTCGCGGCGATCGCGCTCGTCCTGTGGCGCCGCCGGCGACGGTGACCTCCGCCCGGGTGCGGGCGAGCGGCCGGCGTCTGCGCCCCGGAACCCCCCGACGCCCGCACTACGATCGGTGTCGATGGCCGTAGTGCCGAACACGGAGGCGATCACCACCGGACCCGGCGCGGCACGCGAATCGGGCGCCGGTGCGCCCGAAGCGGAGACCCGACCGGTCGTCACCGGTCCCGACGTCGCGCCTGCGCCTGCGCCCGCGCCGCCCGCCGGTCGGCTCCCCCACATCCGGGCCCTCGACGGGTTGCGGGGGCTCGCGGTGATCGGGGTGCTCGTCTACCACCTCGACCTGGGCTGGCTGCCGGGTGGGTTCCTCGGCGTCTCGCTGTTCTTCACCATGTCGGGCTTCCTCATCACCAGTCTGGTGCTGGCCGAGCGGTCCGAGCACGGTACCGTCGCCATGGGTCGGTTCTGGGGGCGGCGCTTCCGCCGCCTGCTCCCCGCCGCGTGGGCCGGTCTGGCCCTCGCCGTGCTCTTCGCGGCCTTCGCCGGCGATGCCGACCAACTCCGGCGCCTGCCCGGCGACGTGTGGGCGGCGCTCGCCTACGTCGCCAACTGGCGGTTCCTGTTCGCGGGCGATGCCTACGCCGCCGGGTACCAGGAGCCCTCACCGATCCTGCACTACTGGTCCCTCGCCATCGAGGAGCAGTTCTACGTCCTGTTCCCGCTGATCGTGGCCGCCCTCATCGCCGTGCGGGCGACGCGGCGGACCTGGTTCGCGGTGATGGGCGCCCTCCTGGCGCTCTCCATGCTGGCCACCGTCGTGTTCTTCGACGCCAACGAGACCTCGCGGGTCTACTTCTCCTCGCTCACCCGCATGGCCGAGATCCTCGCCGGGGTGCTGCTGGCCCTCGTCCTCGAGGGCTGGTGGCGCCGGGCGCGCACCCCGGGGGCGGCGCCGGCCGACGACGCGATCACCGCGCCGCCGCGGCCGTCCGAACCAGAGCACGCGCCGGCGGCGCCGCTCACCAACGGGTCCGCCGCCCCGGCCCGGCAGGCCACCCTCGCCAACCCGGTCAACCGCGCCACCCTCGAGGTCCTCGCCAACGCCCTCGACCTCCCGCTCACCGGCGCCGCCGCGAGGAGCCGGACCGGTGCCCCCGCCGACGCGGGTGTGGGCCTCCCCGACGCCGACGCCGACGCCGCCGCCGCCGATGCCGATGCCGATGCGACGATCGCCGCCGCCGCCGCCACGGACCTCGACACCACCGACGAACGCATCGAGGTCAGCCCCACGGCCGCCGCCCCCGCCACCCCCCTGCTACGGCGCTCGCCGGTCCCCACCCTCGCCGACGGCACGCCTCGAACCTGGATCACGATCGCGTCGTGCGTCGCGGTCGCCGTGGCCGCGTTGCTGTGGATCCGGGCCAGCACCGCCGACGAGTGGGTCTACCGGGGCGGGCTCTGGTTCGTCGCCATCGTGTCGTGTGTTCTGGTGGTCGGGGCCATCACCGCGGGTCCGGTGGCCACCGCCCTGTCGTGGCGCCCCGTCGTGTTCGTCGGCACCATCAGCTACGGCATCTACGTGTACCACTGGCCCCTCTTCCGGTGGCTCTCCCCCGAGCGCACCGGCCTCGACGGCATCGCCCTCGCGGTGCTCCGCGTGGCCGTCACCTTCGCCGTCGCCCTGGCGTCCTACCGTTGGCTCGAACGGCCGATCCGCGAGGGTCGGGTGCGCGTCGGTTGGGCCACGGGCACGGCGTGCCTGGCGGCGGTGCTGGTCATCGGCATCGTGGCGAGCAACCTCGGCACCCGAGCCGATGCTCGCGCCGTCGAGATCGCCCAGCGCGCCGCCGGCACCCCGGTGGTGACCCGCCCGCCCATCACGTCACCGAGCGCCACCGCCACCACCGACGGACCCGCCGTCCCCGTCACCACCCTGCCCGTCCCTCCGCCCGAGCGCGTGCTGTTCATCGGCGACTCGCTGCTGCACCAGGCGTTCCCGGTCATCAACGCCAAGTTCGGCGAGTTGGGGGTCGAGACGTCGGCCATCGGCGGGCCGGGCACGAGCCTGCTGTTCGACCAGGCGCGCTGGCTGGGTGAGCTCGAGACCGCTCTGGCCGAGAACGACCCCGACGTGGTCGTGATCGAGTCCTGCTGCGGGTACGACGAGCGCCGCGAGCCCTACACGCTGCTCGGCGTGCCCCTGGTGCCCGACACGGACGAGACCTGGGCGGTGTGGCAGGCCACGGCCGACCAGGCCATCGAGCTGGCCGAGGCAAGCGGCGCGCTGGTGCTGTGGGTCCTGGCCCCCCCGGCCCAGACCACCGGCTACTACGGACCCATCGAGGGCCGCATCGACCGTGCCAACGCCATCGCCCTCGACCTGCCCAGCCGGCATCCGTGCATCGGCTTCGTCGACTGGCGGGTCATCGCCGCCCCCGACGGCTCCTACACCGACACCCTGCCGGGCGTCGACGGCGAGCCGGTCGTGGTCCGGGCCGCCGACGGCCTGCACTTCAGCGACCCGGGCAAGAACGTCCTGGCCGACGTGTCGCGCACCGCGGTGATCGCCGACTGGGAGGACAGCGCCCCCTCCTGCGCCGCCAGTCGCCCGTCTCCGTGACACAACCGACGCGATCCGTGGCACCGGATCCGCTCGCCATCTAGGCTGAACGACCTAGTCGCGCGCCGGGATGTGGACCCTCCGCACCGCCGGCCGGACCAGCCGAGGGGGGCCGTCCAGTGGCCGAGCGAATCGATCTGCGGTCACCGCGGCACACCGACGACCTGGGGATCCCGTTGTCGTTGGTGCACGACCTGGCCCTGCGCCGCGCCCTGTTCGAGGGACGTACCTCGTCGGTGCGGCTCGGCGAGGGCCTGGGCCTCAGCCAGCAGCTGATGGTCGGCGTCATCGAGGAGCTCCGTGAGCTGCGCTACCTCGAGGTCCTCGGGCTCGAGGGCCGCGACTACCAGCTGACGCTCACCGACTCGGGCAAGGAGCAGGCCAACGAGCGCATGCGGCTGTGCCGCTACGCCGGCCACGCGCCCGTCAGCCTGGCCGACTACCGCGCCGTCGTCCTGGCCCAGCGGGCCAACCCGACCATCACCCGCGACGTCATGCGCAAGGCGTTCGCCGACCTGGTCGTCAACACCCGGCTGCTCGACGAGCTCGGCCCCGCCCTGCTCGCCGACGGCGCCATGTTCCTGTACGGACCGCCCGGCACCGGCAAGTCGTCGATCGCCGAGCGGCTCAACCGCATCCACGAAGACGCGGTGCTCGTCCCCCGGGCCGTCGAGGTCGACAGCCAGATCATCACCGTCTTCGACCCCGTCGTGCACCGACCGGTCGCCAACCAGCCCCCCGAGCTCGACGCCCGGTGGGTCCTGTGCCAGCGGCCCGCGGTGATCGCCGGCGGCGAGCTGCGCATGAACCAACTCGACCTCACCTACGAGCAGTCCAACGGTGTCTACATCGCCCCCCTGCAGATGCAGGCCAACAACGGCGTGTTCGTGATCGACGACTTCGGCCGCCAGCACCAGCTCACCCCCGAGACCCTTCTGAACCGCTGGATCGTGCCCCTCGACCGCAAGGTCGACTACCTGGCCCTCAGCTACGGGCTCAAGTTCGAGATCCCCTTCGACGCGAAGATCGTGTTCTCCACCAACCTCGACCCCAACACCCTCGGCGACGAAGCGTTCTTCCGGCGCATCCAGAACAAGATCCTCATCCCCCCGATCGCCGACGACGAGTTCGACGAGGTGCTCGGTCGCGCCGCGGCCGCCTACGGGGTCATGATCGACAACGGCACCGAGGCCTACCTGCGCCACGTCACCCGCAGCATGGGCGACGGCGACCTGCGGCCGTACCTCCCCAAGGAGGTGTGCAAGATCCTGCGCTCGGTGTGCGAGTACCAGAACACGCCGCTGGTGCTCGACCGCGCCAGCGTCGACCGCGTGGCCTCGGTCTACTTCACCAAGCTGCAGAGCATCGCCGGCACCCAGCGCCCCACCGTCCCGCCCGCCGACGCCACCATGGCGCCGGCGGCGAGCAACGGCGCCTGAGAGGCCGACTCGCGGAACTCCTTCACGGCAACGACGCTCCCGCTTCGCCTTCGCCGCCCCAGCAGGACTCAGTCAGCTTGGATGGTGAGCACCACTTGGTAGATCTGTGGTGACACCACGCCGGGTTGCCTCACCGTGATGCGGTAGGCGAACTCCTTGGGGAACGTCACAGTGTCTGGCGGGATCTTGCACTTGTTGTCGGCGCCAACCACGACGGGACACACTGAGCGCCCGGTCGCGTTCTGATCGCTGCTCGCGAATCCGGGACCATCAACTGTCACCGACGCACTCCCGTCGACGCTCCAGGAGAGCTTCGGCGAATCGGGAGCGTTCACGTCGTAGCCGTTCTTGCCAGTCGTCGGGGAGATCCCGAAGGTGACCTTGACGAGCGGGATGGTCGTGGTCGGCGCGTCGGTCGGGGGCGGGGCCACGGTCGGGGTGGGGTTGCCGCCACCGCCGGCCGTCGTGGGCGTGGTGGTCTCGGTCGGGGCGGTGGTCTCGGTCGTGGTGGTGGGCAGCAGGGTGGTGGTGGACTGGGTCGACGAGGTCGAGGCCCGGGTGGTGCTGGTGCTGGCCGCCGTGGTGCCCGGCGAGCCCGCGGTGGCGACCTGTTGGTCGTCGTCGCCGCCCCGGGTGGCCACGAAGACGAGGAGGCCGATCAGGACGACTGCGGCGACGCCGATGGCGATCCACTTGCCCGGCCCGGTTCCCGCGACGTGCTGCTCGCCGGCGCGCGGGCCGTCGCGGCCACCGGTGCTGGCGGGGCTGGCGGGGCTGTCGTCGCCGGTCGAGCCCCCGCCCGATCCCGCTGCGATGGCCCCTGTCTTCGCCCCGGCCGCCTTCGCGCCGGCGGCGGTGGCACCGGCTCCGACCACCGCACCCGCACCGGCGGCGGCGACACCGGCCTTCGACGGCCCCGCCGACGGCGCGTCCGCGTTCGCGTCGGCGTCGGTGTCCGGCGGGGCATCGCCGACGGCGTCGGTCTCGGTGGTGGCGGCCGCGGCGTCGCCCGGCACGTCCGCGTCGCCGTCCGGCTCGGTTCGGTCGGTGCCGGACGTGGTGTCGGTGCCGATGCCGGTGTCGGCGTCGGACTCGGTGCTGGCGTCGGACTCGGTGCTGGCGTCCGCGGCCGGGAAGGTCGAGGCGTCGCCGCCGCGGCCAACAGCTGCGGCACCGGCGAGACCCAACGCGCCGCCCACGGCCGCGGCACCCGCCACCTTCGCCGCGGTACCCGGACCGTCCGTCGAGTCCTTCGACTCGTCGGTCGAGTCCTTCCCTGCGGCAGGGTCGGTCTTGCGGGCGGCGAGGTCGGTCGCGGGCGCCTCGTCGGTCGCGCCGCTGGCTGCGCCGGCCGTCACCGCGGCGGCGGACGCCGCCGACGCCTTGTCGGCCTTCTCGGCCTTCTCGGCCTTGCGATCGCGGCGACCGCGCGCGGGCGCGGCGTCGGCGGCCGCCAGCGCATCGGCGGCGGTCTTGTCGTCGGCGGCGCGCTCGGCGGCGAGGGCCGCCGCAGCGACCGCCGCGGCCTTCTTGGGATCGAGGGTGGGCCGCTTGTTCTCGATGCCCGGCCGGATCGATCCGTCGGGCGGCGGCGGCGCCTTGGGAGCGCCGACGATCTCGCCCTTGTCGTCGCGCTTGACGAACTTGGAGCCGTCCATGGGCACCGACTCGACCACCAGGACCGAGGCCACCGCGGTCTTGAGACCGGCCGGGGCGTCGGCGAGGGGGATGGCGGCGAAGAGCTCGACCGGCGGGATGCCCATCAGCGAGCGGGCCCGGGCGCGATCGTTGTCCTTGGCGTAGCGGTTGATCGAGCGCACCGCGGAGGCGTTGAACACCGTGATGTTCTCGTCGGCCAGGGCCGTCGCGAGGCCATCGTCGTCAGGGGAGCCACCGCGCCACAGCACTCGCGCCCGGGTGAGCACGGCCAGCGCCGGGGGGAGCTTGGTGATGGTCTGTTCGACCTTCGCCGGCTGCTCGCCGAGCACTGCCGCGACCTCGTTCTTGGTGAGTCCCAACCGGAAGTGGAGGTCGAGGATGTCGCGGGTCTGGCCATCGAGGGCGTGCGCGGCCTCGCGAAGCACCGCTGCGGCCTCGGGGTCGGCGGCGGTGTCGGCGGCGCTCGTGGCGCGCGTGAGGCGGTCCTCGGCCGAGGGTCCCGACTTCGGCACGATCTTCTCGCCGCCGGTGACGCGTGCCGCGGTCTGGCGGCGGGCCACCTGGAGCATCTTGGCGCCGAACGCGGCCGGCTGCTTCAGCTTGGCGAGGTCACGCCAGACCGAGAGGAAGGTCTGCTCGGTGATCTCTCGGGCCTCGGCCGCGCTGGCCCCGGCGTGCACCGCCCGGTCGTAGACGCTGTCGACCCACGCGTCGTAGAGCTTGCCGAAGGCCGTGCGGTCGCCCCCACGAGCGGCCTCGACCAGACCCTTGTCGCGCGCATGGCGCTGCCGCGCACGCGTGGCGACCGCGTCCGCCGCCGCGCCGCCGGTGGCCTCAGCGCTCGATCCCTGCTCGCTCACGTCGTCCCCCTCCGGGTCCCACGCAGGTGCCGCACCCGCGTCGTGTCGTCGACTCGCCCGGTCGACGAACCAGTGCTCGAAGCCTAGGCGTCCACCCACATCCGTGGTGCGACCTGTCGTGACGGCGCGGGGCCCTCCCGTGCCGGCCCGGCGCCGCGCTCTGGCTCCGGGTGTCACCGCTTCGTTGTCCCAGCACCTGTCGGCCGACGACGGCGAGATGTGAGGGATGGCCCCGCCCAGCCAACCGCCGTTCCCCCGAACCCGACGGGCCCCCAGCGCCCCCACCGGGCTCTCCCGACCCGACGGGTCCCCGGCACCCCGAGCGGCCGCGAGCCCGCTCGGTACGATCGCGTCCGTGACGACCACGGCGGGGGGACGACGCGCGGTCGCCAGCGGCCGCGCCTACGACCTCGATCGTCTGCGGAGCTTCAGCGACTCGGTCTTCGCGGTCGCCATCACCATCCTCGCCGCCACGTTCCGGCTCCCCGAGGTGGACCCGACCGGTCCCGCCCTCGGGGGCGCGCTGGCCGCCGAGTGGCCCCGCTACCTCAGCTACCTGGCCGGCTTCACGGTGATCGGGTTCTTCTGGCTCAGCCACCACCGCCTCGTCGACCTGCTGGTGCGCGCCGACGGCGTCGTCGCCCTCCTGAACCTCGTGTTCTTGTTCTTCGTGGCGCTGTTCCCGTTCTCGACGCTCGTGCTCGGCGAGTACCGCTCGATGGTCCCGGCCCACGTGCTCTTCAACGTCAACGCGGTGATCCTCGGCCTGGCCAACCTCGGGCTGTGGATCCGCACCACCCGTCATCACCGTGACGTCGACCCGACCCTCGATGCCCGGGCCCTCCAGATCTACCGGTGGCGGGCTGCGGTGTTCCCGGTGGTGTTCGCCGTCGCCCTCGCGGCCTGCGCCATCAACGAGCGCGCGGCGGTCGCCAGCTGGATGCTGGTGTTCGTCGGCCGGCCGCTCATCCGCCTGATCCTGGGACCGATGCCGGCCGAGGAGCAGCAGCTCGAGACCGCCGAGCACGACGACTCCGATGCCAGCGAGGAGGGCGCCGACGAGGTTCCGGGTGGCGGCGGACCGGCCGGGTCGCGGCGCGAGCCGTCCCGGGTGGGTCTCCGCGGCCAGCGCGCCCTCGGGCGGCTCACCGGGTTCAGCGACAACGTCTACGCCTTCGCCGTGACCGTCCTGGTGCTGCCGCTCGCCACCAAGCTCCCCGACCCAAAGCTCCCGACGCCGCAGGCGGTGGAGGAGTTCCTCCGCGTCGAGGCGTGGCCCGCTCTGTTCCCCTACGCCCTCGGGTTCGCGGTCATCGGCCTGTTCTGGACCCTGCACGTCCGGGTCTTCAGCTTCGTGCGCGCCCAGGACGCGACGCTCCGGGTCCTCAACCTGGTCCACCTTCTGACGGTGGCCACGTTGCCGTTCGCCACGGCCCTGCTCACCGCCCACGACAGCTCGTCGACCGCGATCATCGTGTACGCAGGCATCGCCGGGCTGTGCGGGGGTGCGCTGGCCGCGGTCACGTTCTACGCCACCGGGCACCACCGGCTCATCGCCGCCGACGTGCCCGACACCGTGGTGCGCATGCGGCGCTGGTCGTCGCTGGTGGTGCCGGTGTCGTTCCTCGCGTCGATGGCCGTCGCCCACGCCAGCCCGACGTTCGCCCAGACCCTGTGGTACCTCGGGTTCGTCGTGGTCCGGGTCTTGCAGCGCCGGTGGGTGGCGCGCCACCCCGACCTCGGCTTCAGCTGAGGTTCGGGGGCCACGGCGAGCGGCTGCGCCCCGCTCAGCTGGCGTCGGCGACGGCGACCGCCGGCGGGCCGGCGATGGGCAACACGACCGAGAACCGCGCACCGGACCCGAGGGAGCTGGCGAGCTCGATGGTGCCGCCGTGCAGCGCGACGAACCGCTCGGCGAGGGTCAGGCCCAGCCCGGAGCCGACGTAGCGGCGATCGGGGCCGGAGTCGACCTGGGTGAAGGCCTCGAAGACGCGGCGATGGTCGCGCGGATCGACACCGATGCCGGTGTCCCAGACGGTGCACACCACGGTCTCGAGGTCACGCCGCCACAGGTCGACGCCCACCGTGCCGCCATCGGCGGTGAACTTCACCCCGTTCTCAAGCAGGTTGAGCAGCACCTGGCCGAGCCGCCGACGGTCGCCGAACACCGGCGGGACGTCGGCGCGGTCGTCGAGCTCGAGGCGCACCCCCCGCTTGTCCGCCGTCGTGCGCACCAGGTCGAGGGCGAGCCGGGCGACGTCGGCGACGTCCACCTCCTCGAGCTCGAGGCTGGCCATGCGGTTGGTGATCTGGTCGAGGTCGAGCAGGTCGTTGATGAGCGACAGCAGGTGCATCCCGCTCACCCGGATGGTCTCGACCGCCGAGTGCTGCGGTGCGGGCAGCGGGGAGACCTCGTCGTCGAGCAGGATCTCGGTGAGGCCGAGGATGGCTGACAGGGGTGTGCGCAGCTCGTGGCCGATCCCGGCGAGGAACTCGTCCTTGGTCCGCACGGCCCGTTCGAGCTCCTCGTTGGCGCGCGTGAGGCGCGCCGAGTGCTCGCGGAGCAGCCGCGCCCGTTCGGCCTGGCCGGTGATGTCCCGGACCACTGCGACGAGCCCGCCCGTGCCCCTCGGGACGATGCGGCACTCGAAGCTGCGCAGCTCGCCGTGCAGATCGACCGTGTACTCGATGACGTCGACCTCCGACGGGCTGCTGCGCAGCCGTTCGGTGACCGACCGGACCAGGTCCCCGTAGACGGAGAGATCGAGGACCTCCGAGGCTGATCGCCCGAGGAAATCCTCCGCCGGCATGATCAGCGCGGACGGATCCGGCGCGTGGACGTTGACGAACCGCCCCGACGCGTCGATCTCGAACATGAGGTCCGGGATGGCGTCGACCAGCGCGGAGATGCGGTCCCGCTCGTCGCGCAGCTCGGCCGACCGGCCCTGCACCCGGTCGTCGAGCGAGGCGTTGAGCTCGAACAGGTCCTGGTGCACCCGCTCGAGCTCGAGCCGCGCCGCCAGCAACTCGGCCGCGACCGCGACGCCGGCGACGATCCGTTCGTCGGGTGATCCCGGCCGCGACCAGCCGATCACCACGAACGCCCGCAGCGCGCCGCCCACCAGCACCGGTGCGGCCAACCCGGCACCGAGCTCCCAGGCCGCCAGCAGCTGGCGGATGCCACCGCCCGCGTCGCCGTCGTCGGCGGGGGGCGGCAGCAGCACCAGCTCGCGCCGGGCCAGGCGGCCGAGCAGGCGCGGGACCAGATCGAGGGCCACACCCGTGCTGCTCTTCGTCGGCGTCGCCGTCGGGGGCGACCACTCGTGGGTCACCCGGGCTCGGCCCGAGTCGTGCTCGATCGCCACCAGCATCACCCGGGACGCATCGCACATGGCGCCCAGGTCGACGAGGTGGGCGTCGATCATCGACGAGTCCCCCACCGGCTTCTCGACCAACCGGGTCGCCATGGCCAGCAGGGCGCGGTCGATGTTGCGCCCGGTCTGGACCTCGGTGGTGTCCCGGAACGTCGCCACCACCGCCACGCCGCCCGAGTCGCGATCGGCAACGAGCTCGACGCTGGCCGTGACCCAGACGATCGATCCGTCGAGCCGGCGAACCCCGTGGAGGTCGTTGCGCACCGCCTGGCCGGTGCGCAGGGCCCGCCGGACCGGCAGGTCCTCGAGCGCCCGGGGTGTCCCGTCGGGGTACAGCGCGGTCCAGGACGGGTCGAGCGGCTCCTCGCCCCGGACCTGGCCGTGGGTGAGACCGAGGATGTCGAGCGCCCGCTGGTTGGCCAACAGGGCGTGACCCCTGCTGTCGCACACGATCAGCCCGTCGGTGATCGTGTCGATCACCGTGGCGTACCACGCCGCGTCGAAGGTCACCGGCCCCTGGATCGAGCCGGATGGCCTCGGCGACTCAGCCGACGACGTCGTCACCACCCTTGGTCATCTCCCGTTGGATGTCGCCCTCGGTGATGCGGCGCTGGCCGTAGACGGCCCACCCGTGCATCGCGAGCGCCAGGCCCCAGCCCGCCATGGCCCAGATGGGCCAGAAGTAGCCGGCGCCGCTGAGGGCCCAGACCGCGACGAGCAACCCGTTGACGGCGACGTAGCTCACCAGGTTCCACTGGAAGCCCCGTTTGGCCTTGAGCCGGCCGATCGCCGCTCGACGCTGGTCGTCCTCGGTGGTCATGGCCCGCTCCTCTCGCTGCGCCCAACGGGCGCGTCACCTCTCTCGCATCATAGGGAGGTCCGGCGGGAGAGGGTTCGAGCGAGGTGGACGATCAGAGGTCGATGACGGTCCGGACGCCGCGGCTCGCACGGAGGTCGTCGACGGCGTCGTTGATCTCGGCGAGCGGCCGGTGACCGGTGATGAGGGACTCGAGATCGAGCTGCCCGCCCCGCCACAGGTCGATCAACCGGGGGATCTCGCGGAGGGAGTTGGCGCTGCCGAGCAGGCAACCCAGGATGTTCTTGGCCGTCGCCGCGAAGATGGTGGCCGACGGGTAGGTCAACGACTCCGACAGGGGAGCCACGCCCACCAGCACCGTCGAACCGCCGAAGCGGGTGGCGTTGATGCCGGTCTCGATCAGCGCGTTGCGGCCGACCGCGTCGAACGCGACGTCGACGCCGTGCTCGGTGAGATCCAGGCACGCGGCCACCACGTCGTCGACGGTGGGATCGATGGCGTGGGTCGCCCCGAGCTTCATCGCCAGCTCTCGGCGCTCGGCCACCGGGTCGCTGACGATGACCGTGGCGGCGGCGGCCAGCCGACCGCCCTGCACGACCGAGAGGCCGACTCCGCCCAGTCCCATCACCAGCATCGAGTCGCCCTCACGGACCTTGGCGGTGTTGAGGACGGCACCGACTCCGGTCTGCACCGCGCAGCCGAGCACGCAGGCGATGTCGAGGGGGACGTCGTCGGGGATCTTCACCGCGCCGTTGGCCTCGGTGATCACCGTCTCGGCGAACGCCGCGACGCCGAGTCCCCGGTAGACGACCTCGCCGCCGCGGCTCAGCCGGGTGCCGCCGTCGGGGTGGGCCGAGGTCATGAGCGAGCGGCTGTTGAGGCAGATGCTCCACTCGCCGCGGATGCAGAAGTAGCACGACCCGCACGGCGGGCACGGCGTCAGCACCACGTGGTCGCCCTCGCGCAGGGTCGTGACGCCCGGCCCGATCGCGGTGACCACGCCCGCCGCCTCGTGGCCGAGCACCACGGGCGTGAACGGCGGGAGGTCGCCGTCGATCAGGCTCAGGTCGCTGTGGCAGATCCCGCAGTGGGCCACGGCCACCGCGACCTCGCCCACCCCCGGCTCCTCGATGTCGACGTCGTCGACCACCACCAGCGCCTGGCCGGCCATCTCCAACACCGCTGCACGCATCTGGTTCCTCCCCTGAGGGCTGACGCCCCGTCAGGTCGCCAACCTATCGCCCACCCCGTGCCGCGGGCCGCGGTGGCCGGCGTTCGGCCGCATCGGCGCACCACCGAGGGGTGCGGGGAGCCGCGTTCACCGGTGCTGCACGAATCAGAAGGCCACCGGAAGGGTGTCGAGACCCCGCAGGACGATGCGGTTGTTCCACGCCGGGGCATCGGTGGCGAGCTCCAGCTCCGGGAACCGGCGAACGAGGGTTCCCAGCGCGACCTGCGCCTCCAGCCGGGCCAGCGACGCGCCGAGGCAGTGGTGCACCCCGCTGCCGAAGCTCAGGTGGCGGCCGGGGTTGGTGCGGCGCAGGTCGAGCGACTCGGCGTCGGGGCCGAACATGGCCGGGTCGTGGTTGGCCGAGCCCAGGCACGTCATGACGAACGAGCCCGGCGCGATGACCGCATCGCCCACCCGGTGCTCCTGCAGCACGATGCGACGCGAGAACTGCACCGGGCTGTCGTAGCGCAGCAGCTCGTCGACCGCGTTGGCGTCGAGTGACGGGTCGCCCCGCAGCAGCTCGAGCTGGTCGCGGTTGCGCAGCAGCGCCAGGGTGGCGTTGCCGATGAGGTTCACCGTCGTCTCGTGGCCGGCGATGAACAGCAGCACGACCTGGTCGAGCAGCTCGTCGGCCGAGAGGGTGTGGCCCTCGTCCTCCGCGTGGATGAGCGCCGTGAGCAGATCGTCGGCCGGGTTGGCCCGCTTCCACTCGATGGCCTCGCGGCAGTGGGTGACCATGTGGCCGTCGGCGATCAGGGCCTCGCGGATCTCCTCGTTCGAGAGGATCGGATCGAGCATCTTGACGACGGTGTGCGACCAGTCCCGCAACAGGTCGCGGTCGGCCGCGGGCATGCCGAGCATCTCGGAGATGACCACGAAGGGCAGCGGGAACGCGAGGTCGGCGATGAGATCCATCTGGCGGTCGGCCGCGACGGCGTCGAGCATGCCGTCGACGAGCTTTTGGACCTCGGGCCGCAGGCCCTCGACCCGCTTGGGCGTGAAGACCGTGCTCATCAGGCGACGGATGCGGGTGTGGTCGGGCGGGTCGATGTTGAGGATGCCCCGGTTCGGGGTCGGTTCCCCGAATTCGGGGTTCGCGGCGCGGAACTCGGCGAAGCGGTTGCCCGCATCGGGGTTGATCCCGGCCGCCACGGCCGGGTCGACGCTCAGGTGGGGGTCTCGGAGCAGCTTGAAGCAGTCGTCGTAACCGAAGAGCATCAACAGGTCGAGCGGACTGCGGTGGACCGGATCGGCGGTGCGGATCCGGGCGTACTGCTCGTACGGGTGATCGAAGAACCCGGGCTCGAACGGGTTGAACAGGACCGGTTCGGCGTCCGCGCCGACCTCGACGGTGAGCTCCGACATGACTCCCCCTTCCGGTGCCCGACGGCACCACGTCGCCGACCGACCCACCGGTCCGCGACGACCGAACGCTACCCCTCACCCACCGTGGCGGCCCTCGGTCCGACAGATGTCACAATGCGGTCATGGCTCCTGTCGATCCCGCCCTCCTGGCCGAAGCCGTGGACCTGCTCCAGCAGGCCGGCGAGCTCACCCTGCGGTGGTTCCGCGACGTCGAGCTCGACATCGAGCGCAAGGGCGACGGCACCCCCGTGACCGCGGCCGACAAGGCCGCCGAACGGTTCCTGCGCGAGGAGATCGCCCGCCGCCACCCCGACGACACGATCATCGGCGAGGAGGAGGCGACCCGGGTCGGCACCAGTGGGCGCACGTGGACGATCGACCCCATCGACGGCACCAAGGCGTTCACCCGCGGCGTGGCCCTGTACTGCAACCTGCTGGCCATCGACGACGCCGACGGCCCTGCGGTCGGCGTCATCAACATGCCGGCGCTGGGCGAGACCGTCTCCGCGGGCCGCGGGCTCGGCTGCTTCTTCAACGGCGTCCCGACGCGGGTCAGCACCCACGCCTCCATCGAGCGGGCCCACATCTCGTCGTCGACCTTCGGCAACTGGCCCGACGACCTGCTCCTGCGGGTCCGCTCCGAGCACGCCAACCTGCGCACCTGGGGCGACGGCTACGGCTACGCCCTCGTCGCCACCGGTCGCATCGAGGCCATGATCGACCCCCAGGTCGCGCTCTGGGACGTCGCGCCGATGCCGATCATCCTCGCCGAGGCCGGCGGCCGCTTCTCCGCGTGGGACGGCGTCGCCGATCCGAGCCGGGGCTCGGGCATCGCGACCAACGGCGTGCTCCACGAGGACCTGCTGGCGATCCTGAACGACCCGGCGGCCTGACCCGACCCGACCCGACGTCGCACCGCGCCGTTGGCGACCTCGGTCCCACCGGTCGGCATCGCCGCGCCCGCTTTCGGTTCGTTCGCCGCCGCCGGTAGCGTTCGACCCATGCGTCGCACCCGACGGGGCCTGCTGCTGGTCCTCCTGGCTCTCCTCGGTGCCTCCGTCGCGGTGGTGGCCGGGGCGGCGCCGGCCGGCGCCCACGCCGTGGTCGTGTCGTCATCGCCCGCCGCCGACGAGCGCTTGAGCGCATCACCCACCGAGGTGAGCTTCGTGTTCTCCGAGGCCGTCACCTCGGACCTCGGCGGCATCACCGTGCTCACCTCGCCCAGCGGCGAGCGGGTCGACAACGACGACACCACCCAACTCACCGCGACCTCGGTGCGGGCCTCGCTCCCCCCGGACCTGCCCGACGGCGCCTACGTCGCGCAGTACAAGGTGATCTCGGCTGACGGCCACCCGATCAGCGGCGCGGTCGTGTTCGGGATCGGCGACGCGCAGATCGGCGACGTCGGCAGCCTCGCCAGCGCGACCGACCCCCTCGCCGAGCGCCTCAGCACCTTCGCCCGGTTCCTCACCTACACCGCGGCCCTCCTCGCGGCGGGGCTGGCGTTCTTTGCGGTGTTCCTGCACGACGGCGGGTCTGACCGCCGGCAGCTCACGTCCATCGTCCAGATCGCGACCATCGTCGCGGCCATCGGCGCCGCACTCACCATCGCCGCCCAGGCCGCGTTGGCCACCGGCGACGGCCTGAGTGCCGTCACCCAGATCGATGTCCTGCGCGGCGTGCTGCGCGAGGGCCTGGGCTGGTCGACCGCCGTGCTGTTCGTCGGGCTGGCGCTGTGCCACATCTCGGTCACCGCCCGGCCCTCCGCGATCGCCCAGGCGCTGACGTTCTACGGGGCCCTGGCCATCACCACCTCCTTCGTGTTCTGGGGTCACGCGCTCGAGGCACCGAACACCTGGCTCGCCATCTCGGCCGATGTCGTCCACGTCGCCGTGGCGGCAGCGTGGTTCGGCGGTCTGGTGGGCCTCACCCTGACGCTGCGGACACGGACGCGCACCGCGCGCACCGCCGGGCTGCCCGAACCCACCCTGCTGGTCGGCCACCCCGGGGTCACCACCGCCACCGGTGGCGCCGGTGCGCCGACGAGCACGGCCGCGCTGGCCACCAGCGCACCCGGCCGCACCGCGACCGCCGTCCTCGATCGGCCCGGCGACACCGACGACGCGCCAGGCCCACCGGCGCGTGACGAGCACCTCGGCGACGACGCCCACAAGACCGACCCGACCGACCAGACCGACCCGACCGACCGACCCGATCTGTCCAACCCATCCGATCGGCCCGAGCCGGGATCGCTGCGGGCCACCGTCGCGATCGTCCGCCGCTTCTCCACCATCGCGGCCGTGTCGCTCGGCGTCCTCGCCGTCTCCGGCCTCGCCCTCGGCTGGCAGGAACTGGGATCGCTGGGCGCGGTGACCGCGAGCACCTACGGCCAGGCGCTGCTGGTGAAGCTGGCGCTGGTGGCCGTCATCGTCGTGTT